>Ga0082212_10011687_pt1 | contig 11112 bp, 9 predicted proteins | sample TergutNt197P3_FD_71548 | JGI IMG/M metagenome (GOLD analysis project Ga0082212, IMG submission 71548) | Neocapritermes taracua P3 segment gut microbial communities from Petit-Saut dam, French Guiana - Nt197 P3 | ecosystem: Host-associated > Arthropoda: Insects > Digestive system > Gut ... | reverse complement strand
CACCCAGCATCTGCCGATTATTGAGCGTCTTGCTTATATCGCGAAAAACAAGAAATAAAAGATTTGACGACATAAGAAAGGACTAAATATGGCTTTTAAAATTGTAACCGATTCAGCATCTGACATGCCCTTGGAGATAAAAGAAAAATATGACATTCATGTCATTCCGACTCCGGTAACAATCGAAGGGACCGATTATTTTGACAGTGAAAATATTTTTCCTGATGAATTTTACCGGATTCAAAGCGAAGGAAAGGATATTAAGACGTACCATATCAGCCAATATATGTTCGTCCAGCATTTTACCCCCTATGCCGAACGCGGTGATGAGGTTCTTTATATATGCTTTTCGACCGGCATCGCCGGAACGTATAATGCCGCTGTTTTAGCGAGGGACGAGATAAAGGAAACCCATCCCGATTTCCAGATGACGATTATTGACTCGAAAAGTGCCTCCTGCGGGATTGCCTTAATCGTGGAGCGGTTGTTTATCATGAAGGAAAACGGAGCGCCAAGGGATGTGCTGCTAAAGGCAGCGCAGTTTTATGGTGACAGCCGTGCTGAGCATATGATTTCGGTGACGGATCTTGAATATTTAATCAAAGGCGGGCGTGTCAGCAAATTTTCCGGCGCGATGGGGGGCGCCCTTGACATTAAGCCGATTATTATTGTAAATAAAGACGGTGCTCTTGAGCCCAAGGAAAAAGTCCGCGGTTTCCGCAAGGCGGTCAGCCGTCTGATTGAAATGGTTGGTGAGCGGGGCGCGGAGCTTGAAAAGCAGCGGGTCGCGGTATGTGTTGGCACGGATAAGGAGCTGGGCCGGGATATCGCGAAACGATTACAGGAAATATATCGCGTGAAAAGTGTCATGGTTGGGCAGGTCGGCTGTGCGATTGGCGCCCATACCGGGCCCGGCGTGGTTGGCATCGTTTTTATGAATGCTTCGGAAGATGAGTTTGCCGAGTATTTGAAATTTTAGCATGATGGAGTTTAATATGATGAAGGAAGAAATAAGGGAGCATCTGGAAACGGTTTTGATTCCTTTCTGGAAAGGCTTGCGTGACCATGAATGCGGCGGTTATTATGGCAGTGTTGACAGTGATTTGCACGTGAATGTGAAAGCGGATAAGGGCTGCATTTTAAATAGCCGTATCCTGTGGTTTTTTGCCAATGCTTATACATTGCTTGGTGATGACTCTTTGCTGGATGAAGCGGAGCATGCTTATCATTTTTTGCGGGAGAGTTGCCTTGATACGGAAAATGGCGGCCTTTTTTGGTCCATTCACCATAATGGGGTGGTGGCTGAAAGCAAAAAATATACATATAATCAAGCGTTTGCTATTTATGCCCTTGCTTCTTACTATGAGGCATCCGGCGATCAAGAAGCGTTGCTGCTGGCATATGATTTGTTTTCCCTAATCGAGAAAAAGTGTACGGATGAATTTGGTTATCAGGATGCCTTTAATGAATGCTTTGAAGCGATTGAAAATGATGAGCTGTCCGAAAATGGCATCATTGCCGAGAAAACGATGAATACGCTGCTGCATTTATTGGAAGCCTATACGGAGCTTTACCGGGTTTCGCCGCAGAAAGCAGTCGGAGAGCGGCTGGAATGGATTCTCACTACGATTGCTGAGAAAGTATACAATCCGCTGCTCCGCCGCCAAGAGGTATTTTTCGATGCCCAGATGCGTTCAATCATTGATTTGCACTCCTATGGCCATGATATTGAAGCGGCATGGCTGATCGACAGGGCAGTTGAAGTATTGGGGAATCGCGCTTATTTTATCCGCATGACCCCGATTACGGCGAATATGACCGATAAAATATATTATACTGCTTTTGACGGAAGCTCGCTTGCCTATGAAGCGGAACAGGGCGAAGTAAACCATACCCGCGTCTGGTGGGTGCAGGCGGAGGCGGTGGTTGGCTTTTTGCACGGTTATAAACGAGAACCAAAACGCGGTGAATATCTGGATGCCGCAAGAAGCATCTGGGAATTTATCAAAGATTACTTGATTGATGACCGGGCGGATTCGGAATGGTTTATGGAGGTTGAAAAAGATGGCAATGCCATCCCCGGAAAGCCGATCGTGGAGCCGTGGAAATGTCCGTACCATAATGGGCGGATGTGTTTTGAAGTGATTAAATCGGATGTAATCGAACAGTAATAAGAACAGTAATAGGAAAAGGAACGGCCCATGTACCACGAAAACTACCATATCCAGCAAGCGAAGCTGGAAACCCTGCTTGCCCGAAAAAATGAAAAAAGCGATTTCTATAACGGTATTTTTGACCGTTACCGTTATCCTGTTTTAACCAGGAACCATATCCCGCTGGCATGGAAATATGACTTGAATCCCCGGACGAATCCTTATTTTATGGAACGTTTAGGGATTAATGCGGTGTTTAATTCCGGCGCCATTTTCCTGGATGGCAAATATTTGCTTGTTGCCCGCATTGAAGGCAATGATCGCAAGTCTTTTTTCGGCGTTGCCGAAAGTGATAATGGAGTTGATCATTTTCGTTTCTGGGATTACCCCATTCAGTTACCCGATACCAGCCCCGGAGAGACGAATGTTTATGATATGCGCCTGACCCGGCATGAGGATGGTTTTATTTATGGAGTCTTTTGCTCGGAAAGCAAGGATAAAACTGTAAACGACCTTTCGGCGGCAGTCGCGGCGGCGGGAATTGCCCGGACGAAGGATTTAAAGACCTGGGAAAGGCTTCCGGACTTAAAAACCTTGCGTTCTCCCCAACAGCGTAATGTCATTCTGCATCCCGAATGGATTGATGGCAAATATGCCTTTTATACCCGCCCGATGGATGATTTCATTGAGACCGGTTCCGGCGGCGGCATCGGTTTTGGCTTATGCGATGATATTGAAAACGCCGTGATTGACGAGGAAACCATCAGCAGCGCCCGAAAATATCACACCATCACCGAAGCGAAAAACGGTGCCGGCGCTGTTCCGATTAAAACCGAAAAAGGCTGGCTCCATATTGCCCACGGTGTCCGTAATACGGCGGCGGGGCTGCGTTATGTCATTTATGCGTTTTTGACTGACTTAGTCAATCCGGCAAGAGTAATTGCCGAACCCTCCGGGCTGCTGTTAGGCCCGATCGGCGATGAGCGTATTGGCGATGTCAGCAATGTTGTCTTCACCAATGGCGCGATTGTGAACGGAAATGATGTCTATCTTTATTATGCCGCCAGCGATACGCGGCTGCACGTTGCGACCTCAACAGTTGATAAATTGCTTGATTATACTTTAAACACACCGGAAGACCCTTTGCGTTCCGTTGATTGCGTGAAGCAAAGATGTGAGCTGATTAAGCGGAATCTGGAGTATGGGGGGTAGCTGCATAGCAGGCAAATCACAAATTATATTTTAAAAATCCATCGCTATCCTATTACTCAGCCCCGATAAAGATTCAATGGCCCCATAATTGCTGTATTCAAAATTGTGTGTGACACTGTTCCACTCCATAAACCCTAATAAATGCTCGCGGGTGCTTTCACCTACAATGGTATGAATATGTGATATATGATGTTCAGTCTGAAGCATTTGCATTAAGCGCGGGGAGCTGCCTGCGTCAATATTTACAAGCAACCCATATCTGGCGTTTGCTACAAGGCAATAGCCAACAAGCTGTGACCATTGTTGCAATCCTGCGCTTTTAACCAATTTAATTTCTAGGATAAGAAGCTCAAATTTACTGCCATCAGTTACTAACGCAAAAATATCAAGACTTAATGGCGGGGTACATTCAGCAAATTTGGCAGCACATGCACATATATCAGGATTATCGCTTATGATACGTTTTAAATTACTTTTGAGTTCACCAATACCCCAAAAGACATGAAGCTCTCGTTTATTTATTGCCCAAAAATTGCTTAATATCTGCTGTTCAATATGCCTTTGAATTTCTGGATAAAAGCTAATTTCGTTTCTCATTGAAGGTCAGCCTCCGTAATCTTTCTGACTAATAGCTTGTACGCATTGTCATATGATACAGAAACAAGTTTTTCATATACGCCGGGATTACGCGCGCCTATCAAAACACTTTTTTCGTTTCCGCTAATAATAAGAGGTGTCAGTAGGTCAGGCATCCTCATCTCTACGTTCAAATCCAAATCTTTAGAAATATATCTTTCTATGAGATTAATATAATTGCCTTTAGTGCGGGTTCCATTAAGTTCCCAAGCATCCGCCACAACATATGCGATGGCCTGTAATATTTCTGTAATCGGATATCCTGTGTTAATATTATTGCCATATAAAAGAGTATTGCTATTTGATTGATATGTCAGATAATACTGCATAACGCTTACATCTGATTTAGTATAATTACGATTAGCAAGCAATGGGTCGGTGTTAATAATTTCTTCGATACGCTGGTAAGAATCTTTGCAGATCACAGGAAAAGGATTAATTAACTCACCCGCCTGATTGAACAATTCCTTAATTTTTCCATAGGGGGCATGTTCACAGGATAATACGGCACAAACATGGCGATTATGCAGGTAATGCCCACCTCTGATGAAATCTGGAAGCTGATTGTCGTGTTCTGCCGGATGGACACATGAAACGGTGGCACGCACTTCTTTATCAGGGCATTCCACCGCTGAATTAATATGCTGCTGTAGTTTTCTATTTTCTTTAGATGCCTCTGCTTTTGTCTTAAAAGCAAATGCGCCGAACTTATCATATTGATCGAGCTGAACACGTAGCTTATGGCCTTTCCTCCATGCGCTGTAATAGCAGTTATTAGCAGCATGGAAATTAGGATGGTTCCACAATATTTGATCTGGTAAACAACCTATGCTATATAGCAATTTACAAAGTTCACATATAAACGAAAAATTAAAGCCTTTAAGCTCAAATGATAATATTTGCACTGAGGGCGTAAATCGTCTGTGATTCTTGTTCGTGCTTCCTATCGTATCGGCAAGACCTGCAATAAAACGTTTCTTTACAAAATCATCGGCCAAATCATTGACGATACCGCTTATGCTAACATTTGTGCGCAAGTCTCCCTCACACTCGACCCCATATGATCTTAAATCATTTCTCAGATCTGCTAAATCGCCATCGCATAGTATATGCCAATTTCCGCTTGGCCTTGTTTCATAGCATGTATTAATTCCATAAATGTTACGAAACATGGGATTGATAACCCTCATAATATCGTTTATTATCTGTGCCGCACGCTGTGGATTCTTTTCATAAGAACCCCATTGCTTGTAGGGCAGGCTAATGTAAAAAGCATCTTCTGCATTGCCAAATACTCCGCCTCCTATCACTAATCCAAATATATATGCCTTATCTGTATTTATTGACACACTCACTCCTCTTAGGTGAAAACCTGCTCCATGATTGCTTCTGCGATACATTTAGCTAAATCGGGCGGAACTGCGTTGCCGATAACTTTATACATAGCTACTATATTTTTCATTGAATCATCAATAAATAAAAAGTTATCTGGGAAAGACTGAATCCGCGCAATTTCACGTATCGTATACCGCCTATTCTCTGTAGGATGCGTAATACCGCAATTTTCAGGTTGTGCAGATGCTGTTATTGTGCCACATATTTCTGCGCGTGAAAATCGCCGGTAAAAATTCGGAGAGCGATATCTTTTCATATCATCTCTTATTCGCTTAAAGCGCGGGGCAAGATTTTCATAAGGAACATCTTTCCAAGAACCACCTTCGCTGATTTGTTCAACCATTTCCATCGCTTGAGGCGAATAAATCCAGTGCTTTTGATTAGGCAAATCAGCGGGCATATTTAAAACATGATTCAGGGTCAGTTGTTCTGTTTTTACTTTTTTAGGCGGAAAAACAAATGTTTTACCCAAATCTTTTCTTATCCCCACAAAAAAAACTCTATGCCGATTCTGCGGGACATTATAATCAGAAGCATTAACAAGGTCATAAACTACATTATAGCCAAGATCACTAATTGCAGACAAATCTTCCTTAATGACTTCCGGCAGCTTCCTCCCATCTATGTACTTTGTAGATAGCAGCCCTTTTACGTTTTCAAAAACAATCACCTTCGGCATTTTTTTTTCAATTATCCGTATGCATTCTTTGTAAAGCAAGCCTCGCGAATCATGAATACCTTTCCTGTCTCCGGCATTGCTAAAAGGCTGGCAGGGAAAACCGGCGGTAAGAATATCAGCATCAGGTATATCATCTTCATGGACAGTTAATATATCGCGACCATCAATATCCCCAATATTTAGCTTGTAAACAGCTTGCGCATCTGTATCAAAATCATTTGCATATACGATATCGAATCCGGCATCTATGAATCCACAATCCAGACCACCACACCCTGCAAATAAAGAGATCTGCTTGGGCTTACTATTATTTGCTGTGTTAGTCATTTCAAGCCTCCTTCCGACATCGCGAAATATCAATACGTCACAGTTTCTTGATTGGAACTCGATTACTAATAATATACCCTAAATCGAACAAACATTCAATACTAAATTCGCAGATATACGCGACAATAGAGCTACGAGGAAGGTCAGCCACTGCGGCTGAAAGCCAAATACTCCATAAATAAATCGTTAAACAATGGATGCCCGGCGAGATTGATTTCCGAATGGTTTGATAAAAGTACCTTTATATCGTTATCAGCGCTATCAGGCGAAAGAAGCAGCCGGGCGGCTCCGCCGAGCGAAGCGTTTCCGACGGCGATGACCTTTTCTTTCAGCGCTTCCGGCAGCAGGCCAATTGTGACAGCATCGTCAACTTTCATCGCCTGCCCGATTCCCCCGGCTAGGTAAACCTTTTCTAAATCAGCATATTCCAGTTTTGCCGTGTGCAGCAAAATTCCGAGTCCTGAGCGAACGGCGGACTTGGCTAATTGAATATCACGGATTTCTTTTTGGCTAAGCAGGAAATCGCTGCGTATTTCGTTAAAATTGCCGCGCAAATTTTCATCCGGCAAAATGCCATTATCCTGTTTTAAAAGCAATCCGGTTTCATCAACCAACCCGCTGCGCAGCAGCTCCGCTAAATCATTCAGCACCGCCGAAGCACCGCCTTTGCGGCCGGAGCCTTCAAACGCGGGCCCGGCGGCAGTGGCAGTGACTGTCAACGCGCCTTTGTCATATAAGGCAATCTCACCGTTCGTTCCAAGATCAATCAGCAGAAAGCAGCTTTCGCCCCGTGGCAGGACAGATAATAAGCCCGCCAATATATCACCGCCAATAAACCCTGCCAGCCAAGGCATAATCCGGGCCGGGCAGCCAAACAGCATCTGCTTTCCTTCTAATGGCCGGGTGGGCTTAAATGGGTACTTTCCCAAGCTTTCACAAGGTAAGCCAAGCAGCAAATGCGTCATCACCGTATTGGCGGCAATCACGATTTCCTTAATTTCACCGCGCTTGATATCGTCTGAATCACCGCCATTCCCGCTTCCGTGACGAACCAAAGCCGCAATCCCAGCGGAAAGGCTGTCGATAATCGCTTTATTTAATTCCGTCTGCTTGCCTTGGTTAGCGGCCTGGATCCGGGAAACCACATCCGGGCCATAGGAACGCTGGGGGTTCATAAAGCTATGCCTTGCCAAAAATTCCCCGGTGGATAAATTGAATAATGCCAAAACGACGCTCGTTGTCCCAATATCAATGGCAATCCCATAACCATCACGGCCATCGATAGCGCAGCCGGCATCAAAACCGTTGCCATAACCGGCGTGACAATCGGAACGCTCCCCCGGCTCCGCGATTCCCACGAAGGTCCCCAGTATTTCAAACTGGCCACACTTCCCGCATGACAGGCATGCTCCCATACAGCTCATTTATGATAATGCTCCTTTGCTGCGCTAAATAAGGCCTCCAGGTTTTCTAATGATGTAACGGGCGGGATATCGCAGCCGGATGATAAAATGAAGTTCGAGTAATCGCCGCATTGACTCAGCAAGTCAAACGTGACCGTGCGGACTGATTCAGGCGTACCGTTACGAAGCCGGCTCACCGGGTCGATATTACCCATTACAATCCGGTCGGATGGAATCAATTTTATCATTTCCGCTAAATCAATGGCATTGCCGAAATGGAAAGCTTTCGCCCCGGTAGCAAGAATATGCTTTACTAAAGCGATGGTACTGTTGCCGCAATTATGGTAGACAAATACACAGTTTACCGTTTCAACGGCGGCAATGATTCTCGCGACATAAGGTGTCGAAAATTCTTCCATTAATGGCGGCGACAGCATTCCGGATGCCGGTTCAGCCATGATCAGGCCATCGGCTCCGGCATCACGCAACGCGGTATTGTAGGCGATCAGGAACTGGGTAGCCTTTTCCATAACTCCGTGGACAAGCTCCGGCTCCTCATAGCAAAGCATCATGATTTCGGTCATGTCCATCAGCCGCCCGGCCAGTGAGTACGGCCCAATCGCCCCGGCGAATACCGGCCGGTCGGTAATCAGCTTCTTTGCTTCGCGGATGGTATTAACATATTCGCCGGTTCTTGCCGTGCCAATAGAAGGAACCGCCAAATTATCCAGATCATTTTCATCCGCAATGATCGCGCCGGTTACTGTAGGCACTTCATCAGCGGAGAAATGAATCGGGCTTCCGAACGCCTCGGCTTCAACCGAAAGATCCATCAGACTGACGGAAGCCAGCGTATCAAATCGATCGGCGATGGCTTTCATGCATTCGGCCTGAAGTTTCCCGCTTTTTACCAGCTCATTTACGGTAACGCCGGTGAGCTGGATGCCGGGAAAAGACAGGATGGGCATTGGTTTTTGTTTTGACGCGGCGCTTTTCAGCCAATCATTCATATTCATGTCGTATCGATTCCTTTCTTCCGCAAAATAGCTTTTTTCGCTGCTTCGGCGGCACTTGCGGCATCAGCGGCATAAATATCCGCGCCGATCCGTAACCGGAAATCTTCGCTGACCGGCGCGCCGCCAACCATGAAAATAGCTTCGTCACGTAATCCGGCTTCGGCAAAGGTACGAATGACATTTTCCATTTCATCCATCGTGGTAGTCAGCAAGGCGGACAAGGCGATAATATCAGGCTTTTCTTCCCTGAAAACTTCAACAAACCGTTCCGCCGGAACGTCAACCCCCAGATCAATTACCTCGATTCCTTTCCCTTCAAGCATCATCCGGACCAGATTTTTGCCGATGTCGTGCATATCGCCTTTCACCGTACCCAGCAACGCTTTGCCGATTGGTTTCGCCCCGCTTTCGGTCAGATATGGCTTTAGTAAGGCGGTGCCATTATTCATCGCCCTTGCGGCAATCAGCACTTCCGGCACATAGACTTCGTTATTCTTAAACTTTCCGGCGATGATATCCATGCCGGCCATTAATCCCTCGGCCAGTATCTGCTGGGCCGGGATGCCATTATTTAGTGCTGTTTCGACTAGCTCCTTGACGATTTTTGATTTTCCGGTTTGTAAAGCTTCGGAAATTTCATTTAGAATTTGCATTTCATATCTCCGTTTTTTCTGGATTGCTTCGCTTCGCTCGCAATGACGTGTTGCCATATCCTCGCAATGACGTGTTGCTATATTCCACGCAATGACGTGTTGCTATATTCCACGCAATGACGTGTTGCTATATTCCTCATAATGACGTGTCAAAACAACACGGGCTGTTCATATAAATAATGGACTGTTATTGCTTGCAAAGCACATCCGGGCAGTACTGGCTCATCGTAAAAGACTCCATTCACTGACCGATATACTTTCAGCGTATATTTTCTCCCATATCCATGCCGTTTAAGCGCTGTCCGCCAAGGCAGGCCGGTCGTAAACCAGTCGGCAATCAGGCGGCCTTCTTGAAACAGCTCGGCCTTATCGCCGATGAAATCAATCTGCAAGATGGCATCATGCGCAGCATCGCCGGGAAATTCAGAAAACGCAAGCGTATATTTTTTGTACTCTTTTAACGCTTCTTCCTCTTTAACATGAACATCAACCGCCGCCGCTTCCGGGAAATAAATCATCTTTTCCGCCGCATCCCCGGTTTCACCATATCTTTTCACCTTGACATTCAGCTGATCAGACCGCAGCAAAAGTTTTCCGTTATGCTGCCGTAAATCCCCCTCCGTAATATAAAGATAATCGCCAAATTTCCAGGCATGTAATGAATCATGATTCGACAAAATGACTACATCTGCCGCATCCCCTTCCCACGCAAAAGCGGGTGCCGCATCGGAAAAGAAAAATGTCCGGCGGCCAATCTGGCAAAGCGGTTGCGCATTCGCCGTTTTTAGTACCGCTTCACCCAAACGAAGATGAAACGGAAAAATAAAATAATCGCCGTTTTTTATCGTAAGTTTGGCAAAAACATATTTTTCTTCACCAACGGAAACCTGAATGCTAAGATCGTCATGTCCGCTCATGAGACGATGCCGTTGGTGGTTATTCAAGAACAAAAAGCCACATTTTTCGGCCGAATTGTACCGCACACTCATCCGTAAGCTTTCGGTATCCTCTGCGTCAGCAACCACAATATCCGGGAGGCTTAATTCCGCCTGGGCAAGCAGATGTCCGAAATCGTGCAAAAACAGATGAAGACGTTTTAAAGCCCGGTAATTATCCCCTAACTCCCCACTCTCTCGAATCGGGGCTTGAAAATCATAGCTTTTTTCCGGTAAGTCGTTGGTGTGCGGCCTACCGATGATTTCATTTAGTGCCGTCAGCTTGCCATCGGGGTTCGTGCCGCCGTGGTACATATAGTAGCCTAACAGATTCGCCCCTGCCCCTAGTTTGCAGACCATCATAGCTTCGGCATCGGCGCTTGAAAGAACCGGGCGCCGGTGGCCGGTCACTTGAATTCCGCCACCCAGCTCGGCGGTGGCAAAGGGGTAAGCGCCGGTATCATAGGTATATGAATCTGGCGGATAACCGCTGATCAGATAATTTTCGTTGGCCGGTAATGAAGCAGTATGCCGTTCCCACGGCGCGTCACAATAACCGCCTAAAACCGGCAGGGTTTCGTCAGCGACAACATTCGCCCCACCCCAGCCGGTGGCAGTATAAAAGGGGACGCGGAAGCCGGTTTCACAAGCAATCTTTTTAAGGGCCTGTATGTGGGCGAGCCCTTCCGGCCCGGTTGGCCCG
>Ga0082212_10011686_pt1 | contig 11112 bp, 8 predicted proteins | sample TergutNt197P3_FD_71548 | JGI IMG/M metagenome (GOLD analysis project Ga0082212, IMG submission 71548) | Neocapritermes taracua P3 segment gut microbial communities from Petit-Saut dam, French Guiana - Nt197 P3 | ecosystem: Host-associated > Arthropoda: Insects > Digestive system > Gut ... | reverse complement strand
TTTGAGGCTGAACTTATAGCAGGAGGCGGTAGCCACTGCTCATGTACCCTGGAACATTCGTAGAAGCCTCAAAAAAGCATCTCCCGGATACCCCTCTGAAGTGTAACTATCGCGAAAGGATCAAACCGCTTATGGATTTTTATGAAGAGCAAATCGAGTCGCAAACCGTTTATAATGGAATAGTCGTCGATATACGCCGCGATACAGCGCGTTTGCAAAATGGCAGCATAGTGCCGAGGGAGATCGTGGTTCACTCAGGCGGTGTTGGGATCGTCCCGTTGACGGAGGATAATAAGGTCCTCATGGTGAGACAGTACAGATACCCTATGGAGGAGGAACTGCTGGAAATACCCGCCGGGAAACTTGACGCCGGAGAGGAGCCGCTGCACTGCGCGATTCGAGAGCTTTCTGAAGAAACAGGCTGTACTGCCGGCAGAATGATTGACCTGGGAGCAATATATCCGTCGCCCGGTTTTTGTAAAGAGACGCTTTTTCTGTATCTCGCGACGGACCTGCAATACGGAAGCATGCATCTCGACGACGATGAGCTTTTGAGCATCGAGGCGGTAGGCGTAAACGATCTGATGGATATGATTATGGCAAATAAGCTTCCTGACGCAAAAACGATAATCGGGATTATGAAAACGAAAAAATACCTTGAAGCGCTTTAGGTTCCAATAAATGTCTGAGATGGAGGTTAGGATGGGAAAGACAGTACTCATCGTAGACGATGAGAAGAACATCGTGGATATTCTGAGCTTCAACCTGAAAAAAGAAGGCTATGAAATTGTCACAGCGTACAACGGCGAGGCTGCGCTTGCCAGATACACCGAGAAGCGCCCGGACCTTGTCCTGCTTGACGTAATGCTGCCTGAACTTGACGGCTTCGCCGTATGCCGACGTATCCGCGAGGTAGATAAGATCACGCCGATTATCATGCTGACAGCGCGCGAGGAAGAGACGGACAAGGTGCTCGGACTTGAACTCGGCGCCGATGACTATATTACGAAACCTTTTTCTGTGCGGGAACTTCAGGCAAGAGTCAAGGCAAATATCCGCAGGACGGATACACTTATGGAAGAGGCGTCCGGAGAAAAACATGAAGGCTTGATAATCGATAAAGAACGATATGATGTTTACGTCAACGGCAGGAACGCGGAGCTCACGCAGAGGGAGTTCGAACTGATCAGTTTTCTTGCGTCGCACCCCGGTAAGGTTGTCTCGCGGGAGGAGCTGCTGCACGACGTTTGGCAGTACGACTATTTCGGAGATCTGCGCGCGGTCGACGTTGCCATAAGGAGGCTGCGGGAAAAGATAGAAGAAGATTCCAGTCAGCCCAGATACATAATGACAAAGCGCGGCGTGGGGTATTATTACAGTGAGTAGAAGCCTTCGCGTAAAGTTCGTTTTTATAATGCTTCTTGTGATCCTCCTGCTCATGACGGTCGTACTTGTTTTTCTTGTCAGGGGCGTACAGGATTTCTATACCGCGCAGTTCTATACGCAAATGGAAAACGTACTTACGCGAAGCGAACTTGTCAGTTTTCTTCGCTTCGCCGCAGATACTGAAGACGCTGTAGAGAACATGACGGAGGTTCTGCGCGTCTTCTCCGGCCAGTTGGGCATCGACGGCGATACGCGGAACTTCTATATACTCGACGGTATAACCGCGGGAGTCCTCGAGACGTCAGACCCGGGAAACGACGGGGCAATAACCATATCTCCGAATATTCTTACCGCGCTTCTGGGAGGAAACGCTTACGATGAGAATTCCAGATCGGATTTTATGGACGTCGCGATTCCGGTGACGGGAGAAGAGTCCGGCGCCGGTTTTGTTATATATATCATCGACAACAAACAGACTGTCCAAAACCTGAATAATCAGATAGTAACGCTGATTCTTGAAGCTGTTTTGATCGGTTTCGCCATATCGATCGCTGTCAGCCTGATAATATCGAGAACGCTGTTATCGCCGATACAGGGAATGACAAGCGCCGCTGCTGCAATGGCGGATGGTGATTTTTCCCGTAAAATCGGCGTGGACTCCGAGGACGAGATCGGAATTCTGGCAGACACGTTCAACAATATGGCTGCGCAGATAGAGTCCATGCTCGAGGAACTCAAAAAAGCGGAAATCCTGCGCCGTGAGTTCGTCGCAAACGTGTCGCATGAACTAAGAACGCCGCTGACCAGTATCAGGACGTATGCGGAAACACTTACAGACAGTGAAAAACTCCCGCCGGATATAGAGGAGGAGTTTCTGCATGTCATTATCAATGAGAGCGACAGAATGACGAAGATAGTTCAGGATCTGCTTGAACTATCCAGATTCGACTCCGGTAACAGCACGCTCGTTTTTGAAGCTTTCTCCATTGAACGGTCAATAAGGGATGTGTACGCGGCTATCGCGCTCGACGCAAAGAAGCGCAACCATACGCTTACTCTTGAGCTTGGATGGAAGATGCCTCTCATAAGAGGCGACCGGGCGCGGATCGAGCAGGTGCTTATGAACATAATCACAAACTCCCTGAAATACACCCCGGACGGAGGCATGATCAATATTCGGGGGCTTTTAGCAGGAGAGAGTATAAGTATCACTATTGAGGACACCGGAATAGGCATTCCGCACGAGGACCAGGAGCGGGTGTTTGACAGGTTTTACCGTGTGGATAAAGCGCGTTCGCGAGAGTCCGGCGGGACAGGACTAGGCTTGTCGATCGCCAGGGAGATAGTAACGATGCATGGCGGCAGTATATCGATCAGCAGCACGCAGGGTGTTGGTACATCTGTAGCAGTCATACTTCCGGTAAAAGGACCCGCCGAGGATGAGAAAGCGGATGAAAGTGACTCCGCGGACGGGCAGAGCGACTGATATGAAGCATAGAAGAATTGAGCATGCAAAGACAGTATTGATCATTATTCTTGCTGTGAGCGCAATCTTCCTTGGATGGCAGACTGAACTGTTTAATGAGCTGTTCAATTCCGTGCCGATTTTCGGAAGCGTTGCAGGGCTGGTTAAAAGTACCTCAGGGGATGGGGCCGGAAGCGTTCCGGTGAAGGAAGCCGCAAGGCCTTTTTGCATTGTGATCACAGGTGACGAAGGGTGGCGTTACGGAGTTAAGTACGATACCGACGCCAGAAACGCGGTATATGACAGGACAAGCAGCATCCTTGGAGAAGCGCTCGGAGCTGCGGCTGAGATGTTGGAAATCAACGAAAATGAGTGGCGGGAAGCGCTGTCCGTACCCGGCGTTTTCTATGAATATATGAACCCGGTCAAGCTATCAATCCTTGATTTTTGGCTTGACGCAAAAACAGGAGAATTTGACGAGGAGACCATGCTGAGGAGGGTCTTTGTCACTTATGGAGAAGAGAAAAATAAACTATACTATCAGAATGCTGATAGCGGGCGGTTTTACTGTGCGGAAACAGCGTCGTCTGCCGGAATAGAAAGGTACTCCGGAACTTTCAGCCCGAACGGGGCGCAGTTTGCTTTTGAAACCGGAGTAAGGGGAACGGAACTAGCTCCGTATATGCTTATTCTGGAAGAAGAAGCCCGTATGACGCTAGCTGCGGGTGTGCCGGGGACTGCGGAGGATATGCTTAACGTGACGCTTGAATGTTTCAGGCGAAGCAATGAATCGTACACAATATCCCGGTTTGGAGCCGAAGGGGCACTGATGTGTATAGGGGCGCAGTTCAATATAACAGTGGATCCCGGCGGCGGCGTTATGTACCGGTTGAATGATAATGTTCAAAACACCGAGTCTTCTCAGGCGCTGAGCGAAAGCGAGATAATCGAGCGCGCGCGGCTGATCATTACGGACACAGTATGCAGAGCCCAGGGAGACGCCGAGGTTTTTTACGAGTCTGAAGTTTATAATGACGACGGCTCTGTATCAGTCTGCTTCAGTTATTTCATTGCGGGAGGGCGTATATATCTGAATGATGACGCCTATGCTGCGAAGATCACACTGCTGGATAACACTGTTACGGAAGCGGAGTTCATGTTCAGAACTTATTATACTGCTGAGGAGTTCACAGGGCTTCTGCCCGAGATCCTGGCGCTTTCGGCGGCGGGCGGAGAGTATGTGTTATGCTACTACGACTCCGGGCAGGAACAGATTCAGCCGTTCTGGCTGGCGATGAGCAGAGAATAGAGGGCAGAGAGCAGAGAGCAGAGAGCAGAGAGCAGAGAGCAGTAACCCACGGCAAGGGGGTGGCGGGAAATGAGTTTTGCCAGAATCAAGAGTTTGATCATAGTTATACTTTTATGTTTCAACTTGTTCTTTCTCGCTGTTATAGTTATCGACTCTTTCGCTGACGCGCGCAGTGAGCGGCAGGCGGTTGCCAATGCATGTACTGTGTTGTCGCACAGGGGGATCAGCATCGACCCTGAAGCTGTGAGAACGGCAGGCGCGATCAGGACAATGAGGACTGCCCGTGACCTGAGCGCGGAAGCTCTTATAGCCGGGGTCGTACTTGGTGATACCGTTATATCGGACAGAGGCGCGATATACAGCTATGAGAGCGAGGGGAGAGGTGTTGCCGAGTTCTCAAGCGGCGGAAAATTTGAAATGCATCTGAGCGACGGGGTCGTCACAATATCCGGAAGCGCGGAAAAGACTGTACAGAAACTTTTACGCGCCATGAAAATCGAGACGTCGGCTCTGTCAAGTTCGAGCGAGCGCGGCAGTGAAACGCTGATCGCGGTTTGCTCCTACAAAGGGGTCAGCATCTTCAACTGCACGATCGGGTTCACATTCGTTGGCGAGGATCTGAAAAGCATAGACGGAAAGTACGTTTCAGGTATCGAAACTGCTGAAGACGGGGCAGAGGTTTCGACCGCCGGTACTGTTTTGCTGGGTTTTATGGCGTCGGTACTCAAAGGCGACCGGGAATGCTCGAGGATAGAAAGTGTAGAAGCAGGTTACCAGAGCTATCTGGCGGGACCATTCGGCGACGGCTTCATAGCCCCGGCGTGGCTGATAGTCACCGATACCGGAAGATATATTATTGACGACGCCTCCGGAGAAATACTAACTGTGCAGGCAGCCGGGAGTTGATAACTGCAGCGCGGGCGGAGCCCCTTGTTAGTACAGAGTAAATATATGTGATAAAGGAGCGGTGAACATGTTAGTCGGATATCAGCAGGGGACGGGGATCGGGTGCGCCGATTCATCGTTTGAAAAGGATGTAACGCTTTGTGAGAAAGCGGGGTTCGACGTATTTGAGATTCGGTTCGACTCGCTGGCGAGGTATCTGGTGGATCATTCGCTGAATGACGCAAAGGCTCTGTTCGCGGGATGCAGGATGAAGCCGCGATGTATGGGCGGGTATTTCATCCAGCCGGACGACCTGGACGGGAAGGACCCGGAAAGCATTGGTCGCGACTCAGCGTTCATGACAAGATTCATAGCAATGTGCCATATCGCCGAACAGATCGGCGACCCGTATTTTCTAGTCGTCAACCATATCCTGCAGGAGCGGACGCCTTCCGGGATGATGGCCGACGTACTCGACCGCGATTATCCTTATCCGAGAGAGCAGGTTACCGAGTTTTCTGTGAGGATACTAAAAAGACTGTGTGCCGTTGCCGCGAACTACGGAGTGTCGCTTGCGTGGGAGCCGGTCTGCGGCAGGGGGAGCTCTGTGAAGACGATGGATCACGCGCTTGAGATCATAGACGGGACAGGATGCAGTAATATCGGTCTGTGCCTTGACAGCTTCAACCAGTTTATAAACGGGAAGAACAACGATTTTTCGATATATAAGAACATACCTGCTGAAAAGATCATCACGGTGCATATAAATAACTGCGACGATGAACCGCTTGGGGTCCTTTCGCCGCAGCATCGCAGGTTTGCGGATTCCGGCGCCATTGATTTGGATAATTGCGTACAGAATCTGAAAGCGATCGGGTATGAAGGGCCGATATCGGTCGAGACCCTGCGCCCGGAATACTACTCATGGCCGATAGAGAAGGTCGTCAGCGAAGCGTACCGCACGACGGCGGAACTGGTGAACCGGAACTCTTAAAAGTGTAACTGAGGGGACAGTTCAGTGAGGGTATCCGGGAGATGCTTTTTTGAGGCTTCTACAAATGTTATAGCTTATATGTGTAGTGGCTAACGCCTCCTACTTCCGGATCAGTCTCAAAAAAGGCAGTCTCCCGGATACCCTCATTGAACCGCGACAAAGGAACTGTAAAATAATAACTTGCACATCTTGCCTTGATTTTTGCCGTCATGCGGCGCGGTAAAACCTTGAAAGGCTACTAGCATTCCTGCGGCTTTCCCACGCCACCTGCCAGCAAAAATCCTGCGGCAATATTGCACAAGTTATTACTTTACAGTCCCTAACCAGGAGTGAACGAGACCACGGGGGCGGCCTGCGCGCAGGGCTCGGTTTCCTCAAACAGCACCGCGCTGCCTGAAGCGGTCACCGTGTATCCTGCCAGATCGGCGTCAAGCAAGGCGGCCAGCTCCGCAGCGCTGACGGCGGCAGTCGCCCCGGCTGAAAATCCGGCGTCCCCGCATGTGTAGGCGGTCCCGTTGACTGTGATCTTATCCCCCGCAGCGAGCGCCGCGGTTATGCTGAACTGCCATTTGCCCGGCGTCCCTTGACCCGCCGGTTTATACGGGGTAGAGGTCATGTATGAATAGTAATCAACTGTCGAATCAAAGAGTTTTTCTGCTGTGACGACCGGCGCAGTACCGGACGACTCGGGTGTTTTCTGCTCAAACAGTATCCCGCCATTGAAAAATACATAATACCCCTCGACCTTCCCGTTAAGAGCGCTGGCGATGAGAAGCGCCTGATGCAATGTAGAAGGCCCTGCGTAAAACTGATCGCCTGAAATGACAGCGTCATCAGCCACACACGTGAACGTAACATCGTTAACGGTGAGCGTGTCTCCCGGAGAGAAAACAGATAAAATGTCAAACGACCATGAGCCGCGCACGCCCCATTTGGCGTCGTTCTCATTGATAAGATTCGCTCCTTCGTAGATTTTAACGCCCGGTTCGAAATCATTTGTGTCAGTATACACGTCTTCAAGAGACTTGTCGTTGTCTCTATCGAAGCCGCGTCCCGCTAAGAACTGATAGCCCCCGACGAGTATCGCCTCATTTGGCTCGAACCTGTCACCGGTGATTTGCACAGTCCATACGCCCCGTTCTGTGGCTTCAACGACATCAGGCGCTGTTTCCAGTTTAACGCCGCTTATTGCGTCTATGCCTGCGGGCGACGTCAGAAGGAACACCGGCGCCTGTGCTGCCGCCGTTTTCCCGATGAACAGTATTTGATCCAGTTCAAGGTACTCAACGGTATACAAAGCGCTTATGCCTGGCTCGGCCCTGAGCAGGTTCGCTATCGCAAGCGCTTTACTGGCCACGTTCTCATTGAACTGATTGCCTGTTGCTGTCTCGAGCTTAGAAATACATGTCATTTCAAATGGCGGCAGATCATCAGCGTACGCGAGTTTTAGTATTTCGCCGGCCCTGATCGTCAAGTTGTCAATTGTAGCCGTCCATGTGGGTAAAACCTCCGGCTCTCCCTGCGACGCCGCGTTGACGACCGACACCTGGGATATCTTGCTGACCGGGCCTCCGCCTCCGGGGCCGCCGCCGCCCGGACCGCCGCCTCCGCCGTCATCGTCCGCGGGCGCGCCGTCCAGCGCTGCGTTGCCGTGAAGGTTGATCTTCTTCGGGTAGACTTCGAACGTCGCAGTGTTCTTTGTATAGACCTCGGCGTTTTGGATCGTACCGGCGCCCCTGACTGTGATGCCGCCGTTTATTATGATCGTATCGATCTCGCCCGCGTTGTTCAGGAGCGACCCGGAGCCCGATACCGCAAGCTCGCCCACCGACGAGCCTTCCGCCATGTTGACGATGCTGTCGTTCATCGCGATTTTGGAGACTTCCGCGCCGTCTTCAAGGTTCAACTCACTGTTGTTTGAGACGGCAATACTGCCTACCTCGGCCCCGCCTTTGATATCCACATGGCCGCGCTTCATATCTATCGAGCCGACCTTCGCGCCCGCCTCAACAATTACCGACGTACCCGGATTACAGGCGATCTCCCCCACTACCGCGCCCGCGCCGAGTATGATCTGACCGTCGTCGTTCTTGATGAGCTCAACGGTCCCGTCGCTGTAGTGGACATGCACGCCGTTCTTGTTGATGAGTATGGAAGCGATGTTTGAGCCGTCGATGTACACCGATTCGGCGCCGCCGCCCAGTATGACAAGCTCGCCGTGTACGGTCACGTTCTCAAGGTACGCTTCGCCTTCGCCAACGTCCGCGCCGACTGTCAGATCTCCTGCAAATTCCATGTTGCGCAGAGAGACGCCGGAAGCGGAGATCAAGGCTGTTTCGACAGTCCGCGTACCTGATTCCGGGCCGTACTCGCCGGGGAAAGCGAAAACGCGCACGCCTGCGCGGGCGCGCTCAAGAACTGTCACCGCTTCAGCGCGGGTCAGGTTTTTCTGCGGCGCGAGGCAGGCGTTGCCTACTCCCGCGACAAGTCCGTCTGCTATAGCGCCCGCAAGCTCCGGCTTTGCCCAACCGCTGATATCCGCGCTGTCCGCGACGCGTTCAAGGGTTTCGTAATCGCCCTTTTCCGTGCCGGAAAACCTCGCGATTATAGAGAAAGACTGCTCACGGGTGATCGGGTCGTCCGGCTTCATAAGTGTATCGCTGTACCCGTTGATGTACCCCGCCGCCAGCGCGACAGCCACCACCGGGTAGTACCACTCGTCTTCAGGCACGTCGGTATACCTGCCGACGGCGTCGCTTGTTTCCGTGAAGCCCTGCGATCTGTTGACGAACGCCATAAACTCAGCTCTCGTGACAGGGTCGTCGGGGCGGAAATCCCCGATCCCGCCGCTGATAAAGCCCAGTTCGATCCAGCTTGTTATGTCGGCCTCAGCCCAATGCCCGCTCGCGTCTTTGCCTGCAGCCATCGTCGTAACGCCAATGGACAGGAGCAGCGCAACCGAGACGATCATCGATATGATCCGGCGCCTTGTATGTTTACTCATTATGGTCAGTCCTTTCTTTGTAATACGTCGCTTGCGACGCTCATGGGAACTGAAATGATTATATTCGAAGATCACGGTAATAACAATATGTACTTTACGCTTACCATGCGTAATCCTGCATTTAAAAAACCATTGATATTACAAACCCTGTTGTGGTAAACTATCTGCCACTGCAGCATGATAGAAACCGGATGGCCAGGAGGAAGATGAAAAGAACAAAGTTCTTTTCATCTCAGGTTTTGTGTCTCTCCGGTCACTGAAGCCGGAGTATCGCCGTTGGCGATACCGGCGCAACTCCCAAAGAGGAAGGAATAGTAAAAGCAATGAAAAACACAGATAAAACGATGGACAAAATCACCGCTCTGTGCAAGGGCAGGGGGTTTGTTTTCGCCGGCAGCGAAATTTATGGGGGGCTTGCAAACTCGTGGGACTACGGCCCGCTCGGCGTCGAGCTGAAGAACAACGTTAAGCGCGCGTGGTGGCTGAAGTTCGTGCAGGAGAACCAGTACAACGTCGGGCTTGACAGCTCGATCCTGCTCAATCCGCGCGTTTGGGAGGCGTCCGGTCATGTCGTGAACTTCAACGACCCGCTTATCGACTGCAAGTCATGCAAAATGCGCCACCGCGCGGACAAGCTTATCGAAGACTGGCTCACGGAGAATAACGTCTCAGACGTGAACCCGGCGGCGATGGACGACGACGGCATGATGGAGTACATCCGGGAACATGAAATCGCATGTCCGGAATGCGGCGGGCGGGACTTCACCGACGTCCGGAAGTTCAACATGATGTACAAGACGTTTCAGGGCGTTACGGAGGAAAGCCTGACGGAGCTGTACATGCGCCCCGAGACCGCGCAGGGGATATTCATCAACTTCAAAAATGTCCAGCGGACGACGAGGCGCAAGATACCCTTCGGCGTCGCACAGATAGGCAAGTCATTCCGTAATGAAATCACGCCCGGCAACTTTATTTTCCGGACGCGCGAGTTCGAGCAGATGGAAATGGAGTTCTTCTGCAAGCCCGGCACGGAGCTCGAATGGTTCGATTACTGGCGCAGCTTCTGCAGGGACTGGCTGACGTCTCTGGGGCTGCGGGAGGAGTCGCTGAGGGCGCGCGACCATGAGAAAGAGGAGTTGTCGCACTATTCGAACGCGACGACCGACTTTGAGTTCCTGTTCCCGTTCGGATGGGGGGAACTTTGGGGCGTCGCGTCGCGTACCGACTTCGACCTCACCGCGCATCAAAACGCGTCGGGCGAGAACATGGAATACTACGATCAGGAGACAGACGAGAAGTACATCCCGTTTGTAGTGGAGCCGGCGCTCGGGGCGGACCGCATGTCGCTTGCGTTCCTGGTGGACGCGTACGACGAAGAAGTCATCGACGAAGAAAAAAACGACGTCCGCACTGTGCTGCGCCTGCACCCTGCCCTTGCGCCGTATAAATGCGCGGTTTTTCCGCTTTCAAAGAAGCTTGCGCCCGCGGCGGAGGAGATATACTCCGCGCTCCGCAAGAGCTTTATGACTGATTATGACGACAGCGGCTCGATCGGGAAGCGCTACAGGCGCCAGGACGAGATCGGCACGCCGTTCTGCGTGACATACGACTTTGAGTCCGTGGATGATAAATGCGTCACAGTCCGCGACAGGGACTCAATGGCGCAGGAGCGCATCCCTATCGACAGCCTGGCGGCGTTTATTTCAGAGAAACTGACGTTTTGAGTTGAGAAGCGAACTCGCTTCGCTCCGGGAATTAAGACACTTTTATCTCAGGTTATCGTGTTAGTCTTGCAGTGCCAGTTCGCGTTCCAGTTTGTCAATGACCTGATAACAGGGCAGCACCTGTTTTACACTGGTGTTCGGCTCGCGGTTTTCCATTATCGCAGCGACAAACTCCCGGTCCTGTAATTCGATTCCATTATCGGAGACGCAGTAGTCGGTCAGGTCGATTTTCTCATCGCGTCCGCTGTATAGATCGTCATAATGTGTACACCATGTACCTGTGTCGCCGATATAACGGAAGTTCGTGCCGATTGGTCCGTCGTTGTTGAAAGAGAGTGATAGAGT
>Ga0082212_10011685_pt1 | contig 11113 bp, 8 predicted proteins | sample TergutNt197P3_FD_71548 | JGI IMG/M metagenome (GOLD analysis project Ga0082212, IMG submission 71548) | Neocapritermes taracua P3 segment gut microbial communities from Petit-Saut dam, French Guiana - Nt197 P3 | ecosystem: Host-associated > Arthropoda: Insects > Digestive system > Gut ... | reverse complement strand
GCAGATGCCTTCCTTCGCTGTCTTGCCAAGCATACAGATAAATTTGATAATTTTATCTGCTTCCTGTTTTAGGCACTTACTCCCGAAATTCTGCGCAAAATGGCAAAATTTTTGTACCTTCGTATTCCCACTCAAAACTCAAGACTCAAAGCTCAAAGCTCCGGCTTGTCCGGGTTAGGGTTGTGGCATAGATTGATAGTTTATATCCACAACTGCCAATTTTTTTCCTAACGGACGCAAAATTTTAATTACCGTGCTAAGCTGTGGATCGGAATCTCCCCCCTCAATACGGGCAATCATCGGCTGCTTAACACCGCTTAATTTTTCCAAAGCCCTCTGGGTTAATTTTTCATCCTGTCTTGATTTTAATATTTCCCCCACAATTTGAACTTTCAAATCTATTTCGTCCAGTTCCTCCTGAGAAAGAGCATTGAGCTTACCTTTCAAATCTCTCCAAGATGTTAAATTATCATTCATCTTCATCGCTCCTCAATATATGTAACAATCGGCTCGTTGCCGTTTTTGTCCTTGTAAAACTTAATATCAAACATGCTATTGTATTCCTCCTGCTGCTTATATTATAACTAATTCATTATCAAATGTCAACATTTATTAAGAGCTAATTATATGACATACCCTTATATGCCCCTATATTGCACTCATAATGGCGGTGGTTCTGCATCTACCATTATGTTTGGTGCATAAAAACTGCACAATCATAAAATTATTGGCGCATAAAACTTGCAATTATAGTGGGATAATGGCGCATAAAATTCGCAAAAGCCTTGACAAGGGGGTTGAATTTAGTTATACTATATTGCAAGAGGTGTTAAGTATGCTGGAAAGAAAAATCCTTACTGACTTGAGTGTGTGGAAAAACGATCCTGACAGAATGTGTCTGATGGTCAAAGGCGCCAGGCAAGTTGGTAAATCTACTACTATACAAAAATTTTGCCGGGAGAATTATAAATATTTTATTGAGATGAACTTTGTTGCCAATGAGGAATACAAAGCGATTTTTGCCGGGAATCTGGAAAAAGAAAATATCTTAAAGCAAATAACTCTCTATTTTCCAACTGCTGAATTTATTCCCAATGAAACAGTCATCTTTTTAGATGAAATCCAAGACTGCCCCCGTGCCATAACAGCCCTCAAGTTTTTAGCTCAAGACGAAAGATTTGATGTCATAACATCAGGCTCACTTTTAGGGATAACCTATAAACACGACAAGGCAATGCTACCCCCAAGCGTTCCCGTCGGATATGTTGATCATCTCGAAATGCACTCGCTTGATTTTGAGGAATTTCTTTGGGCAAACAATATCCGCAAAGAAACTATTGAGGAGTTCAAGGCGTTTTATCAGCAAAAAACGCCTGTTTTGCCTGCAATGCATACAAAACTTTTGGCATTGTTTAGAGAATACATCGTGGTTGGTGGCATGCCGCGGGTTGTCCAAAACTTTGTTAATAATCATAACTTTGGTAATGTGTTGAAGTTGCAGCGTGATATATTAGAGGACTACAAAAAAGATATTGCTAAATATGCAGAAGGCATTGAAAAAGCTAAAGTTAGAGACTGTTTTCTCTCAATTCCTAATCAGCTTGCCAAAAAATATAAGAAATTCCAATGGAATCTTATTGAAAAACAGGGCTCTGCCCGAAAGTACAGAGATAGCATTATGTGGTTGATAGATGCAGGTATGGTTGAAAAATGCGATAATCTTACTATCCCTGAACTTCCTCTTGCCGGTAATGTTAAGGACGGCGAATTCAAGATATACATGCGGGATACGGGATTGCTGGTTGCAATGTTGGAAGACGGTTCGCAAAAAAACATCATAAATGGAGATCTGGGTATTTATAAAGGAGCTTTATACGAGAATATTATAGCCGATATTTTTAAGAAATCAGGGAAACAACTGTTTTATTTTGCCAAAGACAATCGTTTCGAGATAGATTTTATTGTGAGGGCAGATGATATTGCTACTGCTGTTGAGGTCAAAGCGGGCGATAATACCAAAGCTTGGTCGGTTGTTACTATGGTTGATAAATATAGCGTGAAAAGAGCTATCAAGTTGTCAACAAAAAATGTGGGCATTGACGGTAAAATTGAAACACTTCCGCTGTATATGGCAATGTTTATATAGATTACCCTATTAATATGCGGCTTGCGCTGTTATTGGATTTGTATTATAATATTTGACATATATCCGATTTTTGTTTATAATTATAAACATTATTGGGAGGTGGGTGGTTTGGGAAAGAAATCGGTTATCCTAATGCCTCAAACAAAAGCAATGTTGGAAACGATGGGTGAGCAAATCAAAATGGCCAGACTTCGCCGCAAGATAACCGCGGAATTGGTTGCCCAAAGAGCCGGGATAAGCAGAGCGACGCTTTGGGCAGTCGAAAAAGGCTCGCCTTCGGTCTCTCTGGGAATATATGCCGCCGTGCTGCATTCTTTAAATGGTATGGACAAGGATTTATTACTTATTGCCAAAGATGATGAGCTGGGGCGAAAACTTCAGGATCTGGATCTTTTGCTAAGAAAGCGCGCTCCCCACAAAAAAGGTGATGATGATGACAAGCGCTGAAAAAACAATTTATGTTTATGCCAACTGGAATAAACACCCTCCTGCTCTTATGGGAAAGCTATATGTCAGCGCCAGCCGCGGCAAAGAGCTGTTTTCCTTTGAATACAGCAGGGACTGGATCCGCTCAGCCGCTGAGAGTTTTGTTTTTGACCCCGATTTAGGCTTATATGAAGGTCGTCAATATGCGCCGGATAAGCCGTTGTTTGGTATTTTCGCGGATTCCTGCCCTGATCGATGGGGCAGGCTTTTAATGAAGCGTAAAGAAGCAATTTTAGCAAGAAAAGAGAAGAGAAAACCGCGGGCATTAAGAGAAAGCGATTATTTACTTGGGGTCTATGATGAAACCAGATCAGGGGCGTTACGTTTTTCTTTAGAAGAAAACGGCCCGTTTTTAGCGGCAGACAAGGATTTGTCCGCACCTCCCTGGACAACATTAAGGACTTTGGAAACGGCATCTTTGGCGTTCGAAAATGATGATGAAAGCGCTCAGGAAGAAAAATGGCTGAGGCAGCTTCTCGCGCCGGGTTCTTCTTTGGGAGGCGCACGGCCAAAGGCATCTGTACAAGCGCCTGACGGGTCTCTTTGGATTGCCAAATTCCCTTCAAAGCATGATGAATGGAATTCCGGCGCCTGGGAAATCATCGCCCATGATCTTGCTATTATTTGCGGATTGAATGCTCCTGAAGCTAAATTAGAGACCTTCTCTTTCGCAGGAAGTACATTTTTAGTTAAACGGTTTGACAGAAACCAAAGCCGCAGGATCCACTTTTCTTCCGCAATGGCTTTGCTCGGCAAAACAGACGGAGACGGCACAGAAGGAGTAAGTTATTTGGATATAGCTTCCTTTATAAAATCAAACGGAGCCTTGCCAAAGCAAGATTTAAGAGAACTGTGGCAGAGAATTGTCTTTAATATGGCCATTTCAAATTCGGATGACCATCTGCGCAACCACGGTTTTCTTCTGACAGATAGCGGCTGGGTATTATCTCCCATGTATGATGTCAACCCAAACATTTATGGGAACACGCTTTCCCTGAATGTAAGTACGGATGACAACTCGATCAGCTTTGGTTTAGCAATTGAGACAGCTGAATATTACGGTATCAGTGTCCATGAAGCGAAAAATGCAGTTGCAGATATTCAAAAAACAATATGCGGAAATTGGCAGATGCTTGCAGCCGATTACGGGCTGAGCAAAGGCGCCATCGATCGTATGGAGCCAGCCTTTATAATGGAATACAAATGAGTAAAATATACAGAATAGTGAAAAGGGCCAAAATGGCACTTTTCAGTAAAATTAATCTACAGCAAAACTCTTATTGGAGAAAGGAGGCACTATGGATTGAAGCTTATGTTTTTCGAAGGGAGGGTTTTGTTTGAAAAATAGAGATGATTACTTAAACCGCCTGATAGCACTCAAAGATAAATCCCTGATCAAGGTCATTACGGGGGTGCGCCGATGCGGAAAAACATCCTTGCTGGATCTATATGAGGATTATTTGCTCCAAACCGGAGTTGACCCGGAGAATATCATCAGGATCAATTTTGAATCTTTGGAATTTGACCGGATCAAGGATTATCGGGATCTGAACCAATATGTCACAGCGCATATCACTGGCGCAAACAAGGTCTATCTGCTTTTAGATGAAGTACAAATGGTAAAAGAATGGGAACGCACGGTAAACTCTTTGCGGCTGGACAAAAAGCTTGATATTTACATCACGGGCTCCAACGGCCATTTATTAGCTTCGGAATTATCCACTTTGCTATCAGGACGTTATATTGAGTTTCATATGTTTCCGCTTTCCTTCAAAGAATTTCTCTACTTTAATGATTATACTTCAGACAAAGACCTCCAAGATCACTTCCATCTTTATCTGGAACGGGGAGGACTGCCCGGTCTGACAGAGCTAAAGGATCATGAACCGGCAATACGCCCTTATCTGAATGGAATTTATAATACCATCATTATGAAAGACGTAATTGCAAAAGGTGAAGTACGGGATCCGGCGCTTTTGGAGAATGTAGTGCGCTTTATGGCGGGGAATATAGGGAATCCGGTTTCCAGTAAGAAAATAAGTGACTATCTGACTAGCGGCGGCCGCAAAACAGCCAGTGAAACCATAGATAATTATTTGCATCTGCTGGATTTTCTCTTATCCGGGCACAACTAAAAAAAACAGGTATTTTATTGCTTCCTTTTGATGCATAGCTTGACTTTCTCGCATCATTATGCTAAAGTATGTCATGTGGTTATCCACAATAATCCATTTCAAACATGGAGGGAGGGAACTAAAATCAAGAAGTGGCACATAATAGCGTTATCTGTATTGCTCTGCTTTGTGCTTGGCGGCTGCGGAACTAAAACAAATGAAACAGAACCATGGACTCAGCAGGGAACGCAAACACCGGAAACACAGACACCGGAAACAGAAAAAAAGGAGACATTACCATTGGAAGAATCGATCAAAAACACTATTCAGGCAACTATCACTATGGAGGATGGCGGCAAGATCGTTCTGGAACTCTATCCGGATCTGGCGCCGCAATCGGTACGCAATTTCGTCTATCTGGCGCGTCAGGGCTTTTATGACGGGCTCACATTCCACCGGATCATGAAAGGCTTTATGATCCAAGGCGGTGATCCGGCCGGTAACGGCAGCGGCGGGCCGGACTATTCAATCAAGGGCGAGTTCAGACAAAATGGCTTTGAAAACGATCTCCAGCATAAACGCGGTGTATTATCCATGGCCCGGAGTCAAAATTATAACTCGGCCGGGTCGCAGTTTTTTATCATGCATGCCGACAATACTTCACTCGATGGCTCCTATGCGGCTTTTGGCCAGGTAACCGGCGGGATGGATGTGGTGGACCAAATTGCCGATACTCCCAATTCCGGCCCTAACGGTTTGGTGGCAGAGGAGAATAAACCCGTTATCAAGACCATCACCATTGATGACAAGACTGATTTGCCCGAACCGGATAAGCTTTAGTGCGGCTTTTAGCCGCAAGTAGTCAGTAGTCAGGAGTCAGAATTCAGAATGCAAAAAACAGAAAATACTATGAGAGTAACATCTATCCACAAAACATGCCCTTTCTTTTTACTTCAATCGTTTCGCGGAGCGAAACTACCTACATTCTGACTACTGACTTCTGAATTCTGACTACTTGAAAATCACATGCTATAGCTTGCTTTAAGGCAATAATTTTGTTTTTTTTGTGCGTTTATTTGGAAGCAATAGCATAAAACCCTCTCCTTTCCTCAAATGACGGATGCAGGATGACGGATAAAGTGATGCACCCCGGATCTGCCTTAATCGCTGAGCTCGAAATAGAGGTGAGCTTTGGTTATTGTATTTTTCTTGTCATAGATAAAAACCCGGTGTTTTTGATCGAAATCAAAGAATTCCAGGCGGATATTTTTATATTTTTCAGCAGACCTTTGCCGGAAAATCTGTTCTTTTGCTTTATCTCTTGCCTCAGTAATAGCATCGGGGAGCATACCCCTGGGATCATATATCAGGCAGTCCAATTTGATATAATGGGCGGCCTCTGCCCTATTTCCCTGAAGAGCCAAGAAGTTATAGAGTATGGTATAGGTATTTTTCAGGGAAATCTTTAAATCATTTTTACCTTCACAATAAGCAGCCAAAGCCTGAAAAAAGTTATAGCCGCTGCCGAACAGCTTATTTATTGCATAGTCTATGGAGTTTATAAACATACCGCTATTATAAAATTTATCAATAACCGGCTCCATTTTCCGCAAGGCGATCATCTCCTCAACTGTCATGGCATTGCTTTGATGCACCTCATAAGGAGGAAAATCACTGAATATATATTTTTCATCATCAGCCAAGCGGGCAATCCCGGCGCCTTTTAAAAGCTTTAAAAAACCCAGCTGCAGCATATGAGGGCGCAGAGAGAGGCAGCGATCAATGGCTTCGCTGAAGGTTTCGATGGTATCATCCGGAAGCCCGGCGATCAAATCCAGGTGGATATGGCAATTGCCCGAATCAGTTAATTGGTAAATATTGGCAAATGCCTGATTCAGGTCGGTTTTCCGGTTTATTGCTTGCAGGGTTTGCGGATTTATTGATTGGATCCCAATTTCAAATTGGATCCGCCCCGGCGGCATTTGGGATACTATCTCTAACATTTCTTCGTCAAAAAGATCGGCGGCAGCCTCGAAATGAAAAGTGCAATCTGTTTTTTGGGCCAGAATAAAGAGGAGAATATCTTTGGCCCTTTTTTTATTGGCATTAAAGGTCCTGTCCACGAACTTTATCCATTTGGCGCCATGGCTCAATAAAATACTCAAATCCTGATAGACCCGCTCCAAAGGAAGTTCTTTGACCCCCAAAGTAACCGAGGAAAGACAATATGTGCAGGAAAAGGGGCAGCCGCGGGAGCTTTCATAGTATACTAGCTGTTTTTCTATCAAAGGTATTTTTCCGGCGGCGAATGATTGAAAAAAAGCGGGGGTATAGGGAGAGGGCATGTCATTTAAGGAGTAATCCTCCAAGGGCTCAAATATCCGCTTATTTGGGGTTTGTCCAATACTCAAAAACTCAATTAGCCGGGCAAATCGGATCTCACCGGGGCCTTGGATGATATAATCGGCAAAGGGGTAGTCATTGATATCATCAGCAAAAGAGACCTCCGGCCCGCCCAGGACGATAATGGTATTTGGTAAATACTTCTTTAACAGGGAAGCGGCTTTTTTGACCTGCTCTATATTCCAAATATAACAGGAAAACCCGATCAAATCCGGCCGGACCGGATAGATTTGACCGGCAATTTTGGTAATACTGTCATTGATGGTATGCTCCTGCACTGTTATTTGGCAGTTGGCAATTATTTCATCACAATATGCTTTTAAGCACCAGGGCGCCAATGTTTTATGAATATTTTTTGCAGCAAGCGCTGTTAATAAAATTCTCACGCAAATCATCCCGCCTATTTCATTGATAGTGAGGTACTTACTCCCGAAATTCTGCGTAAAAAGGAAAAATCTTTGTGCCGCCCTATTCCTGCTCCTACTCAACACTCAACACTCAACACTCCGGCTTGTCCGGGTTAGGGTCTTATATTTCATATTTTATTCCAGATTACCGCAAATAGCAAGAACAAAATCTTTCCCGCATCAATGCAGTTTTTGGCTTTTAGTACCTATGGGGTGTGTAACAAAATTTCGACCTGTGCAATTGGATTATAACATATGTCATTGCAGGCTTGACCCGCAATCCCCTGAGGATTAGCAGGGGATCCCGAGTCAAGCTCGGGATGACTGGTGGCTTGAACCCAATTGCACAGCTCGAAATAGTTACCTCCCCCGGCTCCCCAAAACTCCCCCCGACGCTTCGCGCTACCCCCCTCGCTGGGGGGCTTTGGCCTGCTGCCTCTTTGTTATATGAGGGAGAAAACACCATGCTCCTTAGCTTCACCCGCCCCTGCCCCCCTCGCCCTGCGAGGGGGGATGTCGCGCCAGCGACAGGGGGGAGTCTGCAGTAGCCTGCTAAGATAGTTCGACCTATGTAATTGGTTTATAGCATACGTCATTGCAGGCTTGACCCGCAATCCCCTGAGGATTAGCAGGGGATTCCGAGTTAAGCTCGGGATGACGGATGACTTGAAACCCAATTGCACAGCTCGCAAAATCTGGGGTTTGCAATGAAGCACCAACAAGGCTAAGCGATGCGGATTCTGCGACTACGCGCAAAATGACGTGAGTGTGAAGAAAAGGGGGCAAAAACCTCCACCCGCTGTAACGGGAATCATTTTAGCAAACAATCATAGCAATTACGAATTATGCATTACGAATTGCTCTACCTCAGCCTCCGACTACCATGCGAAGAATAAGGGCAGCGTCAGTAGTGTCGACTACCCCGTCACCATTGATATCACCCAAAAGCAGCGCCCGGGGGGTCCAGTCGGTCAGGCCCACATACATTTGTAGTAAGAGCATGGCATCTTCGGGAGTGATCATACCATCACCGTTGATGTCGCCCGGAGTTCCGATTACCAGAACACCCGGATTTACCTGCAAGTTGATTGCGGAAAATTCATCAGTGTAAAGCCCCAGTTCAACTTTAATTACATCAACATCCAAAGGTATGTCAAGAGGCTTGACGTCTTCAACCTTATAAGTAACAGTGAAGAGCAAGCCATCGCCTCCGACTTTGTCACCGCAGACAAAGGCGATCTTCATCAAATCGGCGCCGTCTACGGATCGATTGGCCACAAAGATACCGTCCGGGGCGCTTAAGGCAGGAGAAGGAGAAACGGCGGCGGGTTTATAGATAGTGCTGTCATAGCCGATAGCCAGATCCAAGGTAGTGAAACCGAAAGAATTGCCTTTTATGCTGTAGGTCACATAGGCAGTACCGCCGGGAGCTACGGCAACACTTTCAACTTCAAGAACAGGCTTGTAATCATCCAGGCCCACCGGTTCCAGCTCTACCAGCATATTGCTGCGTCCGCCGGAGGGAATGTTGATCGTTTGGGTTTTATAGCCGTCTTTGCTGAAGCTGATATCCTTGTCGTCGCCAAGTACGTCATAGCTGAATGTCCCGTCTGCGCCGGAAGTGATGGGATTACCATTGCCGCCGGTATAGGACCAGCTGTTAAAGACAATCCCGGCATCACTTATGGGCAGGCCGGTCACCTTGTCAACGACCTTTCCAGATACTACGTTGACGCCGGTACGCGTATTGATATCCAGAGTATTGCTTGTCTGGCCGTCCCGCAGCAATACCCTGGTGGTGAACACCGTAAAGGGCATGGTATTTACAGAGACATAACCCTCTCTGGACAGTTCTATGTAATACTGGCCCCTGGGTACATTACGGATCAAGTCGTCGCCGTTGGATGTGCCTACGCTGCGTACCCTGCCGCCCACTGCCGAGCCGTCCGAGAGCTTTCTTAGCTGGTAATAAATGGTATTTGATTTAGTCACGGTACGGATATGGACATCCTGGGTCTCGGTAAGAGTAAGGTCTCTGCCGGTTACTATCTGGCTGCCGGAGCCGCCCAGGTTAAAGGCAAAGGTGCCTGCCGCCCCCAGCCGGACATTATTGGCCGGATATACCCAGTCGTCCAGGATCAGATGAGGCTGGGTACCCATGTTCAGGTTCAAATCTTCACCCGGAGCCAGCCCGTCATATTGCCCGGTCAGGCTGTCTTTGGCGAATACCGTCAGCTGGGTCCCGTATTTGGCTGCGGCGCCGGCAACCTTTACAGCCAGGCCCGCAAAAGCCTTGGTCTCGCTGTCTGTGGTGGCATAGACGGTATATTTGCCGTCGGCATCGGTGGTAGCCGGACCGCCCAGTACCCTGTAGGCATTGCCGATACTGACCACATATACATCCACCCCGGCCAGGGGCGCTTTATCGCTGCCATCGGAATTTGCCGCGCCATAGATAGTGCCGCTGATGGGATAGCGGGTACGGGTCAGCTGCAATTGGGGAACTGTCAGATCGCTTGCCGTCACATCAAAACTGGCGCTGTCATTTGTGTCGTATTTGGGCTTGCCGGCCTGAATATAATAGCCGGTTCCCACAGGTACGCCCTTGATAGTATAATTGCCGTCCCAATCGGATTTGGTTGTGGCTACCAGGGTGTCTTCGCCGTTATATAATTTGACAGTAGATTCTATGCCGATCCAATCCCCGCCGGCGCCGCCGGGACCGGGGGTATCGCAGACGACAATGCCGCTTAAGGTATAGGCGGCAATACTGCCCACCGTGACCTTCCCGCCCTGGCTCTTGATGAAGTCGCTATAAGTATTGTCAGCTGTGGTATTATAGAAAGCTGCCAATGTACCGTTGCCGAAGGCGCCCACATCATCAAAGCCGGGATCGCCCTTCTTAACGGTTTCGCCGCGCCAATTGATAAGTGTGACATCTGCGATTGCGGCTCTGATAGTATAATCCTTCTGAGCAGCGCCCGGTTTAGCCTTGAAGTTCAAGCTGAGTATAATATCCTTGTCAACCATTTTGGCGCCCGCGGCAGTTATATACAGCACACCGATATCTAAATCATTATCATAAGCTGTATCTACCTTGTATGCAAAGGGACCGGCGCCAACCGAGACAAACTCGAAATTAACGCCGTCATATTCAACTTTCATTTCAAAGCCGGAAATACCGCCGGGTACAGCCAGAGGAGTAGCTACCCGCTTGACCTCTGTCGGCAGAGGCGGCGCCGGATCCAGGGTGGTTTGAGGAGTCGTTCCTTGCAAGCCGCCGCTTTGTACGCTGCGTTCGGTAGTAAGCCCGTGGTCGTCAATAGCCGGCGTACCCAGGGTAAAGATATCAAAATCTACGGTAAATTCGTCCGCAGCCCGGACAAAATTATCGGAAGCTGTCAGTACGCCCTGATAAACATGCTTGGCAGCGGTGGTGGCCTTGCCGGTATAGGCTACCTCTACTTTATCATAGAAAACAGTGGATTCCTTGACCGTAACTGTGAGACCGATATGAGGGTCGGCCCAGGAATTGGTTCTGCCGGGACTGGCATTTA
>Ga0082212_10011684_pt1 | contig 11114 bp, 6 predicted proteins | sample TergutNt197P3_FD_71548 | JGI IMG/M metagenome (GOLD analysis project Ga0082212, IMG submission 71548) | Neocapritermes taracua P3 segment gut microbial communities from Petit-Saut dam, French Guiana - Nt197 P3 | ecosystem: Host-associated > Arthropoda: Insects > Digestive system > Gut ... | reverse complement strand
GAAAAAAGCCGGTTGCGGACGCGTCATCGTCATCAACAAAATGGACGGCGACAACATCAACTTCCCGAAACTGCTCGAAACGATTCAGGACGTGTTCGGACCGGAATGCGTGCCGCTCAACGTACCCGTCGGTCAGGGGAACGCTTTCAAAGGCGTTGTCAGCACGCTGAAAGAAGGTTCCGCCGACGGTGCCTTGATCGACCCGAACGACATCCGCGAAGGGCTGATCGAAAACATCGTCACCGCCGACGAAGCGGTCATGGAACGTTACCTCGAAGGCAACATGCCCAGCGATGAGGAACTGTCGCGGCTGCTTGTGCAAGCGGTCAAGGAAGGCGTGCTGGTTCCGATTTTGTGCGTTTCCGGCAAGACCAAAACCGGTCTCACGGAGCTACTCGTCGAGTTGGCCAAGTGTTGCGTATCGCCGAACTTTGTGACCAAAACCGCGAAAAACGCCGACGGGGAAGACGTCGAAGTCACCTCCGATCCGAACGGCCCGATTGTCGCGCAGGTGTTCAAAACGCGCATCGATCCCTTTGTGCAAAAGCTCAACGTCATGCGTGTTTATTCCGGCACGCTGAAAAACGGCATGACGGTCAACGCTTCGACCTCGCGGCGCGGTTTCAAAATCGCGCAGTTGTTCGAGATTCAGGCGAACGAAACGCAGGCTGTTGACGAGGCCGGTCCCGGTACGATTGTCGCCGTGGCGAAAGTCGAGGAGTTGCACACTTGCTCGACCATCGGCGATCTCGTGCTTGGCCGTTTCGCCTATCCAACGCCGATGGTCGGACTGGCCGCGTCGCCCAAGAGTCGCGGCGATGAAACCAAACTGTCCGGCGCCTTGGCCAAAGTGAGCGAAGAAGACCCGACCTTCCTGCAAGACCGCAACGATCAGACGAAGCAGCTTGTCATCACGGGCATGAGCGAGTTGCACCTGCAAATCATTCAGGAGCGTCTCAAGCGGCGCGACAAGGTCGAAATCGAAACGAAAGAGCCGAAAATCCCGTACCGCGAAACGATTCAGGTCAAGGCCGAAGGCAGCTACCGCCACAAGAAGCAGTCGGGCGGAGCCGGTCAGTTCGGCGAAGTGCATATTCGCATGTATCCCTTCCCCGGCGGCACCGATCCCGAAACCTTTGCGACGAAAGAGACGTTCCCGTCGATGAAATCGTTCCAGCATTTCCCGGAAAACAATTTTCTTTGGGTTGATTCGGTGGTCGGCGGCACGATTCCCGGCAACTTCATGCCGGCCATTGAAAAGGGTTTTAAGGAACGCATGAGTCGCGGGGTGATCGCCGGTTATCACGTCCAAGACGTATGCGTCGAAGTGCATTTCGGCAAGCATCACCCGGTTGACAGCAACGAGCAGGCGTTTAAGACCGCCGGTTCGATGGCCTTCAAAAACGTGTTCGCCGAAGCGCGACCGGCTCTGCTCGAACCGATCATCATTCTCGAAGTGACCGTTCCCACCGACCGCGTGGGCGATGTCAGCAGCGATCTCTCGACGCGTCGCGGACGACCGCTCGGCATGGAATCGGCAGGCGGCGGAATGCAAACGATTCGCGCCGAAGTGCCGTTCGCCGAAGTGACGACCTACAGCCGGACGCTCGCCAGCATGACCGGCGGCCAGGGCAGTTACTCGATTGAATTCGACCGTTACGACGTTGTGCCCGGCAACATTCAACAACAAGTCATCGCCGCCGCCAAGATGGTGGACGAAGAAGACGAGTAATTCTGTTTGGCCGAGCGTCATAGACGCGGGAAGAAGAATGACTGTCACGCCGTGATCACCGCATCAGAGCCGCGCACGAAGTCAGCGGAAAATCAGAGCCGCGCACGAAGCAAGCGGAAAATCAGAGCCGCAATCGTATCATTGCGGCTTTTTTTCCCTTGTTGTTTCGTTGACATTGAGCTGGAATCAAAGAAGATCCATTGTGATTGGGATATGGGTTTGCCAACGGGAATGCCTATTGGTGAATTTTTGGCATCGATTGGCGGCAGTGTTGAAAAGTTGGTACGATGAAATCGGCGAGATGGTGAAACGTTTGCGTCGGCATAGTTGCTATTTTTCTAAAAACTCCACAAACTCGTCAAGGGTGTTGCAATTCAGTGCAACCCTAGTCAGTTCGCCAAGTACGTCAATGTCGTGAATTGTATGCAGTTTATGACCGACTGTTTGCGGTATGTTGCCAAGACGGTTGGTTAATATGAGCAACAAGGTTTCAATTTTATCTGTCGCCCATAAGTTACGTTCTTCGGCCAGCAGTTCTCTGTAAAAAGGCGAAATGGTTAGTTCTTCTGTATCACTCATTTGACTGGTTACCTCAATAAAATTTTCTTTGGAAAAATATTTTGAACTGGTCATTGCGTAACGAAGGATTTTTAGCCAACGGTTACGGTAATGGGAATCGCCCAGTTTGTGTTTGATTTTCTGATAAATTCGCACTATCCGGTCGGCTACGTCTTTGCGAAAAACCGCCTGCATAATGGCCAAAACAGCGAATAATTCCAAGTCCTCCGGTGGTGTGGTTTCATCGAAATTCGTGAGGTCAAGCAATATGGCCTCGAAGTCAAGTTGGTATTTCTCAAAACCTTTGATCGGTCGAATCAACTTGCCAAGCCGGATGGCCGCTTTGAAATCTCGTTCGCCGTGATACACGATAATCGGCAACACCGGCGGCAACATGAAATCGGCAAGTCGTTTCTCGTCTATGGCAAGTTGGTATTCGCGCAACCCTATCAACACAACGTATCGAAGTACCTGCAACATCACCCAGTGATCAGGAGACGTTTTGTGTTCGACGAGAACAAAAGCGACAATGTTTTCATTCGTGCCACGAACAGGTATTTTGTAAATGACATCGCTGTAATGGGCTTTGAGTTTGTCGTCAATAAACGAGTCTTTTTGGCACTCCATTTTATCAAGGTCAAGCAGTTCCACCACAAACGGTACAAGCCAAATGAGCAACTTGCGAAAAAACGCCGCCTCGCTGAACATGGACTTGAAAAACCGGTCATGTTGCGGCTGTTTTACGTCGTCCTGTTGCACTGGTTGCCGACCGTCCTGTTGCCCGTCCGTGCTCATTTTGCTCTCCCGATGTGACGTCACAATAACACCATGATTTTACTCCATGCAGCCGTGTTTTTCAAGGGATTTTTTGAATTTTGCTCAATTTTTGCTTTCTCCCATCCAGCGATGCCGGTTCCTCAAACTCAGCAAGCCCGTATCAGCGTCAAAAAAGACAAGGGCTTCAGGCTTGTAAAACCTGCGTTATCTGCGTGCCAAAAATTGTTGATTCCAGCGACAGAATTATTGTTTTGAGTACAGGAGGCGTTGATTTCGTTACAGGAATTGTTGTTTCGAGTGCAAGAATCATTGTTTCGTTTTTTCGTATTTTCGTTGTTTCGTATGAAAAAATGTTTCCTTAATCATCCCTCTGCACGTTCAATGTTGTTTTTTCGGAATACCAATATTTACGAAAATTTTCTTTGACACATTTCGTATTTTCCTTATTTTTCGTATGTTTCGTATTTTCGTTGTTTCGTATTAAAAAATGTTTCCTAATACCTCTCTGCACGTTCAATATTGTTTGATCGGTGTACCGACTGTTGTTTTTTCGGGGCACCGATACTATCGATCGTGTCGTTTGCAGGCCGAAAAACGCAAAAACCGCAAAAAATGCCGTGATCTCTGCTCGAAGCACCGACATAATATGTCCGTCGATAGACATAATATGTCCGTCGATGCACTTATTTATGTCCTTCGATCTACATAATATGTCCTTCGATCTACATAATATGTCCGTCGATGCACTTATTTATGTCCGTCGATCTACATAATATGTTCTTCGATCTACATAATATGTCCTTCGATACACTTATTTATGTCCGTCGATCTACATAATATGTTCTTCGATCTACATAATATGTCCTTCGATCTACATAATATGTCCTTCAACCGACTCAAAATCTCCGACGACACACTCAAAATCACGGCACAATCTGCCGAAATCGTCGGCGTAATCGGCAGAATAGCCGCTCTCAGGGCATAAATTGTCGGCGTGATTGGTTAATTCTCAGGCGATTTGTAGCGGATGCGTCCTGCAAGGACGCAATTTCGATAACCCCCGACTTTAGTCGGGGGTGGCGACCACCCCTGGGAAGTATCGCCCTGAAAGGGCGAAACAAAGCCGTACTGAGTACCACCCCGTTGGGGTGGGTTAGAGTGTAGCGCGCTCGGTACCCCCGACTCAGTGTTGTTTGGTTGGAGTACCAACGCGGGGGTTATCGAAATACTGTCCCTTTGGGACAAAGAGTTATAACCACAAACATTATTACTAAAGGGAGGTCATGATGACTGCCAAGAAATTCGTTGTTTCGTATTTATCGTATTGCAAAATCGGTGTCATAAGCGTCTCCAGTTCGGAATAATCGACAAAATCCTCAAACGTTTTTTGTTACTTTGGCACGAATGCTAGTTAGTTCTCAAGTGATGGTATGGGCAAGTACGATAAGACAGACAGGACGGTCAAGTTGCGCGTTTGCTAGTGGCTAGTGGCCAGTGGCCAGTGCAGGGTGCCAACGCATTCCGTTAGGAATGCATCGCTCGGTAGCAGTATTGTTTGGCCGGAGTACCGGCTGCAAGCGCGCTTGCGTGAATAGCGGAAGCGTCCTGTAAGGACGCGATTTCGATAACCCCCGCGTCGGTACGCCGACCAAACAATACTGAGTCGGGGGTGGCGACCGCGCGCTAAAAAACTATCCGCCCCAACGGGGTGGTACTCAGTACGGTTTTGTGTCGCCCTTTCAGGGCGATACTTCCTGGGGGTAGCCGTTACCCCCGACTGAAGTCGGGGGTTATCGAAATACTGTCCCGTCGGGACAAAGAGTTATAACCACAAATATTATTACTAAAGGGGGGTCGTTATGACTGCTAAGAAAAAAGTTCTCATTCATGCCAAACGCCATAAGAAAGCAGCCGCCGGTGCCGTCAAAAGCATCAAGCGCAAACTTTCCCACGCGGAACTGCAAGAGCAAAACGCGGAATTGCAAACACAAAACGCAGAGCAGCAAGCACAGATTGCCAGGCTGCAAGCGCAGAACGCCAGGCTGAAAGGAGTGCCGCCGATTGCAGGCGGCGAAGAAAACTCGCGACTTACAACGCGCAACGCGCAGCGCAGAGTGCATCAAAGCGAGGATCAAGTTCAAAGCATCGATCGCAAGCATCCTTATGCGCAAATCGATGCGCACCCTCATGCGCAAATCGATGCGCACCCTTATGCGCAACCCTATTCGCAAATGGATGCGCAGCTCGCGACCATCGAAGAGAAGATCGCAGCGTTGCAAGCGCAGAGAGCAGATATGCAAGCGCAGAGCGCAGTGCAGCAAGCACAGATCGCAGAGCGCAATGCGCAGAACGCACCGCTGCAAGCGCAAAATGCCAGGCTGCAAGCGCAGCTCGCAATGCAGCAAGAGCAGAACGCGCAAATGCAAGCACAGATCGCCATGCTGATGGGACAAGTGCAAAGTTCAACGTTCAACGTGCCAAGCGGGGGACAAGTTCAAAGCTCAACGTTCAACGTGCCAAGCGGGGATCAAGTTCAAAGTTCAACGTTCAACGCGCAAGGCGGGAATCAATTTCAAAGTTCAACGTTCAACGCGCGAAGCAGGGATCACGTTCAAAGTTCAACGTTCAACTCGCAAAGCAGAGAGAACGGACTGAATGCTGCGTTTCCCCGCGCGAATCTGCCCGCGCCGGTGCTCGGAGACGTTGTTGCGAACGGGCCGAATTCGATTACTCTTCATTGGGGGTCGGTGGCTAATGCTTCCGCTTACATCGTTTCGGTGGCGGATAATTCCGCCTTCGACGAAGCGAACCTCTTTAGCGCAGGGCCCGCGGCTGTGAGCTGGACGGTCAACGGACTGGAGCCCAATACAACATATTATGTTCGCGTTCGCGCGAATGGCTCCGGCGAGTACGGCAACTCCGCGTATTCGGCATCGAAGTCGATCACAACAACCGGCGTTGGCGGCGGCGGAGGCGACGGCGGAGGCGGCGGAGGCGGCGGAGGCGGCGGAGGCGGAAACGGAGGAGGCGACGGCATCGCCGGTAATGACAATATCGCCGACGATCTGCAAAACTGGCTCAGCGAACTGCAAGCGACTGCGCAAAACATTATGCAGCTCGTTCCGCAACTCGACAACACCAAACTCAACTCGGAGGATCGAAGGCGACTCAACGGTTCGGGCGTGCGTCGTTACGGTTTCATCGAAAAAGTCCTGAACGTTTCGAGTGAATATCAGCAGTTCTGGCCTTCATTCAGCATCGGCGCGGAGGGTCTGAGCAATATGGTGCAGGAAATTGAAGTGCTTCGCAACCTGCTGATTTGGGCTCGTTGGTGTGCCCGCGCCGTGCAGGATTTGCTTTTGATTACCGGCGATGACGCGTTTCGTGCTGCGGGCATGTACTATGCGACGGCACGCGACGGGGCGAGGCGAAAAAATCCCGAAGCCTTGCAGGTGTATAACATGTTGCGCTTGTACTGGCGCAGACGTCGCAGAATCATGGCCGAGCCGACCGAGAAGGAAATGTTGCGCGACGCCAAAGGCTTGATGCACGGAACGAAAGACGGGGATCTCATTCTTTGCAACGAAAGCGATCGCATCGTCAAAGGCAATAAAGTGATGATCGACAACACCTTCCCCGCAAACCAACGCGCAAGCATGAAAGTGACGGAGGAAGATGAAGAGACAGGAGCGGGCGCGGAATGGTTTGACCGGACCGGTACTCCGGGCAGCAAAGCCGGCGGTAGGGAATTGGGAGAAAGGAGAAAGAAGAAAAGGAATAGGAGATAGGGAAGAGGAGATTATCACCACGAAGAGCACGAAGGGACACGAAGAGTATTTTTAAAAAATATTCTTCGTGTACCTTCGTGCTCTTCGCATATTGCGCTGGTGGCACTGGTGGTGAGTGAATGATTCATTCATTTGGCAATTTGAAGTCATTATTTTTGTACTGTTCCCAATGACAACATCGCCGGCGAGCTGCAAAACTGGCTCAGCGAACTGCAAGCGACTGCGCAGAGCGTTGCCTGCGTCCTATTCGTCCGAAATTTGACTTCGGCCTTGCGTTCTTCGAGCAATTCACTTATACTTTTTTTCATCTGAAATTCCTTCCTAAGCGGATTTTTAACACCACCATTTTCAGCTATCGGTGCTGAAAAACAAGGAGGATTTCAGATTTTTTAACTTGATACCCTTTCTGGCTTTGCCGGATTAAGGACTAATCACTAGCCACTAATCACTAATCACTAATCACTAATCACTATCCCAAGGAAAACCACCATGTCCGATCACAAGGAAAAAATCGTTTATCTTGTCGCAAGCGGCGATTCGCGTCCGGCGGCCAACGAAACCTGCTGGGCAACGCAGGAAGCAATGGAAAAACAACTGACCGCCGCCATTGAGCAGTTCGGCTGGAAGGTCGTGCGTGCTCACCAATATGATCCGGTCGCCAAACACGGCTTTCTCAGTTCCCAGCGGCAGGGGCTGGACGTTTTCGCGGCCATTCCGCAGGACGTTCCCATTGTCGTGGCCGAATCGGTTTGGCAATATTCGCACCACGTTTACCCGGGGTTGCTGCTGCACAAGGGGCCGATCCTCACCGTCGGGAACTGGTCGCCGACCTGGCCGGGATTGGTCGGGCTGCTGAATCTCAACGGCTGCCTCATTAAAGCCGGTCGCGAGTTTTCGACGCTCTGGAGCGTGGACTTCACCGACGAGTGGTTCCTGACGCGCTTGCAAACCTGGCTCGACAAAGGTCTGGTCAAACACGAAAACAAACACGTCAAACCGTTCAAAAAATCGGATATTGCAGGCGCGGATCAAAAGCTCGGCAGGGAACTGGCGCAGCAACTTCGCGAAAGCAAGCCCATCATGGGCATTTTCGACGAAGGCTGCATGGGCATGTACAACGCGCTGATTCAGGACGAACTGCTCTTCCCGCTCGGCATTTTCAAGGAGCGGCTCAGTCAGTCGGCGCTTTATTTTGAATCGACGCAGGTTTCCGACGCCGAAGCTCAGGCCGTGTATCAATGGGTCAAGGACAAGGGGCTGACCTTTCATTACGGCGACGATCCGGTCAAAGACCTGACCGAAGATCAGGTGCTTTTGCAGTGCAAGATGTACGTCGCGGCGGTTCGCATGACGGCGAAATTCGGTTGTGCATTCATCGGCATTCAATACCAGTTGGGGCTGATGGATTTGATTCCCGCGAGCGATTTCGTCGAAGGTCTGCTCAACAACGCGGATCGTCCGCCGGTCTTTGATGCCACTAGCGCAACAACAAATGCCGCTAGCGCAACGACGAATGCAAGCGGCAAGGTGCTCTTCGACGGCGAACCGATCGTCCATTTCAACGAAGTGGACGAAGGTGCCGGTCTTGACGCACTGCTCAACAATCGCGTTGCCAAAGCACTGGGGCAGCCGGTCGAAACGACGCTGCACGACGTTCGCTGGGGTGCGGACGATCCGACCGGAACGGTGGACGGTTTCGTCTGGCTGTTCATGATTTCCGGTGCGGTTCCTCCGGCGCATCTCGATGGCGGCTGGAAAGGTTCTCATGCGTATCGTCAGAGTCCCATGTTCTTCAAAAAGGGCGGTGCGACGCTGGCCGGAACCGGTCGCACCGGCGAAATCGTCTGGTCGCGCTTATGCGTCGATAACGGCGCACTTCGCATGGACATCGGACGCGGTCGCGTTGTGTCGCTTCCCGAAGCGGAGGTCAAACGTCGTGCCGAACTGTCGAACCCGGAATGGCCGGTCGTCAGCGCGATTCTCGACGGCGTGACCCGCGATCAGTTCATGGGTCGCCACCCGGCCAACCACATCCAAATCGTTTACGCAAACGATGCCGCAAGCGCCGACCGTATGCTTGCCGTCAAAGCAGCCATGGCCGACGAACTCGGCATCAACGTTTCCACCTGCGGGTTGTGATGCCATGACAATGTGAAAAACACGCTTTCCGGTTTTCGCTGCGTTGGGGATTGCATTGAGATGGCTTGCCGTTTCGGTGTTCGGACAGGGTTCGCCGCCGATGTGGTTGAGCGATATCCGAATGCCTCCGGCGGGACAAGCGGCGGAACAAGAATCAACAGAAACGATGTCCAAGTGAGAACTGGTAGTGTTCAGACAGAGCAGCGAGTCAATACGGTTCCGGTTTACAGATATCGTGTCCGCTAATCGTTTGACGTTGGAAAGTCAGGTGTGCTTGAAAACAACTTTCATACGCGTGAACGAATACAATCGTTACAAGCCCGACGGCGGAACTTCGATATCAAAGGTCATGGACTTTTGGACATTGCATTTCAACGGGGAGGTCGATGCACTGGTGTATTCAATGGCAACCACAGGCGTTAGCGAAGGAATCGACGCTTTTACCATTTGACCACCTCCGCTTAGCGTTTGAAATTCGACCGGTTTGCCCGTTTTGGTTGCTCCCCGGAAATACACGACGTACTCCCCTTTGGGAAGACCGTCTGTCGCTTTCAGAGACCCCATTGTGTAGGAACCGTCCGGCTTAATTTCACCCGTTGCGGAAAAGGTATCTTGTTCAAAAACAATGTGACCTGCCGCGACCGGAGTGCCATCGGTGAGCGTGACCTTTCCTTTAACTCGAACATTATTTGAACATCCGGCGACGAAAAAAAGACCACACAACAGCAGAAACAGCGGATATTGGAATCGTTTCATAATCATTGTTCATTCAGGGTATAGGGATTGGGAGGGGATAGTACAAAAGTCATTTCAATGAACATCATCATGGGCGATGCTCCATTCCATCTTTGTGTCCTTTGTGCAACCCTTTGCTTACCTTGTGGTTAAATTACTTAACCACAAAGGACACAAGGATTTGAACCGCTGACTATTACGGTATGGAAACGGCTTTACCATCGTTGACTTGAGCAAGTGCTCTCAAGATGTTATGTGGTGCCGTTACAGATACTGCTTGGACCGACCCATCGCCGATGACAAAGTTGACAACACTGGTGTGGTAACTTCCAAAACTATAATGGTGTGTTGGCACATACCATGTATCCCCACTGCCATTAAAATCACTGGGACCCTTGGCGAGTCCTAGTTCGCCACCCCAGGTTCTGAAGGCTCGACCACTCGAATTGACACCCCAAACACCAATGGCCAAATAACCGCAGTCCCCGGAATAGATTTCCGCAGTATCCCAGGCACCGGTTCTCCCTTCCCCCCCACATCGGTCAAGAGCACCGGACGGAATGTGCTTTTCACCAATCATAAACTGATTGCTTGTCCCGTCGGAAAGCCATGCAAAGGTATCGCGCGGTTCCGCATTCTTCCAGCCTTCCCACCACGGACCGACTCTCGCAATTCGGAAGGGACCGACATGGTTTGAGTAATGCGTCGGTTGGGATTGTTCCGAACAAAACATCCAGCCTGTGGGAGGGTCTGTTCCACCGTCATGGAGGATTGCATCAAACACCATCGCATAATCGATATTCGGACCTGAACCCGCAACATTGATTTCCGCACCTTGAAGTCGATCAATGTATTTTGTCCCCGACCGACGTGACGGGCAAAGATAAATGGAAACCGAACCAAAAGCGGTTTTTTCTTCTGTTGTCAACCCGGGACCGGCATAGGATTCCAGTCCTTCCCACCAGTAAGTATTTGTCACTTCCATAATTCCGACCGGTAATCCGAAGTTCCGGTTGGCCAGGTGATCCCACAAAGACTGACGTTCAATGTAAGGATAAATGAACGCCCACATCGACATTCTGAAACTGTTGATGCAAGAAGGCGGAATGCCTTTTCGGGCATCATGAAAGTTGTGAATCGCAAGCCCCATTTGTTTCATGTGGTTGGTGCATTGCATCCGTCGCGCGGCTTCACGAGCGGCTTGGACGGCCGGCAGCAACAAGGCGATCAAAATACCGATGATCGCGATGACGACCAGAAGTTCAACGAGGGTAAAAGCTCTTACATTACCCCCCCCCCATTTTAACAAAATTACGTTTGGAAATGACAATTAACCTTTCCCGTAGAGTAAAAACTGCCCAATTTGCCCAAACGCGAAAATGGCC
>Ga0082212_10011683_pt1 | contig 11115 bp, 16 predicted proteins | sample TergutNt197P3_FD_71548 | JGI IMG/M metagenome (GOLD analysis project Ga0082212, IMG submission 71548) | Neocapritermes taracua P3 segment gut microbial communities from Petit-Saut dam, French Guiana - Nt197 P3 | ecosystem: Host-associated > Arthropoda: Insects > Digestive system > Gut ... | reverse complement strand
CGATAAAATCGTAACCCTAACATTCTACGCTTAGTCGCGTTCGACATGTCCGTTAAATAGGGTATCTCATTTGTGGTAATAACAAAACGACAAGGTAGCTTAATGGATACAGAATCCTTGTACTTTTTATCTACCATGACCCGATCTTCGCCGGTAAGCGATTTAATTATTTCCAAAAATGCCTTAAAATAACCCTTTTCAACGGTAAACTCCGGCAGGAAACAGACCGAGGCGGCTTCCAAACCGGCCAGTCCAAACTGACTGAAAATTGCTTTACTGTTCCTGCTGGCACAGTTGTCAGTCCCAACCATCGTTTCTATTAATTTAGCTATGATACCTTTACCCGCTCCAGACGCGCCGCACATCAATAACATGGCATGTTTTCGCGTACTTCCAGTGAGCAGATAACCGATATATTCAAACAGTAACTCCTGCTGCTCTGGTTCGATGAGTGACTGCCTCAAAAAATCCTGTAGTAAACATGGCGTATGCTCTGTTACCGAACCGTCGTAATCGATAGGGCAGCACGCATGGATGAATAGTCTTGAATCGTGTGGATAGTATTTATTTTCAATATAGTTATACAGACCACGAGGGGTCGGTATGACCGTTTCATATTCAGCAGGTTTCTTGTCCGTACTAAGCCACTGCTGTTCAACCTGCTCTTGGCTTATCCTTACTACATCTTCCACCTGCTCAATAAACTTTGGATCGTTTAAGAATTTGGTGGGATTTATCGGTTTCTCTTTGCATACCTCACCATTTCGTAACATGCACGTTGAAATGACAACGTTCGATGCTACAAAATTAAGCATTTTATTTTTTAACTCTGTTTCAGTGTATATCCGATAATAGCCGTTTTCAAGTATCCAAAAAGCATGGCCATAACTCCTTAATTCACCGTTCGGATAAAGGTGCCTGGCAACTTCTTTGGCTACTATATCAACGTCACCGCTACTGACCAGTAAGCGTGAGTTGTTGAAGGTAAGTTTCGTACCGTTATAACCGTTTAAGTTTGTAGAACGAGGTAAATATGAACCTGCTGGTAAAACTGTGGTGCTACCTCTTATCTGCAAACCGCTACCGTGCATGTTCGATAAAAAATCCTCTAACGCTCTTGTTTTATCCACTTGTGGCGTGTTATCGTTTAGTTGATTAATTGGCGGACTTTGAAAATCTTCCAGCTTAAAAAATGTTGACAAATGAATAACCGCCTTTCCATCCCAATTTGACAAGTCCTTGTTGACCGCTATCGCTGCAATGTTGCTATATATTGGCTAATATGTAACCGACCAACTTTACTGTACAGTTTTAGCACGTGGTCAGTTGGCAGCCAGGGTAGCGGCCAGAACCCACACCAGTTCGCGTCACTAAAGGCTACCCGCATCCGTTCGTAATGTGGTCTATTCTTTTCCTCCTTGTTAGTTGGTTTGGAGTCCTCGAAAATAAACTGCTGATTATGCTGCCTAGCGGTCATATAAATGGACATAGCATCTTCATTCTTAGCTATCTGACAGGGGAATAGTTGCACGTTTGCATAAATCGTATCCAAAACACGGTCTTCCTGCTCTACTATGAAAGGGAATATACTGGCCAATTCTTTTCGTAACTGCTTGACAGGTGTTCTATTGCCGTTACGAATATCTTTTAACTTGTTCTTAACCTGCATATAACTGTTAAAATATTCTATCATGTCATAACTATATTCCAATGGCTCGCTGAGTGTAGTATCACCTTTTTTAACTTTTACTGGTGTTGGCTTAATTTCAACTTCTACCGTTTTCTCATTGAAAATAGCTTTACTACTCTTGACCATAGGATTTATAAAACGAAAAACCCTGCTAGTGTCGTAAGGACACAAGTTTGCGTCGGCTACCGATGTAATATTGTAAGCTCCTGTTATACTGTAAAAAGTTGCCGAAACCAGATGTTGATGATGGCTCATCAGTGCAATGACGCGAGGCTTGGCTCGACTGGCTTCTAACTGGTTAGCTTTTTCGATGACTCGCTTGAAAACACCGAGTTCTTCAGTAGTAAGGTTAAGGTGCATGGTCACGACTGTTTTTCCTAAATTTTGTCTTGGTTGACTGCTTGAATTTGATGCTCAAAAATGACGGGTAACTTGTTGTGCATTTGTCTTAAAAGATCGGTCATTAACGCTTGCATGTTCGTGTCGGGCTTACCTGTCGTGCCAATGGCTCGTAGATCAAAAACATGTTGCCATTGACGAAGGTTACAGGTCATTATCAACTTAGTTGCGATGCTGTTGGTTAGTACTTCAGCAACTTCTTGTGGCGACCGGCCACTATCCCGTAGCATTTTATAATTAATTTCTGTTGTAATGCACTGGTTAAACCAATTCTGATACGCTATTAAAATATGTTTGCCACGTTCTAAAGTATTCCAATGTTGTCGTATCTCTTGAATATCTAACCATACCGGACAGATAAAAGTCAATTCTTCATAAGGCACGTATCTTTGCGATTCCATACTAAACGATGATAGCCGATGTCTGGTTAGCTCCTGCGCCACGCGGCGCGAACATACCACTTCGCAGGGTACAGAAAAATGCTCCAGTACCGAAAGATGCTTGCGGTTAATTATCTTACGGATAAATTCTTCCGGTTGCCCTTTGGGAGTGCTGGCGTAACAGACTCTACCTGCTCGTTCCAGTAGCTCGTAAACCTGCTGTGTGTTAATGTCTGTTAAAATTGTTGCTGACTGCTCGATGATTTTCACGATGTGACAGTCCTTTCGCTGGCCGGTATCTCTGCTTGGTTAGCAGTAAGTTTCCTAGTCAATATAGTCGGGAATCGTTCGACGACAACTCCCGGTACAAAAGTTACATCGTTAGCTTCTAAAAATGCACATATATTTGGGTAATGAGGTGTGAACAATCGTTCGCTAACAAGTGTCAACAGGTTAGTTTGACCGAAAACATTACAGAATCGCTCGTAATCTTCAACCCGATAACTTACCTCAAATTTTGGCATATAGCTACAGGTATCACTAAAATAATTCTTGGGAAGCGGCTGATTCTTCATCATTTGCTGTGTCTGCTCATCGTCGATCAGCTTAGCAGCCTTAACAGACGCTTTCATCTTTAGCTTATTCAGTTCAGTGGATAGTTGCTTTAGGTCATCCGCAGACTTCCGGCTAAAATGTGCCAAGTCAGCAAGCATTGCATGATCAGCAGCTTGGTCAATGGCTAATGACAGCTTTCCTATCATACTTACCAAGAAATCGTACTGCTGGTCGATGGAAAATTGCGTTGACATGAGACCGCTTTCCTTTTGGCATATTGTGGTAATCGAAAAAATGCTGCGACTCAAGAGAACACTTGGTGGATTAGGAGTAATGCAGTTGAAGCATTCCTTATATCCTCTTGGCCGCAAGCCATCATCGAGCAAACGAAAACTAACGCCGAAACATAGCAAACCGGCTACGCAACGACTCGAACAACCTACCCTGCCGCACGCCGAAGCCAGTCCTAGCACACTGACCATTTTCACAGGTCATTGCAGGTTCACAAACAGTAGCAACCGGCTCACAGGCGGGGGCAACAGGTTCACACGCCTGACTGACCGGCTCACAAGGTTGTGCCGTAATCTCACATTGGCCATTGACACATGCCCTGTTAGCAAACGCACCGGCAAATAAGCCGCGTTGGAACAGTTGCGCCTGACTCACACTTGCCATACATGCAAAAATAATACATGTAACAACAAACAAACTAATCAACTTTCTCATAGTCATCTCCTAAAAACAGTTTTTGCAAAAACTAACAAACTAATCTCCGCTGACCAATGAGTATCGTCGGTTAGAACGATGCCGCATCGTCAGCTTGGAAATCATAAGCTTCTGAAATGTCAACCACACCTTCACGCCGTTCACGCTCCTGTAACGCTTCAAACTGTTGCATCGTCTGCTCTGACAGCTTGAGTGAATCGACCGAAGTTTCCGGGTTGAATAAAATATTCTTCACTTCCCAAGTTAAAAAGGCCGCGTGCGCCTTAGTTTCATACCGTTTTTCCCAAGTTGTACCGATGGTAAAAATCAATTGGGCAAACGAACAGTCGAATTTTGCCAGTGCCGCCTTAATTTGTGGCATCAGAACGTCTCGATGGTAAGTAAGTCGTCCTGGTACGGTTGACATGAGGATAGGGCTGCCATTAACCAGTAACGTGTAAACCTGCGTTTCAGTGTTACTTAGTTCAATGGTTTGTCTGTTCTCATCAATAAACGTTTCCTTGTTAATATAATTTCTAATCTTCTGCGCCAGTTTCGATTCGTGGAGCAGCGACTTTTCTTTAACAAACGTTTTCTTAGACTCTCCTCTCATGTTATAAGGCCACATCTGCATATATTCGGTGTGCCAGTAGATCAACTGTGCATTAAACGTTTCGCCAGGTTTGGCTAAAATCTCCCTTGTAACCGAGTTGATAATATGCTCATCGAACATACTGGCCAATTCCGTGTCACTGGTACGTCCTTTCTGGACAACTTGGACACGGGCAATCTTACTAACCACCGTATCAATCTGATTTTTCGTTCCGGCACGCAATTTAGCCAGTAGTGCATCACGGTCGAAGGTGGCTATATTGGTAGCCTGCGGTTGAACAGGCTGAACCATCTGTGGCGGTGATGCCGGTATAATCGGCTGATTTTGTTGCATAACTTGCCACTGAACGGGCTGAATAGGTTGTGGTGTGGTTGGCATAATGTTACTCATAACAGGTGGTTGAGTTGACATAGGCGGAATATCCACCTTGATAGGTTGTGGGTCACTCTCCAATGGTGGTTCGGCTACCTGCGGCTGAAAGCCACCCTGACCGAACATGGATAATACGTCTTGTAAGTTGTGAGTTGTTTCTGGTTGTTGGTTGTCTTGTGACATAGTAGTGTGCCTTTTTCTGTTAAGTGGAAAGTTAGTGAGAACGTGAGAAAGTTTGAAACGTGGTAAGGAAAAAACGGTTAGGTTGTCAATGGGGAAAAATCCGGCTAGTCAGACCAATGTCCTGATCGTTGACCTGACTAAGCCGGTTGCCAGGATTCCGAGTCACATGCTACTATGTGATTTGGTTGTGGAAAAATTGCAGGTGTTCATACTCGTCGTCAACGATTAAGCTAAGTAACGTATAACTTACATGATCATTAAGTTGCCGCAATTCATCCAAAAATTCGTTATATTTGACAATAGTATCTGCTTCCAACTTAGCATCGAATCGCCATATCTCGTCAAACGACTGGCCATGTATGATCTCTTGAGCTATCTTACTGGTCGGATCGCCGCCCAACTCGACAACTCGTTCGGCCAGTGCTTCGCAATGTTCCATTTCAGTAATGGCAATCTTGCGTAGCTTCTTGGCTAATTTCTGATGTTCTGGCTTAGTTAAAAGGTAGTGCTGTTGCATGTACTGCCTGACAGCAAATAATTCCATCGACCGAGCAGCATTTAGTATATTAACGACTTCTTGTGACATGATGCGTACTATTCTCGCTTTTAAGATGTCTATAACTTCTTGTGACATGGGTGGGAATCCCCTGTTTTTGTTTTGTTTTTCTAGTCCTGTCTAAAACCCCCACCCTTGTGGTGGGGGTGATTGACTTCTGTTAAACTATCAAAAAAGCAACCCAAAGCGGAATCGAGCCGCTTACTAACCAGTGCTATCGGATAATCTTTTTTATGACTATCCAATCATAATTGGTTAATGTCACCTAACTGGGTCATAAGGTTAGTCGTATGATGTCAGAACCGACTAACCCGTAGCCCGATGTTTGGAATACCGTTACCACGCGGCCACCGGACACGCTCGTAGGATAAGGAAACTAACCTAGAGCTATTCGTAAAATTTGTTCCTTTTTTCGGTGTGTGGAAAATTTTAGCTGAAACTACTCACGCCCCGGATAACCCGCTTCCCGCCGCCTGTTGATGGGTAGCCATTAACCGTAAATTTCTCGTCGGGGAACTCGTTGTAAAGGTTTAGTATCTCTTTAATCTCGTGCTCTATTCGCCACAAGGCTTTCTTGCGACTATCTTCTTTCTGCCGCCGTCCGCCACCTCTTGGCAAATTATCGAACAGGTCTTCAGCGAAACCGGCAAGCCGTTGCAGGTCGGCATAGTATTCACCATCCATAACGGCAAATCGCCTGTTAAGTAACAGGATTATATCATCAGTTGCCTCTATGTCAAGTCGTCCCTGAATATTTTTACAGACTTCGAGGATACGGGCAAACTCCGGTCGAATGGCATAGTTATTTTATCACCCGCTAAATTTTCAAAAGTTATCAGGTCGTCATATTTTTGTTTGCTAGGTTGTTTTGCTTTTTCTCCGTCGTTAAATTCATCAAACAATTGCAAAAATTCTTTTAAAGTCATAGTAATCTTTATTCCAAAAAAAAAGCTATTCGGACACTATCGGCATGATGTACGCCATGTTCGATTCATTGTATTCCGTATGTGCAATATACAATTCCATGTCAGGATAGTATTCCAACTTGACATCCCGCTTCCTTAAAAACTTACCGTCATTTAACGCCACAGCAATACCTGTTTCTAGGTTGTCAGCTATCATTCCATTCAAACCATTTACCCCCTGTTTTAACGCTAATTTGTCAACGTCATCCAACTTGAAATCCTTACAACCTGTAAAATTGGCAGCTGCCTCCGGTATAACATATCTTACGTTACCATAACCAACCGCCGGTAGCTTTTTCTCGCAGGATATATCGTTCTTTTTTGAATTGCAAACGTAGTATTCCAAACCTTTAACCATTTTTTTCCTACGAAGCACAACTGACCTACCGCAGCCGCCGTCGCAAGTGACTTTTACCATGTTTGGCTTGTTTGGTACAGATTCAATCATTGGCTCGTCTCCCATTATTATCGTCCCATTTTTTCCAGCAGTCTGCTTTCGTCTCCTGCTTAGGACAATCGGTTATCTGACCGCATTTTAACTGACAGCCAAGTAACGAACATTGCTTCTGGTAAGTAAAATTAGAATATGCGTTTAACATATACAATAGGGGACAGTACAACTCTCTAACAGGTAATGGATTATAACCATTCAACCAGTCTTCATACGAAACGCCGTACTGCGAAAAAGGAATATGAACGTCATTGACCATATTATCTTTACTACTATGGACAAAACCATAACCATGAATCGATTGAAAAACTCTTTCCACATCGTCCCGCTTCTTCTTACTTTCAAATGGCGTGTATTGGATTTTGATATATCCTTTGCCATTACATTTGTAACAAATAACAGCCGCAGCATCCTCTTCCCACGCTCCCTGATACAAGCCTGTCCCGTCACAATTTTGACAAACAGCTAAAATAGTTTTTTGGTCTTCAGACATGAATATTACCTCTTTCTATATTTACCAATTGACGACCCTCTCCCATGACTATAGCTCGAACGGGTTCTATGAATCTTTCCCATTTACAAATACGTAAATAGTCTTTGAATAATTCTACATAGTCATTTTCTATAAGCATACCAGCTTCTTCAAAACTCACGGTCAATTGACCAAAAATTTGTATTTCATCATTGTAAAATCTTTCTAACTGCTCTTCACATGGATATTCTGCAATTAACGGATAAGTCTTTCTAAAAAATTCTGTAATTTCTTCTTCAAATACATCAACATAATTCTGAAAAAACCATCCACAACCTAGACAATAAGATGCTGTACGTTGTCCAGTGTATAACTGTTCAAGAAATATACACTCATGTTCATATTCAGTGTATTCACCTTTTTCTAAAGGATTAGTATTTTTACACTCCTGTATTATTTCTTCTAACCGCTTCGGAGTTAAACCAGAAACTTCACCGCTAAAATCATAAGGACAATAATCTGCATAATGATAATATAATTGACGTACATCGTCAAATAAATGATCTAAGATATTTTCAGCAATTTCAACTACTTGTTCTGTGCTAGGTAACTTAAATTCAGTTAATGCTTTAACTACTTGACTATAATAGTCTAATAATTCTGATTCAGACATTTCTCTATATTCTAACTCACTCACAATATCTAAACTCCTAAAAAAATAGTTAAGGCTTCTATCTTCCTATCGTAAACTTTTTGTGCCTGTTCTATTTCAGACTGCTTAAAACGATAAAGGTATATTGGGTTAATCTTGTCTTTAACTTCTATTGACATCCTAATTTCTGGACAATTAGGAGCACGACTACCATCTTGCCAGAGACCATAAAATCTTAAAATGGTAATATCGTTCTCTGAAAAATCATATCTTAAAACTAAGTATTGATTATGCCTACAACAGTCAAGAATAGACCAATCGCCACTTTTTTTAGGGATAGATACGTCGGTCAGTTGACCATTTTTCTCAAATTTAGGCCATAAATACTCAACCAAATCTTGCAAATTTAATGTAGGAATCATGTTTTTCTACTCCCCATCAATAGACCAAAAGACTTCTTTGAAACCCATTTCGACAAGCCACTTTTCACATGTTTTGCATGGTTTCGCAAGCATCGATTGACCTTGCTTGTTTAACCGAACGTTCACTATGGTTAGCTTCTCAGCTATGTCGCCGAGATTAGCCAACTGATATTTTTTGCCAATAGTATTTGAAAATGTTAATGGTATGTTCAGCACAGCAGCTAATTCGCTATGTATAGTACGGTACTTAGCCGGAGATTGTGGATGTGTTTTCCTGCGGTCATTCAGCCCATAACTGATAACTCGGTCGCCTTGCAAAACAAAGCTAACGTGCATCATTTGGCCAGGTCGCTGTTTAGCTTGTATCTTTCTGGCTCGTCTGATTAAACCTAGTGACTTGGCTATCATCGTTTAACCTCAACCGTCACAATCGTGTCATAATGTCCGCCACCATGAGGAACGAGCAGCACTTCAGTTAATTCAAAGCCATTGCGTTTACCAACTCCGCCGCTATTCCAGCCGAAAGTTACAACCTTCCCACCTTGCTTTGTTATCCGGCTAATTTCCTTTTTAATATTCGACCAATAAGATTCTTGAGTATCCTCTTGACTTACCGCACGGCCAACCGACTTGTAGCATTCTGACAACTGCCGCTTGCTAAAAGGTGGATCAAACAACACGCCATCGCAAGACGAATCTTTGTAGCGTTGCAGAAACTCAAGAGCGTCTAAATGGTAGTTCGTATTAAACTCTGGATTAAGGTCGTTAGTGATTATTTTTGCCTTCGTTTCTGTTGAAGTAAACTTGTTGCTATTGGCAAACGGGTCAAGCCAGAAACCAGTCTGCATGACTCTTAAAATCAACTCTCTAATGGGCTTAATGGAAAATGTATTTTTATTGGGCATCGCCCATTGGCGAGTCATCCGTATGTTAGTCATCTGAAAAGCCTCCCAACTAACCGGCCAGCTCGACGAGTACGATAGTAAGTTGTCATTTTTGGCGGTTGCAACGTAGCCTGACTAGCCTGTAATTCGACAGTCTTATCTACCTTTTGGTCAGTATTAGCTATATCCTCTGCTCCCGAAACATGCTGCTCGATCACGGCAGAGGGAGATTGTGCCACTTTCGCAAACCCTCGTCCAAAACCTGCTCGATATGTCCAAAACTTGCCATTGGTACTCGCGCCTATCCCACAGACATTGTTCCGCGAATTACAAAGAAACCGCCAGTGAGGAGGACTGTTCCTAAACAGATTAAACGCCGATAAGCCCGACCGAAAGCCATAGCAGATGTTCTCGCCAAATCCACCACGATTACCCGCGTGCCGAAAGCCGGTACGTTGCATCGAGTTACTCCAACTACGGCACGCTTCCGTCAACTCTTTACTCACTCTAAGCGGCTTCAGGCCAAGTGATACCCGTAACCTATCCATCTTGACCATGAATATACGCTCCTCTCTGGTCAATATACTCCAGCCGTCCGGCTCGTTAGCCCGCAGACTCTCCGACCATTGCAACTGCTCTTCTATGTCCGTCGAAGGACTTGGTATAAATAGAAGCGACGGTTTAGGTTCCTCCTCTAGTGTGTCTGTGATCTCCATTGACTCGGTTTCTTCCAATATGACCATAACTTCCTGCTGTACGACTTTCGACTCTAGCAGCACCGGCTTCTGGAAGATCGGGTTGAACTTATCCTGTAACCGTTCCGGCATCTGGAATATCAGTAACGGTTCCGGCGATACTGGCTCCAGCGCGTCCGGCTCCTGTGCCTGTAACAAAGCAACAGTAAACCATTGGATTAAGAAAATGGTGGTTAGTCTATTGAACATGGTTGAGTGCCTTCCTTTTCGTGTTGTTGCGCTTCGGATTCCTGTGGTAAAATATTAGCTTTCTGAATTGTCGCCTGACTATCGGCCACCAGATGACATACGCACTTCGGTTTCAAACAAACCGGACAAACCGTATGTCGAATTTCTAATTCGTCAAATGTTGTCATTAGGAAAAATCGACCTTTCTAACAAACACAGTTTGACATTGGCATTCTTATACATTATTACAAACAGGGCATGGGGTATCCTTAACTTGCTCGTGTTTCTTAATTTGGTAAATTTCCATTCGGTCAACATTAACCTCTTTGGGTGCTTCTATACCTATCCTTACTCGATCACCCTGTAACTTGACAACCGTGATAACTATATTATTGTTAATAATTATCTGTTGACTTGCTCTGCGAGTTAAAACTAACATGATGATTTGACTCCTGCTCATCCGAAATCCTACTTAATAACTGCAACTCACATTCTTCCTGTAACTCTGGATAGACTTCTGCTATCTTCTGAAATAATAACTTACTTGTTAATTCGTAAGCTGCTTGTTTGCCCGTCTTGCCAAAAATTAAATCTAGTTTGTCCTCATAATCCGTTAAATTGTGACGGATATAGTTGACCATCCAACGTTGCATCGTATCGTTGTCAGCTTTGGAAAAATCACAATAAGGCCGCCAGTAACATTGCTCATTCCAGTCTTCCTTACTTCGGATAGTTCGTTTTTTTAATGATTCCATCGAAATTCGACGGACAGAAAAAACAAACCCGCTAACCAATTCTAACAACTTTTCTCGCTTTTTGTCCGCCGCCAGTAAACCTGCTTGAGTTCGTTTTTCTTTTTTGACTTTAGCTTCTAAAAACTCTTCAGTCTGCTC
>Ga0082212_10011681_pt1 | contig 11116 bp, 6 predicted proteins | sample TergutNt197P3_FD_71548 | JGI IMG/M metagenome (GOLD analysis project Ga0082212, IMG submission 71548) | Neocapritermes taracua P3 segment gut microbial communities from Petit-Saut dam, French Guiana - Nt197 P3 | ecosystem: Host-associated > Arthropoda: Insects > Digestive system > Gut ... | reverse complement strand
CATAACGCAGAGTTTGGGGTTTCCGGAGGTCCCCCTTATGCAAAGACGGGATTTCATTAAAACAGGCGGCGCTGCTTTGATAGGAACTGCCGCGCTATATCAAACAGGTTGTGTACAGATGACTGATAAATCCGGCGGTTTATCCGGAATGCTGAACCATTTCGGCGTGACCAAAAACGATTTGCAAAAAGTGATTGCGGTGGCGCTTGAAAAAGGCGGTGATTATGCCGACCTTTATTTCGAGCACACCCTGGATAACGGCATAGGATTGCAGGACGGCGAGGTGAACCGCGCCAGTTCCGACATACAGTACGGCGTGGGAATCAGGGTTGTGGCGGGCGATCAAACCGGCTATGCCTACGTGGAAAACGTCGCCGTCAATGAAATGTTAAAGGCGGCGCGCACGGCTTCGCGCATCGCTTCCGGGTCGGCTAAAACGCCGCCGGTTAAAGCGGACGAACAGACCTTCAGAAACCATTACCCCATCGTCAATTCATGGGAAGATGTGAACATACAGGCGAAGATGCCTTACCTGCAAAAACTGAACGACCGCATTTTTGAGCTTGACCCGCGTGTTACCAAGGTAAACGCGTCAATCTACGATACGACATCCTATATCCTTTACTACAATTCGGAAGGAACGCTTTGCCATGATTGCCGCCCCATGGCCATTGTAGTGGGAACGTGCATCATGCAGGAAGGCGACAGGATTGAAAACAACTCCGCGTCGCGGGCGAGCCGCGTGGATTTCAGTTTCCTCTCCGACGCGCTGATTGAAGAAACGGCGCGGGAAGCGGTGGAAAAGACTGCCATGCTTTTTAAGGCCGTTAAGCCCAAAGGCGGCGAAATGCCCGTGGTAATGGCCGCCGGCAGCTCGGGGATACTGCTGCACGAAGCCATCGGACATTCCTTTGAGGCGGATTTTAACAGGAAGAATATTTCAATCTTTTCGGACAAATTGAACGAAAAAATCTGCGACGAACACATAAACGTAGTGGACGACGGAACCATAGACGGAGAACGCGGCTCCATCAATTTCGACGACGAGGGCGTTGAAAGTCAAAAGACATACATCGTGAAAAACGGCGTGCTTAATTCTTATCTGCACGACCGCATAAGCGCGCGTCATTATGGCGTCGCGCCCACGGGCAACGGACGGCGCGAAACTTTCAAGCACATGCCGATTCCGCGTATGCGCGTTACCTACATGGAAAACGGCAACCATTCCGAAGCCGACATTATTTCCAGTGTGAAACAAGGCGTGTATGTTGAAAAGTTTTCCAACGGGCAGGTAAATATCGGCGCGGGAGATTTTACGTTCTTCGTGAAAAACGGATATCTGATCGAAAACGGCAAATTGACGCAGCCGATAAAAGACGTCAATGTCATTGGAAACGGCCCGAAAGCGCTGGCTGATATTACGATGGTGGGAAACAACCTCAAAATCGACCCGGGGGCGTGGACATGCGGCAAGGACGGCCAGGGCGCGCCCGTCGGTCAGGGGCTTCCGTCGGTGCTGGTCAAACAATTAACGGTAGGCGGGGAATAATAAAAAAAATATATGATTTCACGGGAATATAAAGAATTGGCGAAATGGGCGGTGCAATACGCCCTTGATAAAGGATGTTCCAACGCGCGGGTTTCGGTGTACTCGAATACAAGTGACGGATTTGAATACCGCGATACGCAGTTGGACAGGCTCCAGCAGTCAACCCAAAGCGGGATGGGCATTCAACTGTTTGTGGACGGCAGATACGCTTCATATTCCACGAACCGGCTGGATAAAAAGGAACTGGAACGGTATATCGCCAACAGCGTGCAAGCCACGCGTTTTCTTGCCAAAGACGAATTTCGCAAACTCCCGCAGCCCGCGCGTTATTACAAAGGCGACGGCAGGGGGCTTGATATATACGACAACGATGTTGACAAGGTATCAGTGGACGACAAGCTGGCGCTTATTAAAAATACGGCCGCCGAGGTTTATGGATCCGACCCGCGCCTGATTTCGGTTGTCGCCGAATATGAAGACGGCAAATCGAGTTCGTATATGACGGACAGCAACGGTTTTGAAGGAGAGGCGGACGCGACATATTTCGAGCTTGCCGCCGTCACGGCCATGAAAGGCGAAGGCGACGCTCGGCCGTCGGACTACTGGTACGATGTGTCCGTATTTTGGGACAAACTGCAAAAGCAGGATATCGGCAAAACGGCTTATGAAAGGACGGTTCGCAAACTGGGGCAGGAGAAAATCAATTCGGGCGTTTATCCGATGCTGGTGGACAACATGCAGTCGTCCAGGCTTCTTGCGCCGATGATGTCGGCGCTTATGGGCGGCAACATACAACAGAAAAATTCTTTCCTGATTGATAAAATCGGCGAAAAAATAACGTCGGAAAAGGTTACGCTGATTGACGACCCGCATATACCCCAGGCGCGCGGCGCGCGCTGGTTCGACGGTGAAGGCGTGGCTACGGTAAAACGCACCGTTATAGATAAGGGCGTGCTGCGCTTTTATTACATTGATACATACTATGGCGGCAAACTCGGCATGGAGCCTACCGCGCAATCGCCGTCAACTATTACATGCGAACACGGCGATAAAAATTTCGATCAGTTATTGGCTTCGATGGACAGGGGCATCTGGGTTACAGGCTTAAACGGCGGAAACAGCAACAGCACAACCGGCGATTTTTCATACGGTATCGAAGGCTTCCTGGTGGAAAAAGGCAAAGCGGTGAAGCCCATAAGTGAAATGAACATCACGGGCAACTATCTTACCCTGTGTAAAAACGTGATTGAAATGGGCAACGACCCGCGTTTTATTTCAGCGCAGCGAATACCGTCAATCCTGTTCGACAAGGTAAATTTCAGCGGAAAATAAAGGACTCAGCATCTGCTTTTCCGCCTTATCTCATTCTTTTTCCAGGGCTTGCTCGGCAAGTTTTTTTTCAATTTCCTCGTCTCGTACCAATTGCTTGATTACCGCGTCAAGACGTTGGATTTTGGGACTATCCCCGTTTTTTGAATTATACAGGTTGCGCGTTTAGCTCGGGCGTAGACATGGGACAGCGGGCATCCATGACATGGGATCGCGGGCGTCCTCACCGGCGTGACATGGGATAGCATGCGTCCCGCATGCGTATTAATAAATAAAACGGGCGCGATAAATCGCGCCCATACAATTGAAGCGGGCGTTGCCCGCTATCATTTATTAAAGCGCGGACGTCCGCTACCCCATGTCACGCCGGCGGGGACGCCCGCGATCCCATGTCAACTGCATTCTATCTTGATAAATTCTTCAGGGCCACACACTATAATTCTACTATCCCGATATTTTAATACACGATTATCCACGGAAATTATTAAAATCACTCATTTTGCTCAAGCCTTTCAGCGATTTCCGAATAGTTCATCTGATCGACGTTTTCCCGCAGCCACGCTGCAAGCCCGTCGTCCGATTCATAGTCGAAACTCTCAATCTCTCCCATGAGCGCGTCAATATCGTCGGTTTTATAATTTTTGCAGGCCGCAACGAGTTTTGATAGCGTTTCAACATCCGGTCTGTCTTTTTTAGGCTTGTCATTCTTCACGCTGCTGCCGCTGACATTGGCAAGCGCGCTTTCAATGTCCGATATCAATTTTAAAACCGCTTCCAGTAAATCCGTATTATTTGCCGTAATAAAATTCAGGTCGCCGGACTTGCCCGCCTGCTCCAGCGCTTCCGCCATAACTCCCGCCGCATCCGCCCCGATGCCGCGGCACGAACTTTTCATTCCGTGAACGTTGACCGTATAATTTGCCAAATCGTCTTCATTGACATCCCTGAGTGTTTCAAGAAGCACTTTGGTATTCAATGTAAACGACCTCAGTACTTCCACGTAGGTCTTCATGTCGCCGGAAAAACGCGCCAAACCTTTGTGTATATTCACACCTGTAATTTTTTCAGCAAAGACACGCCGGTCGTATCCGCTGCGCCGCTCAATGCCGCTGCGCCGCTCCTTCCCGCTGCGTTTTTCCAAAAAGTTTTTCCCGCCCGAAAGGGCTTGCTCGGCAAGTTTTTTTTCAATCTCCTCGTCGCGCACCCATTGCTTGATTACCACGTCAAGACGCTGAATTTCGATTGGCTTGAACACAGAGTCCTGAAAGCCGTGTTTAAGAAACATTTCGTCGTTCCCTATAATGGCGTTGGCTGTCAGGGCTATTATAGGTACGGTTTTGGCGTATTCCGTTCCAAGTTCCTCGCGGATTATTCTGACCGCTTCTATACCGTCCATTTCAGGCATCATGTGATCCATGAAAATCGCGCTGTACCTGACTTTTTCATCGCGGACGGCGTCAATGGCCGCCTGCCCGCTTGTTACGCAGTCAATCTGCATTCCGTAGGGCTTCATCATCCCCCTTGCCACATCAAGGTTGGTAGCCACATCGTCGACAATCAAAACTTTCGCATACGGCATACTGATGCGCGACAGCCGCATGTTCATATCGCGTTTTCTGTCCGAATAATGGAAATTCTTCAGATTATTAACAACTTCCGACCCTATCGGCGCGTTGTCAATGATTCTTTGGGGTATCCTAACCGTAAAAACACTGCCTTTGCCGAATTCGCTTTCCGCGGATATCGAACCGTCCATCATCGCAGCCATATTCTTTGTGATAGACAAACCAAGGCCGGTTCCTTCGATTTTACGGTTGGCCGTTACATCCATCTGAGTATAGTCGGTAAAAAGGCTGTTCATGTTTTCAGGGCGTATGCCTATGCCGGTGTCTTTTATAACCATGGAAAGCCACGCGACTTCGCCGTCCGTTTCGCCATTAATGTTTAATTCCACGGTTCCTTCCCTGGTGTATTTGAAAGCGTTGGAAAGAAGGTTGTTCAAAATCTGCCTCACCCTGAGATCGTCGCCGTACAGACGGGATGGAATATGTTCATCTATATTAAGGATGAATTCGATAGGCTTTTCACCGCGTCGCATTATGCTTTGGGTTACGGCGTCGTTAATGACGCCGGGAGTATCGTATTCCACGGGAACAAGCTCAAGTTTGCCGGCTTCTATCTTGGAAATATCTAAAATATCGTTGACCGTACTGAGGAGCGTCGCGCCCGCGTTGTATATTTTTTCGATATTTTCACGGGCTTCCTTATGAAGGCCGCTGTCGTCAAGAATCAATTCGGACAGGCCGATCACAGTGTTTAGCGGGGTGCGCATTTCATGGCTCATGGCGGCAAGGAATTTTGTTTTCGCGTTGGAAGCCGCCATCGCCGTTTCACTAAGTTCTTCAAGCCTCCGGTTCTGCGCTTCAATTTTGGAGAACGGCTTTGCGGCGAACCCTGAACCCAAAATCGAAACAAAAATGCCCACGGTCAGAAAAACCATGGCGGAAAGCAGCAGGTCCTTTTGCATATTTGCTTCGGGGCTTTCGTTCAAAGGAACCAATACCCCTATTCGCCAGCCCGCAAGCGAATCCGTGATATGCTTGTAGCTGCACATCCGCACCTCCCCTTCAAAAGGGTAGGTCCCGGATCCTTTCTCGCTTGCAATCATCTTTTGGAAAAAATCGCCTCTTTCGCGGATTTCACGGTTATGCGGGTTTGCTTCCGCTTCCTCGATAAAATTGCGCCGCTCCAGCACCAGATCAGGCCGGCGGTTCGCAATGAGCGTGCCTTCCTCGTCTGTAATAAAAATACCACCGGTCTGCCAAAGCCTGAATTCCGCAATAAGGTCGGAAAAAAGCATTCCGGGTATGGTGGCGGACAAAACCATATCCGGCCCCATGGGGACGAAAACATGCATAATAAACGCGCCGTTTACGCCGTTGTAGTGAGTGGTGGAAATAATCCTTTCGCCGGCAAACGCTTTTTGTATGTAATGGCCTTCCGTGATCATAATTTCATCGTGAAGGGGGTCGCCGACATTGGCGGCAATATCATCCTGCTTATAAACGGTCAGTGATATAAACTCGGGAAATTCTTCAATTTGGGCCGCCATAACAGCCGGCAGTTCGTCCGTGGAACCGGCCTGGAGCAGACGCTCGGCCACAGTGGCGGCGTCTGATTTTAAAAGGTTGATTCTGGTGGAAACCAGTTTATCCGCTATGTCCCCGGCCAGGGCCAAATCCCGCTCCATGGTTTCGGTGATATTTTGCCGAGTAAACGAAAAATTGGAAAAGAAACTTGCCGCCGTAAATACAAATATAATCAATATGATACCCAGGGCGGCTTTTATGCGCATTGACATACGGACCTCTTTAAGTTACATTTTGCACATTATTTATACCTTGTGCATTATTCCTAATTTTAGCATAATTTACTCAAGGTGATGATATATGGAAAGTAAAAAGATAGTTCTGTCAATAGACGACAATCCGCAGCAGTTGCGGGAATTCAAAGCTATTCTGTCGTCCAGGTATGATTTTCGGGCCGTAAAAGCCGCTTCGGAAGCTCTGAGCTTTTTGAACGCCAACAAGGTGGATGTCATCCTGCTGGATATTTTGATGCCGAACATTTCCGGCTTTGAATTCCTGGGTGATATAAAGAAAATCCCCAGCTATATGGATGTGCCGATAATTATCGTCAGCGGCAATACGGAACCGGGTTTTCTGATGCAGGCCGAGGACTCCAGCGCCGCCTGTGTGCTTACCAAACCGGTAAGAGCGGACGACCTTATTAACTCGATCGAAAAAGCCCTTGCGGAAAATGCCGGCTAAATGACCGTGCATACAGACGGCGGTTGGCGAACCGCCCTGATATACACAATCATTTAGCCGGCGTTTTCATGAGGAACAAGCGAAATTATGGGTAAACTTACTCCGGTAATAGAAATTGACGAAGAAAAATGTATCAACTGTTACGCATGCATAGCCGCCTGTCCGGTTAAATACTGCATGAATGGTTCGGGCGAAAAGCTGATTGTGAACCACGACCAGTGCATAGGCTGCGGAAACTGCATTGCGGCATGCCATCACGACGCCAGGCTGCCGGTAGACGATATCGAGCGTTTTTTTGCCGATCTGAAGCAGGGGCAAAAGATTATAGCCATAGCCGCTCCGGCGGTCGCCTCGGTCTTTCCCGGCGATAATTATCTCAGGCTGAACGGCTGGCTAAAATCGCTGGGAGTCGCGTCCATGCTGGACGTAAGCTTTGGCGCGGAACTCACGGTTTTTTCTTATGTCAAATACATCAAGGGGAAAAAAACCAAAACGGTGATTGCCCAGCCATGTCCGGCAATCGTCAGCTACATAGAAATCTATTACCCGAACTTATTGCCGTATCTCGCGCCCGCGGACAGCCCGATGCTGCATTCCCTGAAAATGATCCGCGAGTACTACCCCAAATACAACAACTATAAAATCGCGGTGATCTCTCCCTGCATCGCCAAGAAAAGAGAATTTGAAGAAACCGGATTCGGCGATTACAACATCACGATGCTTGCGTTGAAAAAATATATCGAACGGGAGCATATCGGTCTTTCAGGCTTTCCCGCCGTGGAATACGAAGGCGCGCGGGCGGAACGGGCGGTAACATTTTCCGCTCCCGGAGGGCTTTTGGATACCGCCGAACGTTTTGTTCCCGGCATAAGGCGGAACACCAGAAAAATCGAGGGAGTTCATACAATCTATCCTTATTTAAAGGATATCGCGCATAACGTGGACAATCCCGACATTGAGTTCCCCATGCTTATCGACTGCCTGAATTGCGAATTCGGATGCAACGGCGGTCCCGGAACAGGGAATGCCCATAAAAGTCTGGACGAACTTGAAACGCCCGTCCGCAGACGCAGCGCGGCGATGGAAAAAAAGATCAATCCGGCAAAGTTGAAAATACTGTACAAAAAATACCACCAGACTTTGAGCCGTTATTGGAAACCGGGGCTTTATAGACGGACTTATCAGAACCATTCCGAGAATTACACGCTCCAGCGTCCCAACGATGCGCAGCTCAAAGAAGTATTCAAGAAAATGAAGAAGTTTACCGACGATGATTTATACGACTGTCCATCCTGTGGTTACGGCAGTTGCAAGTCAATGGCGACGGCAATTTTCAACAAACTCAACAAACCGGACAATTGCGCCCATTACACCCTTCAACTTCTTGAGGAAGAGAAAAAAACAACCGTTTATATCAATAAACAACTCAAGGAACACATCAGCCGCGCGCTTGCGGTTATAGAGTCAATCGTTCATCTTGTGGAAAACCTGAACAGCAGTATCAACATGCAGGCGGAAGCGGTAGATCACTCGTCACAGGTTACGGGTGATATGTTAGGCTCGATAAAAGGCACTTCCGATATTTCGCGGCAAAAACGGGACTCCGTAAAGAAACTGATCGAAGACGCGGCAAAAGTGCAGGAGGCAATGAAAGAGACCATTCAGGCGTTTCATAGTATTTCCGAGTCGGTGGATGGCATCGCGTCGGCAATTAAGATTATCAGCTCCATAGCGGCCAGCACCAACCTGCTTTCCATAAATGCCGCCATTGAAGCCGTTCACGCGGGAGAAGCGGGCAGAGGCTTTGCCGTGGTAGCCGATGAAATCCGCAGTCTGTCCGAAAGCACACGGGAAAACTCGCGTGATATTTCCCAAACCCTTTCGAACATCATCTCGGGTATAAACACTACCGCAAAGCGTTCAGAGGATGCCGGCGATTTGATAAACGGGATATCAGACGAGATCAACGACTTTGCCGGCACCATGACCGAGCTTATTGATACATTGGGAAAACTATCCACCGGCAGCGCCGATATTACCAACGCTTTGCAAAAACTGCATGAAAACAGCGTTACGGTCAAGTCTGATTACGGCGAAATGTTTTCCCTTACGGATAAACTGAGATATGACATTAATTTCCTCGCAGCAATGTCGGCGGATATCGTCAGAGCGATAGAGGAAAACGACCATGAAATCATTTCCAGATTATCCGAAATGGAGAAAAAGGCGGCAACATAGGGGGCAGCAGGGGGCGTAGCGTGCTACGCCCATGATATGGCGCGCACCATTTCGGGGGTTACAGGCGCCCCCTCCGAAAACCTCGAACTCTGCGTTACGCTCCCTCGACAAAATGCTCATTTACCTTGGTTGGGGGCGAATAATTATTCGCCCCTACATTTTTTGTCTCGGTCGCAAGCCTTGATTTCGGGGTTTACGGAGGCCGCCTACAGAAACATAGCCATGTAAAGCGGCAGACTGTCAACGCTCGCCGTCCCGCCTATATTTTTCGTCGACAGTTTTATCCCATGTTTTACGCCGTACTTTGCGATAACCGCTTCCATAGACTTCGATTTTGTATTATCAGCGGATTTTACTTCCACAGCGGTCGCTGTTTTGTTTTCGCGGATGAAAAAATCGATCTCCAATTTGCCGTCCCGCTCAAAGTAATACAACTTTTTGCCGGATTTGCTGAAAATATCCGCGATTATGTTTTCGTAAATCGCCCCTTTGTAGATGCCGAGGTTGCCGTCGATAATATCCTCCTGCGAACCGTCCTCCAGCATAGCCATCAGCAAGCCTGTATCACGCATATACACTTTAAAAACATCGCTTTTAGCGTTTCCTTCCAACGGTAGTTCGGGTATGGACAGGTTGTAGCAGAAGTTTATTATGTCCGCGTCAAACAGCCACATCAGACTGCCGCCGAATTTCCGCGCTGTCCCGCCGCGTTCAACGACGCTGTATTGAAACTTCTTGTAGTCTTTTGATAAATGCTTGGGGATAGACAAAAAGCAGGCCCGCGCTTTCGTTTTTTCCGCGCCTTCGGCATATTTGGCGATATCGTCGGTATAGTCATTGATGATTGCTTTTTTGATTCTCAATACGCTGGCAAAATTGTGGGTGTTGACAAATTCATAGACCGCGCGTGGCATGCCTCCGACTACGATATATTCCCTGAAAAGTTCCATCATTCGTTCGTGCATAGCTGTCGGCACGTTTTTCTTTTTGTCGTAACAATCCTTAATGTCGGCAATAGAATCGGGCGACACGCCGTTAGCCCACAGAAATTCCTCGAAATCAAGGGAATACATTTCCAGATGATCCAAATATCCCACGGGATATGACGGCACATCTTTGTAGTTGATCCCAAGCATTGACCCGGACGCTATCACGTCAAACCGTCCGTCCTGCGTTAAAAACTTTAACGCGGCGCGGGCGCGGGGACAGTCTTGTATCTCGTCAAGGAAAATAATCGTCTCGCCAGGTATAAGCTCCGCGCCGGGAACACGCAGTGAAATCTGCTTGATAAGAGTTTCCGTATCAAGGTCACCGTCAAAAATAGCTTTATACGCAGGATTTTGGATAAAGTTGATAAATGTGAAATGATTGTAGTTTTCGCGGGCAAACCGTTCGATGATAAAAGTTTTACCAACCTGTCTCGCGCCTTTTATCAACAGGCATAATTTATTGTCATGGGCTTTCCACCGCATCAGGCCGTCATATATTTTCCGTTTTAGCATATGGGCATTATATACTCCGAACTGGTACACATTTCAAAAATGTAGGGGCGAATAATTATTCGCCCCTACTACGAAAATTCCAAATTGCTGCTTAGAGCGTCGCCTTGCGTATCTTATGGAGACGGCTACACGGCGGCTACGCTTCCTTGCACTTTGAAATTTTATCTCGCTTCCTTTTTTGAAATTTGTACCAGTTCGAAGTATATGACGAAAAAACGGGTTTTTCAAGAAAAACGCATTTATTACCCACGAATAACATATGGCAGTTGCATATTTTCACCACGAATAACACATAGCTGTTGCATATTTTTACCGCGAATAACGATTCCACTTTGCATGGTTTGTCGAATATGCACAGTGCGACACACAAAAAACGGCGCGGGTTATGCCCGCGCCGTATGAACATTTAAGGAAACACTTAAATTTCTGTGATTCCTTTTTGAGGATTATCTAATTTAGATATCCATTCTGAACTGCAAACCGAACTGAAGCGCCCATATGCCGTTAGTTTTTTCGGTAGCGCCTTTGGGTATGCCGCCGCTGCCGGTATTTTTTCCCGTATTAATGTAGCCGACTTCCGGCGTTATCCTGAAATTGGACACTCTGTATTTGTAATTCGCGTAAAAGCCCATTCCGTTGATGTTTTCTTCCCACTGGTCGTTGCTGGA
>Ga0082212_10011680_pt1 | contig 11116 bp, 8 predicted proteins | sample TergutNt197P3_FD_71548 | JGI IMG/M metagenome (GOLD analysis project Ga0082212, IMG submission 71548) | Neocapritermes taracua P3 segment gut microbial communities from Petit-Saut dam, French Guiana - Nt197 P3 | ecosystem: Host-associated > Arthropoda: Insects > Digestive system > Gut ... | reverse complement strand
AAAAGTTCGAGGCGGTGCAGATGGTAGATGTCTTTCTGCCAACAACAACGGGCAAAGAGCTTCGGTTGCCCCGCTATACTGAGCCTTCCAAAGAACTCGCCCTGCTCCTAATGAATTTAGATATTAAATTGCCCCAGCAACCCAAACCAGTCCTCTTAGACAGGCGCAAAACCCAGGAGGCAGGGTTGGTTTTGTAGTGGAAACCTTTCATCCCTCTGTCTAGTGTTTTCAATAACTTACGTACTATGCTCCCCCCCAGTTGTCAAAGTCGGGTTAAGGAAGGAATCCTGGAGATAGAATTGCTAAACAAGGTACCAACTGAACGCCTTGCATACGGCGGTGACGTACTCGGAAAGCTACTCATCCAGACCAATGCCGTAGATGATTCTTCCTATGAAGTCCCCATAGTTGTAAAAAATTAGGCTGTTTTCAAAGTTCCCAGGTTTTGGGAACGGCTCTTTAGATTGCGACTCGGTACAATACCATTTTCTATTGCTGATTTAATAAATGCCTGGCGTACATCCGCACTGGGCAAGGCTTTTCATCTCGTGACTTGTAACTCGTAACTCGTAACTAGAATAAGCTACAGAAAGCGTCAGCTATCAGGCCCTACCGCAGTCTGTCCCAGCCATTGAAGAAAAGGCTCAGCGCCCGCATCGACTTTAATCATCATGATTTCAGGAACCTTGTAGGTGTGAAGCTCGGTGATCACGCTGGCGATTTTGTCAAACAGCAGGCATCTGGTCTTAATCAGCAACATGACTTCCTCGTCCATGTGCGTGGCGCCGTCAAAGAAGTAATAGCTCTTAATTCGTGGCATGAGACTCACGCAGGCCGCCAGATTCTGGTCGACCAAGGCAGCAGCAATGGTGAGCGCAGTTTCTTCGCTACCGCAAGTGGTAAAGACAATGCATGCATCGGTCATGGGCCAGAACCCCCATCGCAGTTTAATGGCAATGTAAGCTTTTGTCGCTTGCTAAACAGCGAGCAAAGCCCGCCTGACTAGCAACAGCGGCCAGGATTTGCGGGTAAACCCCGGCATAACAGTTCGACAAAATAGGTTGAACTACAGCTAATCATCTTATCTAAACAACTTTAAAAAGTCTAGTTACAGTTTTTAGATTCAGAGTCCAGACTACTCCATCCTGTAATTCGGGGCTTCTTTAGTGCTCATAACGTCATGGGCGTGGCTTTCCCTAAGACCCGCGTTACTGATTCTGACAAATTGAGCCTTTTGCTGAAAGTCGCTAATACTTTTGCCGCCCACAAGCCCCATGCCGGCCCGTAGCCCCCCCAGCAACTGGACTACCAAGTCAGACAGTTTGCCCTTGTACGGAACCTGTCCTTCAATGCCCTCTGGCACGAGCTTGATGTCTGCCTTGCCTGTTTGAAAGTATCTGTCCTTGCTGCCGGACTTCATGGCTCCGATGGAGCCCATTCCCCGATAGCCCTTGAATGTCCGCCCCTGATAAAAAATTGTTTCTCCGGGGGCTTCTTCAGTTCCGGCAAACAAGTTGCCTATCATTACACTGTCTGCGCCCGCGGCTATAGCTTTTGCAATGTCGCCGCTGAATTTTATCCCGCCGTCAGCTATACAACGGACGCCGAATTCACGACAAGCCCTGGACGCTTCGATAACGGCCGTGAGTTGCGGCATGCCAGCGCCGGTCACTATGCGGGTGGTGCAAATGGATCCTGGCCCTATGCCTACTTTTATTGCGTCTGCCCCAGCTTCTGCCAGATCCCTGGCACCGCCATAGGTAGCCACATTGCCAGCGATGACCGGTACATCTGGAAAAGCCTCCTTTAGAGATCTGAGGGCGTTGATGACGTTTTTGCTGTGGCCGTGGCTACTGTCGAGACACAGGATGTCCACTCTCGCGTCCACGAGCGCCCTGGCCCGCTCGATCAAGTCGCCCGCGGCGCCGACCGCCGCCCCGACCCTCAAGCGTCCGAGGTTGTCTTTGCACGCATTTGGGTAGTTGATCTTCTTTTCAATGTCTTTGACCGTAATCAGGCCCTTTAGTCCGCCATTGTCGTCCACAACCAGCAATTTTTCGATCCTGTATTCCTGAAGCTTGTGCTTTGCCTGTTCGAGGGTAGTGCCCACTGGGACTGTCACCAGGTTCTTTGACGTCATGCGCTCCCGCACCAGGATATCCATGTTGGTCTCAAAGCGGAGGTCGCGGTTGGTGAGTATCCCCACCAGCTTGCCATTTTCCACTACAGGCACGCCAGAAATCTTATATTTTGCCATCAGCGCTTCAGCTTCGAGGATTGCCGCATCAGGGCGAATGGTAATGGGATTGGTGATCATCCCAGACTCGGATCGCTTGACCTTGTCGACTTCCTCTGCCTGTTGGGTGATACTCATGTTTTTGTGTATGATGCCGATGCCTCCCTGCTGGGCCAGTGCAATGGCGAGGGCAGCCTCAGTAACCGTGTCCATGGCAGCGCTTAAGAGGGGGATGCCCAACTGCACATCTTTTGTGAGATGGGCGCTCAGCTCTACATGGTTTGGGTGGACTTCGTTATGGCCGGGCACCAGCAACACATCGTCGAAGGTGAGGGCCATGGAAAAAGGAGCATCCTGCATCGTTATAGTCTACCAGAATACAGCTAGTGCAATGTAACATTTTAATGTTACGTTGCACTAGGTCGGGATTTGCCTGCAAATCACGACCGCTAGATGCTTGCAAGGCGGACTTGCTCCGCCGTTAAGCAAACATCTAAAGCGTTACAAGGTAATAGAAGCTAGTAAACAGATAGTTACCGCAAGTCGGCTACAGAAATGACTCATTTGAACTGCTATATCGGCCTCATTCCTCCAGTGGCCCCCACCTGTTCCAAAGGGCCAGCAACATAAGGCCGGGTAGTGCGGCCATCGCGCACATCATAAAATACCCGGCCCAGCCGAGCATCGCGGCCACATAGCCCGCCGGAGATGCCAGCAGAGTGCGGGGCAGGGCAGAGAGGCTGGTAAGCAAGCTGAACTGGGTGCCAGTATAGGCTGGGTTGCAGAGACGCATGATGAGTGCCACATAGGCACTGGTGCCCATGCCAAAGCCAAGATTTTCCATGGCTATCACGATGCCGAGTAGTGTATTGTGCTTGGCAAGCAGGGCGGGCAGTAGCAGGCTGAGGACGGCAAACACCTGGATGATTCCGAAGACAAACAGCGACCTCCTCAGAGGCCAGTTCTTCATCAAAAAGCCGCCGACGAGCCCCCCGACTATCAGCGCCGGTAGCCCGACGCCCTTCGTTATCGCTCCAATCACGTCCTTCTGGTAACCGCAATCCAGCAAAAAAGGTACCGTTAAGCTGGCCGCAAGGTTGTCGCCAAGTTTGTAAAGCACTATGAAGCCCAAAGCGATTATAGCCCCATTGCGGGTCAGAAAGTCTTTCCAAGGCTCCACGACGGCCTCTTTCAGCGTCTTGGGAGGGCGGATGTCTTGTGGTTCGCCAGCCAAAATAGTGCCGACGGCACCGATTAGGGCAAGGGTGGCCATCAAACGATAGGCCGCCGCCCAGCCAAGATGTTCAGCAATTATCAGCGCGCCTGCGCCCGCCGCAAGCAAGGCTACCCTGTATGCCCCAATCCAGAGAGCAACTCCAGTGCCCTGGTGCGCCTTGGGTAGCTTTTCGGTGCGCCACGCATCGGCCACGATGTCCTGGCTCGCACTGAGAAAAGCTATACCCAGGGCCAAAGCCGCAAACCATGCCAGGTCGCCCTTTGGGTCTCCCTGTGACATAAAAAACAGCGCGCCAGCGAGAAGCAATTGCGTGACTATCATCCAGCCCCGCCGCCGACCAAGAAAGGGTAGGGAGTACCTGTCCAGAAAGGGAGCCCACAAAAACTTCAGATTGTACGGCAGGCCAACGAGCGCGAAGAAGCCGATGGTTTTTAAGTCAAGCCCTGCCTCCCTGAGCCATGCCTTGAGCGTAGAGTCAGTCAGGGCGAGCGGCAGGCCCGAAGAGAAGCCCAGCAGGGCCAGCGCGACCCACGCCGCGGGGCCAAAAGAGCGGAGTTTGGATGTGTCCATCTGGGGTTTTGAAAATACCTTTTTTGATTGCAACTCGGTATCAGAGATCATAAACAGACAACAGGCATCACTGAATCGCTTGCATCAAGTCCTGCACGAGTATCTCCGCATTGAACCTGCCAGGCAACTCCTTGTGGTAGCCCCGCACCCAGTGGGTGCCATTCACCAAAATAAACGGAATGGCCCGTTTGCCCGTCTCCCGCTCCAACTTTTCTGCGGCGCCCTCCACAGTTTCTATATCTACCTTGGCATGGGCGATGCCATTGGCGGCCAGCCACCTGTCCAGCAGGCGACAGTCCGGGCACCATTCGGCGGTATAGACTTGGAGGTCTGCGTCCTGGAGGGCTTGTTTTGGTTCCATGATGACAATTATACAGGATTCAGTTCTGACAACTGAGGCGGTCAAGTGCCGTTGATCTTTGGAGTAACTTGGGCGGCATCAAAGTTTTGTGGTCTACTCCCTTCCCCAGCACTCTGTATTTTTGATTCCCAGTTTTTCGGGGTCAAAGTGCAAGGGCCCGCCCTCCTTCAGCTGTCGCTCATAGTCTCTCAGCACTTTAATTCCAACGCCTCCCAGGCACAGGATGGCTATCAGATTGAGCCAGGCCATGAGGCCCACGCCGATGTCGCCCATAGACCACATCATCGTGGCAGAGCGCATGGAGCCAAAGAAGACCATGCCCAGCAGGCCAATGCGTATGGCGGCGATGCACATTTTTGACGCCTTGCCCCTCACCATGTAAGCCATGTTGGATTCGGCATAGTAGGCATAGGCCATTACGGTTGTAAAAGCAAAGAAGAACAGGGCTATGGCCACAAAGCCGCTACCAAATCCAGGGATGATGGTGTCTATGGCGGCCTGGGTATAGACTGGCCCATGCTCAGCTCCGGGCATGTTGTTTACTATGTATGTGCCGTCGGGACGGACTACGTTATACGTACCGGTGAGCAACAGCATCAGGCCAGTAGCCGTGCAGACCCCCAGAGTGTCGACGTAGACAGAGAATGCCTGAACTATGCCCTGCTGGGCGGGATGCTTAACCTCAGCCGCGGCAGCCGCTATCGGGCTTGAGCCCTGGCCCGCTTCATTGCTAAAGATGCCCCTCTTTACGCCCCAAGCGATTGCGGAGCCTACGATGCCGCCAAATGCCTCGTTCATGCCCAGAGCGGACGAGAAAACCAGGGATATCATTGCCGGCACTCTGTCATAGTCAATAACCACGACGATCAGAGACATTACGATGTAGGCCATGGCCATGAAGGGGACTACCACCTGGGCCACCCTCCCGATGCGCTTTGCCCCGCCAAAGATGACAAGGGCCAAAAGTGCGGTCACTGTTACCCCGGTGATCCATGTTGGAATGTCAAAAGCGCTATCAAAGGCGAGGGCTATGCTGTTGGATTGGATGCCGGGTAACAGCAGACCGCAGGATATTACCGTAGCCAGCGCAAAGATCATTGCATACCACTTGAGCCCCAGGCCATGCTCAATGTAGTAGGAAGGCCCGCCCCTGTATTCGCCCGTGCGTTTTTCTTTCCACACCTGGGCCAGGGAGTCTTCGATGAATGCCGACCCGGCCCCAAGAAAGGCGAGCACCCACATCCAAAACAGGGCCCCGGGCCCGCCCATGGCTATGGCAGTAGCCACGCCTGCGATGTTGCCGGTGCCGACCCGGCCCCCCAAGGCCATTGCAAAGCTTTGCAGGCTACTTAGCCCCTTTTCGGATTCCTTACCATGCCATAGCTGGACGGCCACGCTCTTAAAGTGGCGCAGTTGAAAAAAGCGCGTCCAGACAGAAAAAACGACCCCGGCCCCCAGGCAGAGAATAATTAGCGGAGCCCCCCATACCCAGCCATTGACCATGTCCACCAAAGTGCTGAGATCCATGAACGCTCCTGTTAGTTGCTAGATTTATGAGTTACTTACGAGTTACGAGAAAAAACCAGTGCGGGCTCTTGCCCCTCAACCCATTATTGTGCATTATGCGTTGCGAATTGTGAATTGCGAATCAAGAATTTGATACTGATGATATTGAAACAGCGCTAGCGCCTCCTTTTATCCATCTTCAGGATGTCCCTGACGGCTTCCATCATTTCGTCTTCTTTTTTGTCAGCCGGCTTTTGGGCAGGGGCCACGATGGTCTTGTCCCTCAACAGCATCTCCTTGAGCGCCGCCGCCAGGGCCTTGGGGTCGCCCCCTGCGGCCTTTAGCAGTATTTCATAGTTGTCCTTTTCTTCCTGTTCCCTGGTTTTTTTGCCTTCAGGCTCTTTGATTGCCATCTGAAATCCTCCTATACCAAGTTGCGTTCAAAGTATTTTAAACGCAACCTGGTTTTACCAGCACTCCGTATTCTTTATCCCCAGTTTTTCGGGGTCAAAAGCCAGTGGGAGGCCATCTTGCAGTTGGCGCTCGAAGTCCCTCAAAACTTTTATGGCCACCCCTCCGAGGGCCAGGATGGCAACCAGGTTCAGCCATGCCTGCAGAGCCACGCCAATGTCGCCCATGGCCCACATCAGGCTGGCGGCCCGCACGCTACCAAAATATGTCATCCCCAGCAGGCATACGCGTATGGCGAAGATGCACATTTTTGATGCCTTTCCCCTCACCAGGTATGCGATATGGGATTCAGCGTAGTAGGCGGCTACCATGGCGGTGGTGAAGGCAAAGAAGAAAAGCGCTATCGCCACAAAGCCGCCGCCAAAGCCAGGGATGATTGCATCGATGGCCGCCTGGGTAAATTGGGGGCCTTGCTGGACTCCCGGCAGGTTGTTTACGACAAAGGTGCCATCGGGGCGAATCACGTTGTACTGGCCCGTGAGCAACAGCATCAGGCCAGTAGCAGTGCATACTCCCAATGTGTCTACGTAGATCGAAAACGCCTGCACTATGCCCTGCTGTGCAGGATGTCTCGCCTCTGCCGCTCCGGCCGCTATCGCGCCGGTGCCTTGCCCAGCGTCGTTGCTAAAGATTCCCCGCTTAACGCCCCATAGGATTGCCGAACCCACTATGCCGCCAAACAGTTCGTGCGCCCCAAAGGCAGACGAAAAAATGAGGCCGAGCATTTCGGGCACCCGCCTGAAATCCATCAAAATGACAATGACGGCCACAATCATATAGCTCACCGCCATAAAGGGGACTACGACCTGGGCCACCCTCCCGATGCGCCTCGCCCCGCCAAAGATGACCAATGCCAGGAGAACTGTTACGAAGGCGCCCGAAATCCATGTCGGGATATTGAAGCCGCCCTCAAAGGCGAGCGCGATGCTATTGGACTGTATGCCAGGTAGCAAAATACCGTTAGAAAGGACTATGGCTATGGCATAGACAATGGCGAACCACTTTAGCCCAAGGCCGTGTTCGATGTAGTAGGAAGGCCCGCCGCGATATTCGCCGGTGCGCTTTTCTTTCCACACCTGGGCGAGCGTCGATTCTATGTATGCAGTGCTGGCTCCAAAAAATGCTAAAACCCACATCCAAAACAGCGCCCCAGGGCCGCCCATGGCAATGGCGACGGCAACTCCGGCAATGTTTCCCGTTCCTACCCGCCCTCCCAGAGCCATAGCAAAGCCCTGAAAACTGCTGATGCCGGTCTTAGAGGATTTACCTTCCCTCAGTTGGGCCAACATCGCCTTAAAGTGGCGCACCTGCATAAAGCGCGTCCAAATAGAAAAAACCAGACCGGCTCCCAGGCACACAATGACCAATGGCGTGCCCCACACCCAGCCATTGACCTTGTCCACAATATTTACTAATACCATTTCCAGTTTCTAATGCAATAAATACAATGCGCAGATCCGCATGGCACATTGGTTTTGGTCTCGTAACTAGTAACTAGTAACTAGTAACTGGTATAAGTCCATACATGTACAGGTCTGAGTTTTTTAGCTACAGAACCTCAGAGCGCCTGGTCGACGAAGGTCTTTAGGGCTGCCTTGGCGGCGCCGCCGACTTTTTGTGCCACCAAGTTGCCATCCTTAAAGAGCATGAGAGTAGGAATGGACATCACGCCGAACTTTTCTGCATTTTCTTTGTGATCGTCAATATTGATTTTTACAATTTTCAGTTTATCGCCATATTCACCTGCCAGGTCATCCAGAATGGGCGCAATGGCCTTGCAGGGCCCGCACCAGGGCGCCCAAAAGTCGACCAGCGTAACTCCGCTGGCGATGGCGGCCCCAAAATCTGCGTCCGTAATATGTGCGATCATGTCTGACATGCTGTCCCTTTCAGCTATATGTTCAGAGGTATTGTAACCTACAAAGCGACGAAAAGCATCATGCCACCATCTGTTTTCTGGTAACTGGTAACTCGTAACTAGTAACTAGTTACTCTACACGGCATACAACTTGCTTGATCATGTCCGTGTGGCAGATTTCTGCCTGTACTGGGCCATGGGCCCAGACCGGCATATCTTTGTCCGTAATATGTGGCTGTTTTATCGATATTTGTGATAAAAATAAACTGGGGAAGTGTAGTTTAGAATACCCAAAACCAAGAAGGCCGGGCCATGAAAAAACACCTCTTTTACCTCCTGACTGCTCTCACGGTGCTGACGGCGACCTACATGGCCTGCGGCAGTAACGGCAACAGCGACAACGCCCCCCCCTCCGATGGCGACACCGATTCTGGCCAGGTGGTGGCCCTAAAAAACATTCGCTTTGAGCCGCCCACCGTTACCTTAGAGGTAGGCCAAAAGAGAGACATGGCAATCATCGTAGATCCCGCCAATGCCACCAACAGCTTTCGATGGCAGGTGGTAGAGCCAAACTCCGGCCACCTCCGAGTATCTCCCTACCAAAACACCCGTAGCGCCATCGTCGAGGCCCTGGCCGGCGCATCAGGCTCCTATACCATCCGAGTCACCGCCAACGGCGCCCCGGGCATAGCCCCCGCCGAATGTGTGGTCACGGTGCCCGTTTTAACCACCAGCCTAACCCTTTCTTCTCCGGCCTCACAACCCATAGCCGTGGGCGTCCCCATCACCATCTCTGCCACCGTGCTTCCCGCCAGTGCCAACCCCACACTTTCCTGGAACATTCCATCAGACATATTCAATGTAACCAACAGCACCAACACCACCCGCACCATTACCGCAAAGGCCCCCACAGGCGAAAATGGGGCCATCATCAGGGCGACTGCCATGGATGGTAGCGGAAAGAGCGGCCAGTTTACCGTCAGAGTGCAAGGCCCGGACACTCCCGTGGCCGACATAAAGATAAAACAGTACTCCCTGATTGGCGTCGGTAGCATGGAGCGGCTGATAGCCACCATCTTACCGGAGAATGCCACCAACAAAAATCTAATATGGGAGAGCACGAGCCCTGCCATCGCCAGCGTCGATAAATTTGACGGCATCGTAACAGGCGTGGCCTCGGGCAGTGCCGCCATTTGGGCCAGAACCGAAAAGGCCCCCACTGTTTTATCCAACTTTGGCTTTGTGACGGTGGAGCCTAAGGCCACCTTTGACGCCCCAACGGACATCACACTGAGCATCACCGAAAACAACATCCTGTTGGGCCGCACCGAGCCCCCCCCCGCAGTGATCTTTACCCCTGAAAATCCCAGAAATAAGACCGTGACGTGGTCAAGTAGTGATAAAGCCATAGCCACGGTAAATAAAGACACCGGCTTTGTCACCGCAGTTGGCGTGGGCAGTGCCTATATCACAGCCATATCAGAGAGCAACGAGAGAACCGCCAGTTACCAAGTATTCGTGACCAATATCCAGGAGCCCCTGACAGGAGTATCGATAACTAACCTTGGGAATCCAGTAGAAATCGGTTTGGGCTCCAGAGCTACCCTATCCCTGGCCTTCACTCCTGCAAACGCCAATAACAAGGCTGTTGTTTGGTCCAGTAGTGACTCGACCACTGTGGCCGTCGACCAGGGTGGCGTGGTGAGGGGATTGAAGGTAGGCACGGCAACCATCACCGCCAAACATAGCGAAACTCTCTTTGCTTCACGTGATGTCAAGGTGATAACTCCATGGCCCGACGTGACCAAGGTTGAAATCTTGCCAAACAGGGCAAGACTGGAAGTGGGTGGTATCAGGCAACTGACCGCATCATTAGAATTCCCTAGCGGCACGCCCGACTCAAACAAAGAAGTAACCTGGAAGAGTAGCAACCCCGCCGTGGCCGACGTAGTGGTGCCTCCAGGCATCAGCGGCTACGCAATAGTCGAGGCCAAGTCTGTGGGCAGTGCCACCATCACCGCCACCCCCGTGGTCGGCATTGCGGCTCCGGCCAAGTGCGAAATACAGGTGGCATCAAGGATAGTCGATGTCGAATCCATTACCTTGCCTGGCCAAATAACGATAGATCTTGACACGGAAATAAAAAAAGCCATCACTCCCACCGCCATAATCCCCAATGACTACAACGGCATCATCGAATGGGAGATAATCTTTGGCGAAGAATTTGCCACCATAGATCAGGACGGCGTAGTCACTGGCAAGGCAAAGACGGGCGCAAACTGGCAGACCGATTGGGTGAGGGTAAGGGCCTTCTCAGTCCAAAAAGACGGCGTAACCAAAAAAGAATCCGGCATATGCTATGTGAATGTGACGGGGGGTGCTGTTGCCACCTACGCCATTGCCTTTGCGACAGGCTCCGGGACGGCTAATGACGTAACGGCCACCGGCGCAGTCACCTCCTCCAATCCAGAGGAGGCAGGAGAGACCGTCACTGTAACCGTCGCCCTGAGCGGAACGGCTACGGAGGCCGGTACACATACAATCGGTCTGACATCGGCAAAGGCAGGCACGATTACTCCCGCGACTCAGACCAAGGCAGTCACGTTATCGCAGGCCTTGGTGCCAGCGGCCGATACCTTTACGTTTACATTCACCATGCCAGCGTTAGATGTGGATGACCTTGTGGTGACTAATGGATTTGTGGCGGCTGGCAGTGCAACAATCACTCCGACATTGGCGACGTTCGACAAGTACACGAGCCATGCAAACTATGCGGATATCGCCGTCACATTGACGCCTGGTGACTATACGTTTGTGGATTTAAAGAACGGTATCACATCGCTGGTATCCGGCACGGACTACACCGTAGCCACCAAC
>Ga0082212_10011679_pt1 | contig 11117 bp, 7 predicted proteins | sample TergutNt197P3_FD_71548 | JGI IMG/M metagenome (GOLD analysis project Ga0082212, IMG submission 71548) | Neocapritermes taracua P3 segment gut microbial communities from Petit-Saut dam, French Guiana - Nt197 P3 | ecosystem: Host-associated > Arthropoda: Insects > Digestive system > Gut ... | reverse complement strand
CTATCTTCGTTGTTTACAACTACAGGAAGAAATCGAAGACAAGGAAACTATCTGTAATACCTACCACAATCTGGCAACTTGTTACGGCGAATCAGGCGATTTTACCGAAAGTCTTAGCTATTTTGATTTGGCTTTGAATATGGCAAAGGAAATCGGCAACAAGGAAATAGAGACTTTGTGTCTTCTCGGGCTGGCACAGTACCATGCACAGGAAAAACGTCAGTTTACTGAAGCCGTAAAACTCATTGCCCAAGCCGAAATAATTGCAAAAGAAGCAGGATACAATCAGGTTTTGGCAAAGGTATATCAATCCCGAAGCATCATTGATGCAGAACGCGGCGATTATGCTTCGGCTCTGGAATATCACAAACAATATAAGACACTTAGCGATGAATTGTTTAATGAACAATCAATGAGTCAACTGCATGAGTATGAGGTTCGCTATCAAACGCAAGAAAAACAATTGGAAATTGAACGCCAACAATCGGAAATAGCACGACATAGAACAAGACAATTCATCTATCTCGGAGGGCTGATTGCCGCAGGATTGTTGCTTACCCTGCTCGTGTATGTTGTCGTTCTGCACATCCGCCGCAACCGCACGCTTGCCGAAATGAACGCTGTCAAGGACAAGTTTTTCAGTATCATCTCGCACGACCTGAAAAATCCAGTCGTTGCACAGCGCAACTCATTGCAATTGTTAGTGGAAAATGCCGACAGATTGGACGCCAACACCCTATCCAACTATTACCATCAGTTACTCAAATCGGCAAACGGTCTGGTCGATCTGCTTAAAAACCTGCTCAGCTGGGCGCAGATACAGACAGGACGCGAGATTTATCAACCCGCGTCATTTAACCTTGTGGGCGCCTTGCAATCCGATATAGGTATCACCAAAAGCATCGCAGAACACAAAAACATCACCTTCGAGGCACAACTGCCTCAATCAGCCATCATCACCGGCGACAAAAATATGATTGTTACCATTGTACGCAACCTGCTTGCCAATGCCGTCAAATTCACGGCAGAAGGCGGCGTGATAAGCTTAGCGGTTTCTCCGGATACAGCCCTCTCAACATACACCATATCTGTTACCGATACTGGAACAGGTATGAGCGATGAACAGATGCAAAACCTTTTTCGTATCGACCGTCAGCAATCGCGTGAAGGCACTGCTGGTGAAAAAGGCACCGGATTGGGGTTAATTGTCTGCAAGGAATTACTCGAAAAACACGGCAGTATGCTCTATGTAGAAAGCGAAAAAGGACAAGGGAGCAGGTTTTGGTTTGAGGTGTGAACGCATTCTATCCGGGAAACTTTTTTTAATGAATTAAAATTGAATGCCAAATACCAAAAAAGTATTGTCCTGAGCAGGCGAAAACACCAGTTCAACAAAAACAGGAAGTGCATATTTGGCAGTTAATTGCAGACTTTTTGACGCTTTTGCCGAAAGGGTAACAAGGTCGAATTTATCGCTGTACATCCCTTTCCGCGGTGTAATGCCAATGCCCGCTTCGCAATCGATACTCCTGATGGAAAACGGAAAACTTGCTGAAATGTAGGTGGAATAATACTTCCGGTCGGATTCGTCTTTGTCTTCGTCGCCCGACAACATCGTGTTTATTTCAAGCGACAAGGGGAATTTTTCCGGGAATGTATAACTTAAACCGGCTTCGAGATGGTGACTGCCGGCGTCTTTGAAATACGACGCGCCCTCGCCGTTCCACCAATAATCCGACAGGCTTGCTGTGAATCCTTTCAATTCGTATGAAAGGTAGAAATCCAACTCTTTGGCATTTGCCGGAAAGCCGGTACTTCCCCATGCTCCAATCGTTACATCATACATGGAAAAGCTCAGCGCGGGCTGAAGGCTGATGCCTGCCTGATACATGCCTCTCCATACGTAAGCACTTACAAAATCGGCTCCAACTTCGACTGTTGGTTTGCTGTCGGAACTTTCATCTTGTCCATGCGCGGCAAGTGTTGCTGCAAAAAGGGATAAAATCGTTGCTGATCGAATGAGACATTTCATACGGTTGTTGATTTTAAAAAATTATTTGTCTCTTATACTGATCAATTCTTCCAATGTTTTACCGATAAATTTCCATTCACTGGTTTCTCCTGAGGATAAAATAGTGATTTCTTTGTCGGCATACCGGCTCAAATCAAAATCATAAATCTTAGAATACGCTTCATGGAGATCATGTAGTCCCTCTTCTTCAATCGCAGGAATATCAAATTTTACCCTGTATTGGTGCTCATCAAGGGCTGTAACTTCAGTAACATATTCTGTTTCATCCATTTCATAAGTCCATATCAAATAAGAAATTGCTTGATGATCATCATTGTAACCATAAAAGTAAAACAGAGCTTCAGTCTCGTCATTTGTACCGGTATATTTCCAATAGCCGCTTAACATTGACCAGAGTTTGTCCACAACTTCGGACTTTGCCGCATTGTTGTTGTCTATGACACTTGCGTTGCCTGTGTTACTCATAACGTTAACGTTACCTGTAGTGGTTTTGCCGCCACAAGATGTAAGTAGAAGCGTCATTACGCTTAATAAGCTGATATACAATAATTTGTTAGGCATAGAATTTATTTTTTATTTATATAACTTTCAACTAAAATTTCATGTTGCAAAAGTAATAAAAAAGAAATGAAAATGCACCCGTAGAAATACGGGTTTTTGAGTGTTTTTTATCTGTAAAAATACGGGTGGGAGAGGGATACTTCGATCATTTAGAATTGTTCCAATATTTCGATTCGTTTTTCGACAGGCGGATGCGTGGCAAACAGCCCTTTTTTGCCTGTTGAGAGCGGATTATGGATAAAAAGTTGTGCAACATCTTTTCTTTTGCTTGAAACGGCTTTAATACGCGGTTCAGCCGAGATTTTACGCAAAGCCGACGCTAATGCCAACGGATTTTGAGTCATTTCGGCACTGCTTGCATCAGCCATATATTCGCGGTTGCGGGAAATCGCAAAGCGCATCATGGCGGTAATCAGATATCCGATTGCGGCAAAGATAATTCCAACCAACAGGAGCGGAATCGCAAGGGCTATTCCTTTTTTGTTTTTATCGTTACCGCCCCTAAAAATGATTGTAAGCGAAACTATAAAGAGTATTTGAGTCAGGAAAGTAAATATTCCTACAAAAATAATGGACACCATCAGGACTTTCACGTCATTATTCCGTATGTGCGCCAGTTCGTGACCAATGACGGCTTCCAATTCCCGGTCGTCCAACTTGTCAATGAGTCCCCGCGAAAGCGTTAGGGTAAAACTTTTTTTGTTTATCCCGCTGGCAAAAGCGTTCAGTGCATCATCCTCGATGATATTAATTTTTGGCATAACGGTTTGCGTCGCCATGCAAAGGTTTTCGACTAAATTATATACCCGTTTGTTCTCGCGCCGTTCCAATGGTTTGGCGCCGGTAGCTGCGCGAATCATGGACGTATGGGTAAAAAATGCAATCAGAAACCAGAGCAAACATATTCCGCAGGCTATAAGGATTGTATTCAGTTCGATGAGGGAAATGTCTGTGTTTGTTACATCGCCATCGGTAACGGCGGCGGCAATAAACAGGGAAAATAGCCATGCCAGCAGGATGATTACGTATGGAAAAAATGCCAGCATGGTCATAGAACGGAAGTTGTTTCTTCGTTTCTGCGCTTGTATGCCTAAGTATTGCTTCCGTCTGTTCAGGATTCTTGCGAGGACGATCAGAATAATAAAAACCGGAATCAAGAAAAGAAGTATGGGGTACAGGTAGTCTTGGACTATTACATGAGCCGTAAAAATGAAATCAATGTTCAATTGGTTCAAATATTCGTCTGCGGCGTCCAAGTATGCCATAATGCGGCTGTAAAATGAAGTGTTTCCATGACTGAAGGCAGCAAAAAATCGCTCTTCGACGGCTTTCGTCAGGATTACTTTTCCTTTGTTGCCGCCGGCAACCATCATCCATACCCTTATCTTTCCATCCCAAGTCAGCATAAAGCCGTTCGATTCAGCGCCTATCCATTCATTGTAGCATTTTTTTATGTAAGCATACAGCGACAGGTCAGGTGCATAATCATTGTCCGCCAGAAAGAAAGCCACATCAATATGATGCTTCCGGCTGATTTCTGCTGCGCGTGCGTTTAATGCGGTCAGTTCCTTTTCGGTTAAAGTGCCGGTATTATCAACAACATATCTTTTTTCAGCTGCGAGCGTATTGGCAGGCAGGGCAAGCGTCATCAGCAATGCTATGAGTAATAACATCTTATGATTTATCATTTTATCTCTTTTATCCCCTTTATCATTTAATAGGCTCTCAAATGTTCGTCATTGATGACCACTGTATCGCCGACTTGTTTGACGATGGCGATACCTTCTTTTTTACATCTATCTTCCAATCGTTGATTAAACATCATGCTTGCCATTGCAAGATAGATCTTATGATTTTGGAATTTCGGGTAATTAGCCCTGAATGTACCGGCTTTATTGATAATTTTGGGAATATCATCTAAACGACCCTTATACTTTACTTCAATGACGCCGACCGATTTTCCATTAATGAGCACAATGTCGTATTCGTCTTTGGACTCCAAGCCTTTTACGTTTTGTTCTATATCATCAAAGGTTTCGCCAAAAAATGTTCGTTTTCCATTCTCGAAAGAATTGAAAAAGTATTCTTCGGCAAGCAAGCCGTTACTTTTCGATATGCCGTTAACCGATTCTTTCAGTTCTCTGATTTGGCGGCTGAGTTCGGCTTGTTCTTTGTTGAACTCAGCTCTTTGCTTGTCGAACTCGGCGCTTCGTTTGTCGAACTCAACGTTTCGTTTGTCGAACTCGGCGCGAGATTCTGCCATTTCCTGTTTGAACTTGGCTTCTGATTCTTTCCTTTCCCGTTCGGACTCAGCACGGGATTCTGCTAATTCGCGGTCGAACTTAGCTTCCGATTCTTTCCTTTCCCGTTCGGACTCAGCACGGGATTCTGCTAATTCGCGGTCGAACTTGGCGCTTGACTCCGCTAATTCGCGGTTGAACTTGGCGCTTGACTCCGCTAATTCGCGATTAAATCTTGCTGCCCCTTCTTTCCTTTGCCTGTCGGCTTCCCTGAATGCCTCCCATACACTTTCAAGCGTTGCAGGCGTGTTTTCTCCGTTTTCCATAATTATATCCTATATTAAAAATACCTGCTGCAAATATACGAAATTTTCGTGTAATCCAATCGCTCAAAGAACAAATTATAAATCAATGATTACTAAAAACAATCAACTTATCATCCCCCGAAAGAGCCACACGGATAAGGGATTGATCGCCCTCAAACAGTATCATTTTGCCATCGGAACGAAAATAGCCCAAAACAATGGCTTTGTTATCATCGGGGGAAGCATGCCAGACCGCCCGGATCAGGTCGGCGGCGGTACAAGGCTCCGGAAGCACGCTGAAAAACGAAGATACTTTTTTGATATACAGTTCTTTGCTGCATAATTCTTCCGCGCCCTCCTCGTCGTAAGTCAAGATTTCATTGTAAAAATCAAACAGGGCTTCCTTTTCGCCAATCTGCATAATCATTTTGCTGATATAACGGTTACTGATTACAATATTATTCGTGCTGTAATTACTGACCACATCGTAGTTTCGGGGGTTCAGTATCTCTACAATCAGCTCAATGCTTTTCGGATCAAAACCGGGATCGTTTGCCAGCCGACGGTTGATAATATCCTGAACCAAAATCAGATAGGTTAAAGCATCAGCGTCGATATCCTCGTCATCGACCCTGTCGTTTGAAAGGATCATAATGCACACATTCTCTTTACAGGCATTGATAAGCTCGTCGATAGCGTCACATATAACGTCTTTCTCATAAATATCTGCTACGACAACTTTTGTAACGAAAGGATATTGTTTGTAGTGATTCAGTTTCGCCAAATTGGATTCTTCATCGACCACAACAATGTCGAACACCTCCGAACCGTCTTTTTTCTTCCACTCATGGCTGAAACCGTTGAATCCTTCCATGATGGCGGCGCTTTTGCTGTTATGTCCCAAAATGAGTACATGCTTTTCGGACATTTCAAAATCCGGATTGATTGCGACTTTGAAATTGGGATTACGATGCACAGAACCGGTGTGATGAATATTGTGTTCGTTGTCGGACATATAATAGCAATGAAGTATGCCATCGCTGTCGGGCATGACGGTAAGAGGTATGGATTTCAGGTGGTTGTCGAGATGTTTAGAGACGAACTCCGTTTCGGTGAGTGAAACATTTGCAGCCGTTTGAGCAAAAAAGGCAGCTTTCCCTTCATTTGAAAACAACCTGCGATAAACGATATTGAGTTCCGGCATGATGGAAAATTGCGAAAAAATCTGTCCCAATATTTGTTCAACAGCCACCGGTATGATATTGCACTTGCCCTTTTGCGTTTTGTGCTCGATGATGGTATTGACCAATGAGAGCGTCCAGTCGTCTTCGACCTCGACGATTATTTGCTGATTGTCGGTGGAGTCATCCTCCGCCGTCAACTGTGCCACCTGAACCAGCGTTTTGATTGTGTTGGCGTCTCCCTTTTCCATGAAAATACCATTGCTGAGGATAATCACGCTTTTCGCCCGTTTGATCGAAATATCGTTGAGTTGCTTGGTAGAACAGGAATCCCCTTCACGCACAAGGATGGTCAATTTATTTTTAATACCATTTTCTTCTTCGATGGTATCCGACAGCCGTTCGTCTATATCCCGAAGTACATCCTCTCGGTTGTTTTCCACCAGGACGACGACCTTCTCCTTGGTGTTTTTATAAAGCAGCTCATTAATAATTTCAGCCGCACGGGTATTCCAGTTCAAAATCACGATATGATTGGATATGTGAAGTTTGCGGGAACCCGAATCGGCTTCTTCAATGAAGCTGGAGATAAATTCGGACATATAACCGATGATGGCGCCGGTGAAAACAACCAAGCCAATGATGATGGCAACCACGCAGCACAAGACATAAACGACGTTCGCCTCGCCGATTTCTTCGATCAGGCTCTCAACGCCGCCAACGCCCAGTATCAGGGTGATGGTATGGAACACATAACTCCAAAATCCGGTCTCTTCCATGGAAGGAGGCGCCAGCCGCGAGATAATGAAAGCGGCCAGGCCGATAAACGCCACATTGGCGAAAAATATAACCAGCAGGACAATCGTGCCGGGAGCTTTTACTGTTTTAATGCTAATCCATTCGCGAAATTTGTTCATCTTAGTATTTATTTAATGTTTATATTCAATGTTTTTATTTTTACTGTAAAACTTTTATCTTCACCACGACCGTCCGCCCCCGCCCCCGGAACCGCGCCCCGACGAACCTCCTCCGGAACTACCCGAAGAAGAGGGAGAGGACGACATAGCCGTCGAAGCAAATTTCAGGGTAGTATCCATAAAACGACCAAAGGAAGCGGAACTGAACCGGTGACTGCCTGTTCCGCCATACCAGTCGGGCGGTTGCATAGCTATGTTTTCAAATTTCTTTATCCATTTGTCCGATACGCCCAACACGTAGGTAAAAGGCAAAATGTTATAGAAATAAGCGGGGTTTTGCATCACTAACATTTCGAGCCTGTGTTTTTCCGCTGTTTCAAGGAAACATTTAAAACCTCTGATTTTTCCCAGTAGCTCATTGCCAAACGGCGTTCTTTTCTTCATGTATCTGCCCAGCATCAACATACCTGCGATACAGAGCATCCCCATAAGATAAGCTACCCAATAGGCGGTATCTGCCAATAGCGCCGGCCGTACAATAGCTAACCAGGGCATGCCGCCAAAAAACAGACCAAACAGCAAACCGAAAAATATTCGCGGAGCCGCTTTCGTGGTCGGTCGTCCATTAACAGTAATGGTTTTGAAACCCGGCGCACTTGTTAAGGCAAGAAAACAGATTGTAAATCCTATTCCCGGAAACAACAATGCAAACAATAACACCATCGGTTCGTAATATTCGAGGACGGGTACTACCGTGATGAGGACAAAAACGACAAGGCACATCCAATAGACAGGAATATGTTTCTTCAATGAATTTTTCTCAAAAATGGTTTCCCTGTTTTCTTTTTTGTTCAGGTTGGCGACAATCGTATTTAATGTCTGATAGAAATTGTTTTTCAAATCTTCCGCTCTAACTTCCTGCGTTTCTGTTATCGGTTCTGTTTCTGCTATTTCAGCGATTGCTTCGGGATTTTTCGCCATCGCTATTACTTCTTTCAGGGATGGCGTCTTTCGTTTGGCGTTAAACAATCCTTTCAGAAATAATCTTTCGTTGGGATTATCACCGTCATACTCCTTGAGTTTGGTAATGGTAAATCCGTGGAGGGTTGCGAACATTGATTTTTCTTCGGTTTCGGTTATTTTGATATATCCTTTGCCCGCTAAATAGATCAGCAATGAGACCACATCCTGCGTTTCGGCGTTGCCTTTGTATAAAAATCCTATCTCGGCGCTGTTATAGCCCTTGGGAGGATAAAATTCTACAGGTTCCACCGGGCGTTCATTCTTGCTGTACTTCTGCCATATCCCGTAAGCGATGAACAAAAAGAAAAACGGCAGCATTAGATACAGTTGCATCAGGACATCCAAATGGTTGGCGGCGCCAACAAAATATCCTTCGGGAAGTTCCAGCCTGACGGTTAGCGCCTCGCCCGCCCGCAGTACGCCGTTGTAACTGCCGGTTATCCGGTATCCGGCAACCTGATAGCTTATCCTGTCATTTCCGGTTGCGTCGAGAGCGCCGCTTGAAAATCCCAATTTGGAGGTATTAAAACTTTTGGGCATCGTGATGGCAAAGCTGATTCCCTCCATATCGGCGTTCCATTCGGGACCGATTAAATTGAAATAAAACTCATCATAGCCTTTGCCCTTGTCTTTGCCGATATTATACAGATAAGTGATAACATAATCTTTGCTCCCGGTAAGCGTTTTATCGGGATTGCCAATCTGAATATTCTTCTTACCGGATTCGTTATACACGCTAAACGGTTCGCCCTCTACGTGGATATCCGTTATCTTGACGCGGTTATGCGATTTTGTGCCGTCCAAGCGGACGACTTTGTTTCGCATCGGCATTTCGCGGATAATTCCGTGACGACGAACATGATAGTTAACGGTGATATTTTCCGTTATCCGAAAGGTATTGTTTTCATTTACCTGAATAGCTATATGATATTTTGTCAGCGAATAATCATTTGCATAGACGGTAACCGGCGCGACAGTCAGTAACAGCGTCGCCGCAAAAGCGATTTTTAACAATGTGGTCTTATTCATCTTCAAAATATTTATCCCTAACAGGACGTCGTTGTGTGTGCGTGTTCCTTTGTTTATTATAATTATTTTTTCAGATTTTTCAATATCTCATAAGCACTTCCGTAATCCATTCTATATCAAGAAACTCCATTTTGCCACCCTCTATCGGCAAGCGGTAGAATCTTAGCGTGAAATAGGGTTCATCTGAATGATTATCAGAACTGCAAACATCCGTGTACAGGTAATTGTCGTAAATTGTGCCCATCACATACCCGATTCCCATTAAGGTTCTTGATTTTCCCAGCGCTATATCAGCCAGTTTGATCGTTTGACCGGTTTTCAGGTTTTTTTTGTAAATGCCTTTTTCATTTCCAAAATAAGCCCATCCTTCTTTCAGTGTGATGAAATTTTCGGTAGCGAGGGTATATTCACCTTGCAGATTGCAGTCGTCGATTGCATAAACGCTGATTCCTTTTGTGCCGGATTCGTTTCCTTCCGATACGCAATAGTAAAATTCGTCTTCGACGCTATACAGATTGTCGGGAAATGTCAGACCTTGCAATACTTCCGCCTTCTTTCCATCCCACCGGACGCGCCGGACTTCGCCGGTTTTCCCGTTTTTAAAATAGGCAAAATCATCGTCGCAGGATATTAAATTATTGAGATACGCTTCGCACAAGTATGTGTTTTCGGACTTTTTTGTGTCGTAGAAAAAAAATGCGTTTTCGTCGGTTTGTTTATCTTTGCCTTCGTAAATTATTCTATCACCAAAAACCCTTAGCGAGGAAGGATCCATATTATCGCTGATTATTTCTGAATTCATGCCTTCCAAATCCGAACGGAACAGCATGTAGGGATGTTCTATTCCGTCGCTGCCTGCACGTAAAATCACATCCTCCACAACGACAAACTTGTCTTCGAATGGTATGCGAATCCGTCCGGCAGGTATTTCTTCCTCGAATGGAGAATAAACCTGCCCTCCATATTCCGCGATCCAGTTAAAAGACGTCATTTTAATCCTGTTTCGCAGCAGGGTTGTAATCAAATCTTCGAAGGCATCCAACGATGTTTCTTCCGGAGTTTCTGTTGCCGGAGCGTTTTTTTTGCCGGAATTAAAGTTACATCCGGCAAGGAGCAGCAGCAATACCGGCGCCAAGATTGTTAATAATTTGTTCATTATTTTTTATTTAAACATCGAATGGATGTTCTCGTTGGTGAAATCGTGCCAAACGGCTTCATCTTCGCGCTGTTGTTCGATTTTTTCGAGATATGCGTAATATTCGTCTTCTGTTACTTCTTTTTCGCCGATTTCGTAAAATTCAACGTAGTCTTCGCTATAGGTATCCCTGCGCGCAAGTATGACTTCTTCATAACGGTCTTTTGTAATTGATGTTACTTTATAATAGATATCAAACATAGCTGAATACATATAATTTCCGCTATATATACCGTTTTGAGATAAATTGACCATGTAGGTGCGGTTAAAACCATATACTTTGCCCGCTTCGTAGTGTAATACCACAACGCCGTACCAGTTTCTGCCGAAATCTATCACCACTTCCGGCATTCCATCACCGTCCAAATCAACGATGCTGAAACTCTCTGCACGGAGGTATTCGTCGTCTCCCTCTTCTTGCAATTCGTTGAGTTTGAAATTTTTCTTGTCATTGACACTGTAGAATGTCGTCTCATTGAGCAGCACCTTTTTATAGGCTTGCATGGCTTTCTGTACCTCAGCGCTATTGTTTGCTTTTCCGGAATTAACGTTGCATCCTACGAATATTAGAAGTAACGTCAGAGCCGTTTTTGTAAATAGTGTTTTCATTGTTTTTATTTCTTCGGCAAGGTAT
>Ga0082212_10011678_pt1 | contig 11117 bp, 10 predicted proteins | sample TergutNt197P3_FD_71548 | JGI IMG/M metagenome (GOLD analysis project Ga0082212, IMG submission 71548) | Neocapritermes taracua P3 segment gut microbial communities from Petit-Saut dam, French Guiana - Nt197 P3 | ecosystem: Host-associated > Arthropoda: Insects > Digestive system > Gut ... | reverse complement strand
GCGACGACGTGGCGCAAAAGATCTACGACAGGATCCACGAGCTTCTCGGGTAACTTCAGGAGTTAGTACCTTACGGACAAAGAAAGCTAATAAAAAACACGAATTCTTTGTCCGTTGGGTACTCGCCGCGCTTGCGCGGCGCGTGAGCAAGCAGTTAGTCTTATGGTTTTTTGGGTTGTGGGCGCAGCTCACATTTGGTAGCCGGGAGTTAGGATTCGTGAGTCAGTAAGTCAACAACAAAAGTTTATTATACGTAAGGCGGAGGTCATCCCCCCGCCTTACGTGTTTATAAATAATGTGTCAAAGCATTGCAATACAGTCCCTCAGAGATCCTTCGCCGCCCTTTATATCAAAGGACGTGATCAGTAATGACACATAATCATTGGTTACCTAGTGGTCTGTAACCCCTAACTCCTAACTCCTAACTCCTAACTCCTAACTCCTAACTCCTACTCCTAACTCCTAAGCTAAAGCACCATGTTGAACAGGTCCAAAGCGTTCTGCTTGAAGATCATGCGCTTTTCCTCTTCGGGGATATCCATACGCTCGATCGACTCTATCGTACCCTCTATCATGCCCCACTTCGGCCCCAGCGGCGCGTCCGTCCCGTAGAGCATCTTTTTCGCCCCGTAGAAAGCGTACGAATCCATCAAACCGGTCGTATTGCCGTAGATCGCCGTGTCGACATAGAATTTATGGAAGTCCTCCGACAGCCCTTTGTACGGCAGGGGGTAAAGGTTCAGCGTATAGTGCACGCGCCCTGTGTTGAACGGCACCATCGCGCCGGCATGATGGACGATGATCTTTATATCCGGGAACTCTTTGAATATTCCGGAAACCACCAGCTTGTGCATACAGCTCGTCAGCTCGAACTCCCAGGTGAACATGTCGTTATCATGGTCGAGCTGCGGGTTCAGCGTCGGGTGTATCCATATCGGCAGCCCGAAGTCATCCATAATTTTGAAAATCGGCCGAAACTTCTCGTCCGCCACGGGTACGCCGTTTATACGCGTGTAAAGCTGGATGCCCTGCAGGCCGCATTCCTTTATAGCACGCTCGATCTCTTTGCACGCCGCGTCGACGTCGTTCATCGGGACGATAGCGGCGGCGCCCATAAACTTGTCCGGATACCTGAGGACCAGGTCTGCAAGGTCGTCATTCCCTATTTTTGCCAGCACGACAGCGTCCTCCGTTTTTTCGACATACCGTTCAAGCGGGAGATTTGCCATAGTCAGCACTTGCAGCACTCTCGGGTACCTGCTCATCAGGCGCATACGGATCTCCAGGTCGGCGACTGCGGGCGTCTTCATCTCGATCCGGTCCTTGATCGCCGGAACAAGCTCCGCGTATTTTTTCCCGAAATTCGGCGTCAGGATATGCGCCGCCATATCGATATACATGTGGTCGTACATAGTTTCAGCCCTCCATTTTTGTTTTTGAATCAGTTTGCCAGTTTATAACCGCCGTCGACGGTAATGATCTCGCCGGTCACCTGCTCTGCCGCTTCCGACGCAAGATATACTACAGCCGCCGCTATCTCTATCGGTTTGTTCCGGCGGTGGGTCGGCGTTTCCGCCATCCATTTGGTATTCAGCTTTTCATATTTAACGGGATCCTGCGCGCTGCCGAGGTTGCTTTCTGTATAACCGGGTGCGACCGCGTTCACGCGGATATTATACTGCGCCCATTCATGCGCCAGCATCCTTGTCAAATGGTTTACCCCCGCTTTGGACGCGCTGTAGCTGACAGTCGTTTGCGGCGTGTTGACGATCTCGCCGGCGTTGGATGTGATGTTGATGATCACGCCCCCTCCGGTCTCGCGCATTTTTTTCGCGGTGAATACGGACATTATAAATACCGCCGACATATCAAGTTTTATTACGTCATGCCAGTCCGCAAAATCGTTCTTGTCTGCTTCTATCGATTCAAACCATCGGACGAGCCCCGAGTTGTTTACCAGCACGTCGATAGAGCCGAATTCCGCGAAAGCTTCGTTCACGACGCGGGCGGGGTCGCCGTCGACTGTCAAATCCCCTGTGAAGAACCTGGCTTTCACCCCGAACTCTTTCTCAATATCCGCCGCGGCGCGCTCGCCTTCTTCTTTGCGCCGTCCCATGATGATGATGTTCGAGCCCATTTCGGCGAAAGCCCTGGAGATTCCGAGCCCGATACCGGCATGCCCGCCTGTTATCAGTATGTTTTTGCCTTTCGTCGAAAACGCGTCTTTCATAGAACTTATCACGCTGTCACCTCCAAAATGATCCGGTTTCAGCCAGTCTATTCGCTCGCCCAATCTATGTCAAGAAAAAGATTGGATTTGGGGTTGACAAACGAAAACAGGGCGTGCTAAACTGGATTCAGGCAAGAGGTCCTATACGAGCAAACCAACATAACTTAATATCCCGGTAGGTAAGGCTACCACAGAGATACGGGTTGCTGCCGCGGAGTAGTGGAGACACTATGAGCAGGTTAGCAGATCATATCGAAACCAAGGTGTGATCTAACGCAATGACATGCTCTGTGATGCTGAAGCTTGAACGGTGGCTCGCGGTTTTCATCTTAATTGCAATGTGATCGCGTGTAGATTTGAGGAGATTACCCTCGCCATTGTTTACGCTTTGGCGGGGGATTTTAGTTATTGCGCATAAAGAAAGGTGGTGAGGAAATGGACGCTGACAGTAGTAGTCGAAGTTGCTGTCATAGTTGTAATTATCGGATATCATTCGTTTCAGACGGGTGCAGACCCCCTTATACGCCGTTTCCTCGGCGCGGGTTTTTCATTACGTGATCCGAACGATCGATACTATGATGGCAGCTTGAAACCTATCAGGCTGCCGTTTTTTATCCGCCCGGAAGGAGGGTTCGGACATTGAAAAAAGAAAAGCAAGCCCGGCTCAACGCGAGAAAAGCCGCGCTGGAAAAAGCCCGCAGGGAAGCGCTCAACAGCAGATATGAGTACGCATACTCGCGTGATATCAAGTCGGTTTTGAACGAACTGAATACTTCGCCGAAAGGTTTGAGCGAAGATCAGGTAGACGATATCCGCGATTATTACGGTGAAAACATTGTGACGCACGAAAAGGAGCAGACTTTCCTGCAGCGGATCGTCGGCGCGTTTGTCAACCCGTTTACCGCTATCCTTTTCGTTCTTGCGGCAGTGTCGGCTTTTACGGATATCATTCTCCCCAATATGCAGGGGCTCCGCGACGAGGTCGATTACCTGACCGTGGTCATAATTGTTTCGATGGTCATAATCAGCGGAATGCTGCGTTTTATTCAGGAGTCCCGCTCCGGTACGGCCGTTCATAAGCTGCTGGCGATGATAACTACGACGGCGAATGTCGAACGCATTGAAACCGGCGCTGTGGAAATACCTCTTGAAGAAATCGTGGTGGGCGATATCGTCCATCTCGCGGCGGGCGATATGGTCCCGGCAGACGTACGCGTTCTAAGGGCGAAAGACTTGTTTATCACACAGTCCTCGCTGACCGGCGAAAGCGACCCTGTTGAGAAAATAGCGGGCGTGCCTGAGTCGGCGGCCCAATCCTTTACAGAGTGCCGGAACCTCGCGTTTATGGGCAGCACCGTCATCAGCGGCTCGGCCACGGCCGTCGTATTTGCAACCGGCGACGACACGCTGTTCGGTTCGATGGCGAAAGCGGTGCAAACCGAGCCGGCCGTCACCAGTTTTGAAAAAGGCGTCAACTCCGTATCCTGGGTTTTGATACGCTTTATGCTGGTCATGGTCCCCGTCGTGTTTTTCGCCAACGGGATAACAAAGGGCGACTGGATGCAGGCGTTCCTGTTCGGTATCTCCGTCGCCGTCGGGCTGACCCCGGAAATGCTGCCGATGATCGTTACGACCTGCCTCGCCAAAGGCGCCGTTGCGATGTCAAAGAAAAAAACGATCATCAAGAACCTGAACTCCATGCAAAACTTCGGCGCCATCGACGTTCTTTGCACAGACAAGACAGGTACGCTGACGCAGGACAAAGTCGTTTTGCAATACCATCTCGACGTCCACGGCAACGAGGACGCGCGGGTGCTGCGCCACGGTTTCCTCAACAGCTATTACCAAACGGGCCTTAAAAACCTCATGGACATAGCGATCATAGAAAAGACCAGAGATGAGGAATCAGTGGAAGCGCAGCTTATGGGCCTGTCGAGGATCTACGAAAAGGTGGACGAGATCCCGTTCGATTTCAACCGCCGCAGGATGAGCGTCGTGGTCGTGAACACGAGCGGCAAAACACAGATGATAACGAAAGGCGCAGTCGAGGAGATGCTCTCAGTATGCACATTCGCAGAGTATCAGGGCAAGGTCGAGCCGCTTACAGACAGCCTGAAAGATGAGATACTGAAGACAGTGGACGACCTCAACGACGACGGAATGCGCGTCATCGCGGTCGCGCAAAAGACGAACCCTTCGCCTGTCGGCGCGTTTTCCGTGGAAGATGAGGCTGACATGGTCCTGATCGGTTACCTGGCGTTCCTCGACCCGCCGAAAAAGACGACCGCTTCGGCTATCAAAGCGCTTCTTGAGTACGGCGTAACGACGAAAATTCTGACAGGCGACAATGACAAGGTGACCCGCAATATCTGTAAGCAGGTCGGGCTGCGCGTCGACAACCTGCTGCTTGGTTCCGATGTTGAAGCCATGGACGACGGGGAGCTTAGTAAAGTGGTCGAAAAAACGACCGTGTTCGCGAAGCTGTCGCCGGATCAAAAGGCCCGGATAGTCAGCATACTCCGTGAAAACGGTCACATTGTGGGTTTCATGGGCGACGGTATCAACGACGCTGCGGCTATGAAAGCCTCCGACATCGGGATCTCCGTTGACACGGCGGTCGACATCGCGAAAGAATCCGCCGATATCATTTTGCTCGAAAAAGACCTGATGGTGCTTGAACAGGGCATCATCGAGGGCCGCAAGACTTACGCGAACATGATCAAGTACATCAAGATGACCGCGAGCTCAAACTTCGGCAACATGTTCTCCGTCGTTATAGCGAGCGCGCTCCTGCCGTTCCTGCCGATGCTCGCGATTCACATCATCTTGCTGAACCTGATCTATGATATTTCCTGCACCGCGATCCCTTGGGACAACGTCGACGTCGAGTTTTTGAAACTTCCAAGGAAATGGGACGCGTCTTCTATCGGGGCTTTCATGATCTGGATAGGCCCGACAAGCTCTTTGTTTGACATAACGACCTACCTGGTCATGTACTTCATCATCTGCCCGAAGTTCGTTTCAAACGGGGTCCTGTATAACGCGATCCCGGAAGCGGACACTGCGACGAGGGCGTTGTATATGGCTATGTTTCAGGCCGGCTGGTTCGTCGAGTCGATGTGGAGCCAGACCATCGTCATACATATGATACGGTCGCCGAGGGTCCCGTTTATACACAGCCGCGCTTCTTTCCCGGTGACGACGCTGACTTGCGCGGGTATCGCTTTACTGACTTACATCCCGTTTACCGGTTTCGGCGCGAGTATAGGGCTCACGCCTCTCCCCGGCGAGTACTTCTGGTGGCTGGCGGGTACGATCTTACTGTACATGGCGCTGGCGACCATCATGAAAAAAGCATATGTCCGCCATTACGGCGAGCTGCTGTGATGGATCATTTTAAAGATTGGAGTGATACTGATGTTCGGTATTGATATGGGTTTTTGGTATGGTATGTTCGCAGCCGGCGGTCTCACTTTAGCCCTTTGCCTGGTCGCTTGGCTGATCCCCCCGAAGAAGGGAAAAGAGGATTAAGAGTCTCCAGGTAGCTGCTCAGGGGGGTATCCTGCTAAGTCAACTCGATCTCCAGCCAGACGGGGCAGTGGTCGCTTCCGTAGATTTCGGGATAAATGCCTGTGTCTGTGACCCTTTCCGTCAACCGGTCGGAACCCAGAAAATAGTCTATGCGCCACCCGATATTCTTCTCGCGCACGCCCGGCCTGTATGACCACCATGTATAGGCGTCGCGCTTGTCGGGGTTAAAATGGCGAAAGAAGTCGGTAAATCCGGCGTTCAGCAGTTCAGTCATTTTATCGCGCTCTTCCCTGGTGAATCCCGCGTTGCGCTCATTGGATTTGGCGTTTTTAATGTCGATTTCCTCATGGGCGCAATTCATATCCCCGCAGATTATGACAGGCTTTATTTTATCCAGGCTGATTACGAACTCCCGAAAATCGTCCTCCCATATCATCCGGTACGGCAGCCGCAGGAGTTCGTTTTGGGAGTTCGGCACATATACGTTTACGAGATAAAATGTGTCATACTCCAACGTGATGATGCGCCCCTCATGGTCGTGCTTGTCTATATCCATTCCGTAAGCGGCGTCAAGCGGCGCAGTTTTTGTGAACACGGCCGTCCCGGAATACCCTTTTTTATCGGCGCTGAGCCAGTATTCATGATACCCTGTAAAATCGGCTTCCGACTGCGAGCGTTCCATCTTTATTTCCTGCAGGCAAAATACATCCGCGCCGATTTGCTCGAACTTCTCCATAAAGCCTTTCTTGATGCAGGCCCTCAGCCCGTTGACATTCCACGAAACAAGTTTCATAGTCAGCTCCTGTCCTGATAGAAATGTGCTTGATATTACGCCGTTTCAGGTATATTCTCCACGAAGCAGCTTGAACGCGATTTCCAAAATGCCGCCTATGCGACTGATGCGCCGTAGATTTACTTGCCTGACTCGTTATCCCACAATCTATCCAAACTTTGTGATATTGTGAAAGGTACGTACTCTTTAAGAAGATCCAACATCTGACCAATTAATCGAAAATCGTGAGCAGGTGTGTCAATAGGTATACTATCAGTTCAAATGACATGGGAATTCTTTCTACATAGATTTCTTCACAGACTCGTTCCAGTCGTCCATGACTGTTAGTTCGCTTGTAGCGTTATTAGCGCTATAAGCGAAGCACGCCCGCGTTGCGTTGTTGTAATTTATCGCCTTAACGAGGTCGCGGGGGTAGTAGCGAAAAATTGCGTTTTCTCACTATACATTATTATCGCAGGCTTCGATGAACAAGGCGACAAGTATTCATATAAAGCCCATAATTCCAATATTGTACTACGTCAGAATTAGGGTAACCGGTTCCCTGATTATACATTAGCTTTCCATTATACCAACTAACCTGATCTTCCCTTCTGATGATTTCACCATAATATGAAGCCAGACCGACAATTTCATCGGAGTGTTTTTCAAAATTTTCTCTCCAGTTACACATATTTTCGCCACGCATTATTGAAACATGGTTTTCAAGATACAAAAAATTAGAGAGTTGTAAGCGGTAATATAAAGTGATCCAATTTCGGCCACGAGGCCTATACCATATTCGGCCACAAGGTCTATTTCACGTTGCATTGCTAAACCATAAAGATCGTTAAGAAATTTCCTGTCTTCCAGTTTTCTCTTGAGATTCCTTATCGCTAGTTCTGCGGTTAATCCTTCCGGGCGGTATACATTAAATGCGTATACAATTGTTGCAGGATCAAGCTTCAGCAGTTCAAGCGCCAACCAAATATCAAACAAATCCCGCCCTTTTGAACGTTGATAGAGAGCGCGAATCTTTGTCGCTATTAGTTCTTCCGGCTGGAAAGTAGTAACATTTGCATTGGAATGGTAATACTCAGTGTCGATTCCAAACTGCTTAACAACAAGCGGCATGGCTGGAGTTCTTTCATATGTGTTTATCTCGATCTTGATTCTGATCGGTTGCCCTGATTCTGAAACAGTCTTCCAGAGTACTTTAGGGTATTTTGATAAATTGCTGTTGGCTTTATAACCTAATTTCTCGCCAATCGTGACGAGCTGCCTGATTATTTGGCCAATTCCACCGGCGCTGCTGCGTACATAATCCAAATCCTCAGAATAGCGATAAGGCTTTTGTAAAAACAGCTTGTGAAATGCAGTGCCTCCCCGGATAACCAACTCACTTCCGAGCAGCGGATCATTTGCGATTTCGCAGATTGCCTGAGAAAGCAGCAAATCTTGCTCAATATCGTCTCTGGTCGCCCAAGGGTGATTTACGCCCCATTGAGTTATATCATTCGCGTAAATCATACGTCAGGATCAATCCTTTCGTTGAGATCAAGAGACCACCTGTTATTAATATGGTCACTGTACGGTTTATATGAAGTAAGCTTTGACACTTTAACAGTGCTTTCCTTGCTTAATTCAGCCAGAATATCCAACGTTGGTGTTTCAGTTAAGTCCTCAAGAATCCAACCTAAACGACGCAGCGCGGAAATCGGGAACAGGGACGAGCATGCTGCCACTTCGTCTATGAATGGTTCTTCGGTTTCACTGAGTTCGATGATAATATTCGCGGCATTGTCGAGGCCCGCAGCAATACTCAAGTCATTTGCGACACTGAGCATAGTAGCTGCTCTAGTAGAAACCTTAACCGTTCCAGTCTGTGTTTTATGGGGAAATGTCGGCAACGAACCGACATTGCTTCTTTGAAAAAACTTGAAGTCGGAACGCCCTACAACACGGTTTCTTACCCGTCTTTCCGTAGCCACCTGAAACACTTGCACAGCGTGATGACTGGCGCCAAGAACTGAGGCGGCAGACAACCAGCCAACGTAATAATCATTTTCAAGAAATCGCATCATCTTGTCGATATAGTATATTGCTTCCGGTGCGCCCCATTGGCGGTACTCAAATGGAATCGGTATCCAAAATCCGCGGCACGGCGAAATAATTTCACCGCGTTTCACCAAAGGAGCGAGCCTCTGCAACATTTGATTTAGTGACACGCCAAGTAATGCCGACAGTTCTTCATTAGTAACAGCAGTTATCCCGCGAGATAACAGCCAGCTAACAACCTCGGCAGTCTTAATCGTTCCATTTTGTGTTTTTTTTCTTATTACCGCATCCATATTGCATAATATAGCATATTTCAATGTGTTTTGCAATATCATTGCGGAAAATTATTCAATTGAAGAACTAAGGATTTGAAAATACTTTTGACGGAACGATTTGCCGGTCTGCGCGTCGCTGAGTACGACGTGTGGTCGAAGTCAACCGGCCCTCATCGTCGTAATCGTATTCCCAAGTGTAGCCGCGTGCGTCTGTGTATGAAGTCATTTGCCCTGCAAGGTTATAGCCGTACCTGACTGTGTTTTGGAGGGCGTCGGTAAGCATTGTGTAAACTGCACTATTCGCAAAATGAAGTAAATTGTGTTTCTTTTAGTATTGTCCATGAACTTTCCCATGCCATTGGAAGAAAGATAGGTATATCAAGATTAAACCCATCTGTTTGTTTTGCTACATCAGTTTGAAGAATGGATTTTAGCATATTCTGGGGAATACATTTTTGCAATGTATAGTTCTCTGAAGCTGTATCAGCAGGGACGATAGATAACTCTGTTTCTGAAACAGCATTTCCTTTTACTAAAAATCCAATGCGCAATAGTTCTGCTTCCCAGCAGGCAATAATACTGCCGTACTTCTGAGTAATACTATTTTTATGTGTATCTGTTTTATGAATTAGCCAAGTCAGGTTTTCTACCTGATAAGGAGTTTTTGCTATAGGATATGCGCTAATGATGTTTTTCCAAGATTTTACAACCACTTTCTCAAGTGCGTCATTGATATTCGGTTTATGAGATATAAGATTTGGAAGTGAGGATTCCAGACAATCACGAAATACTTCAATGCCATTTTGCCAATAATTGTAGTTTTCAACTGCTTTTTCCTCTTTAGCCTCGATTTGCCTTATTATTCTCCTAGGCTCTAGTGTTAAGAAATGAATAGAAAACATCAATGATAGATCACCTCATTAGTAAGCGTCAAATAAAACATCACATAGACTCTGAACAATGTCGCTGATATGATTACTCCAAAAACGCATGAAAAAGCACATGCAGACTGCGCTGTGGGTCGCACCATGCGCCCTCAGATTACGCGCTTACAAAACGATTCCGTAGCAGCATATTCAGAGGATCGAAACAAACGTAATTGTCATAGGAAGCCAAATTACAGAGATATTTTCGCACTCCCATTTATTTGACGCTTACCCTAATTACGCTGCTTTACCTATAATATCCATCATAGCAGAGACTACATCAGTCACCGCTGCCGCTGTTGCAGGACCCACAATGATTTCTTCTGGAATTGGTGTTATCATTGAAGCTACTAATGCAACAACAGCTGCAACGAGCTTTGTTACGTCGTTTGCCAGTTCTGCGTACTTGAACGCAGGGAGTAGTTTTTCTGCAATAATACGGGAGTTGTATTCTCTAGTGTAATACGTGTCTGTCGTACACCTATATGAAAAGAAATAGCCTACTTTACCATATCCTTTCCATTGAACATGTATGTATGCGGAATAGCCATCATAACTAAAAAGAAGCGCAGATGTACTGTTGACGTATATTCCCGGCATACTCCAGTTCCAACTTGTATCGTAGTTTTCAGGCAACTTGTCAGGATAATAATCTTTCACATATTTACTTAACGACTTTTCCCATGCTGAATCTGACGTATAGTATGGTTTGACTTCCCACGCATAGCCACCAAATGCAATGTCTATTTCCCTAATGGACCACTCATGTGTAACGATTTTTTCAAGCTGAGGAAAAGGCTGAATTATATTGCTCAGTTCTGGGTAGTCTGTGTATATCTGCTTTGCGGCAAGTATTTGTGCAATTTCATGGAAAGAAATATAAATTTGCTGTTTTGAAACATCTGAGTCTTTGAGTTCTAGTTCGGTTTCTGCAAACCATTCATATATATTCCGAAGATCTAGAGTTAGTATTGTTGCAATTTTATTAAGAAAATCTGTTGATAAGGAAGCAACGTTTGCAGCTATTACCACCATTCCGATATGTTCATTTGATATTGCGCCTCCAATATACGCAAGCTTGATTAGGTTAAGTAGCCTAACAGGCATTTCGCCAAAAATATCTACATACTTCTGTGGATTGTCCAGTACATAGGTATATTGTCCTAACATTTGCGGATTTAGGATTGAACCACGCACCCAATCCACCGCCATAAACCTCCTATCGCTTGCATCATACATCCTCGCCCTTGCGTAGTAAACGCCGAGTATCGGGTCATAAGGGTGGCCGGTGTATTCCGTGACGAGGTCGAGTTCGCGCACTCCGACTT
>Ga0082212_10011677_pt1 | contig 11118 bp, 8 predicted proteins | sample TergutNt197P3_FD_71548 | JGI IMG/M metagenome (GOLD analysis project Ga0082212, IMG submission 71548) | Neocapritermes taracua P3 segment gut microbial communities from Petit-Saut dam, French Guiana - Nt197 P3 | ecosystem: Host-associated > Arthropoda: Insects > Digestive system > Gut ... | reverse complement strand
ATATGCGTCTAATCATCGCGGGGTAGAGCAGTTGGTAGCTCGTGAGGCTCATAACCTCAAGGTCGCAGGTTCGAGTCCTGTCCCCGCCATTTTGGCAAATTTTTTGTTCTTTTTGCGCCGAAACGGCTAAAACACAAGCGTAAATGCCTCGTTTTTTGTCCTATCGAAGGTGTTCCAAAATTTTCCGCATAGACACTCCCTTAGCAGCCGCAAGGCGTTTGACCGACTCGAACTCCGGCGTAATCTTTTCGTTACCGTCCGGCAAAAACGCCCGCTTGGCATCGACTTCTCCCCACGGCGTTCTGATTCGATGCGGCTCCCGATGTAAAACCGTCCGCTCCACCGAATAACGCCGAACACCCAGCGTCGACGTTTCCGAAAACAGGAATGCTTCCACCGAACCGATCTGTTCTTGACTGCATAAGACCGAAATCGTTACACCCGGACGCTGCTTTTTCATTTGAATCGGCGTAACCCAAACGTCCAGCGGCGAAAGCGTCCAAAGACGTTCGACACAATGTCCGGTCAGTTCGCCCGTCATATCATCAATGTTCGTTTCGACTACCCAGACCGTCTCGGTTGTCGGAGGATATTCTTGCGGTGCCGAATTGACTAAATGATCGTATTGATGTTGAACGGGATGAGCGACTCCGTCGTTCTGTACCGGCAGAGTCCCCAAGAGTATCCGCAAAATGTTCGCCTGCTGGTCTAAATCACGGCTTCCCGCCCCCACGCCCGTTGCCTGAATGGTCATCGCCGGAAATGTACCAAAACGTTTGACGTAGTATTTGAGCAGTACCGCTCCTGTGGGTGTCGTCAGTTCAAAATGGATGTTCGAGGCGGCAATGGGAATGCCTTTCAGCAGTTCGGCAGTTGCCGGTGCCGGAGCGGGACATTCTCCGTGTGCCATTTTGATTGTCCCGCACCCTGTTGGAATGGCGGAGGCTTCCATGTCGGTGATTCCGAGATGGTCTAAACCGACGACCACGCCGACAATATCGGCAATCGAATCGGCGGCACCGACTTCGTGAAAATGCACCTTTTCAATATCAATGCCGTGAACTTTCGCTTCTGCCTGGGCAAGCAGTTGGAATATATCGCCCACCCGCTTTTGGTTCTCCGCCGAAAGTTTGGACTGACTCACCAAATCCAATATGTCGGACAATGTTCGGTGTTTGTGCTCACGCGGAGCGTGAACGTCGGCTTGAATGGCGCGAAACTCCTTACGAAAGACGGCAGAGGAAGAAATTTTTACCGACTTGATGACAGACTGGATGGAATCATTGAGCAAGTCGAGGGGCACGCCGAGGTCAATTAAGGCACCGAGCATCATATCGCCGCTGATTCCCGACGGACAATCCAAATAGGCAAACGTCATAGACCAAAATCAGATATTGGAGAAAATTACAACGAGGCAAAGTATAAACGAGACCCTGTAAAAAGGCAATAGTCGAGAAATGCAAAAATTTGCGAATTGAGGCGATGAGCGATTTCCCCCATTGAGGCAACGGACTCTATTTGCCGATACCCGTCCAATTTTAACACTCCCGACCTTTGGACGAGGCGGGGTTGATTTTTTTTCAAAAAACTGTATCTTTGTTGCACTTCCGAATCAAGACTTTGAGAGGAACTGACGAAAAAGGAAAAGTGAACCCCTTACTGTTTTTTCAAAAAAATTAGTGCAAAATGGGTTCCGTGGGATATTCGCCCCAGAAGTCGATTGAATTTTTAGCCCTTTTGAAGGAGTTTTGCAGTGACCAAGACGCTACATTTTACCCGAAGATCCGCTATCGCTATGAATGTCTATTTTGCTCCCCTGACCGGTCAGGGTTGCCGTACACACTATCCGTGTACGTTCCTCAACGCCTCTGACGAAGACGAGGACGAGGATGAAGAGGACGAAGACTGGGACGAAGACGAAGAAGATGAGGACTGGGACGACGAAGAAGAAGAAGACGAAGAGTGGGAAGACGAAGACGATTGGGACGAAGAATGGGATGAAGACGAATGGGACGAAGAAGATGAAGAGGAATGGGAGGACGAGGAAGACGACGACGAGGAAGAGTGGGAAGATGTCGATGAAGACGAAGAGTAGTTGCCCCCCTTTGCTGACGCAACGGATATGATCCGCCGGTTTCAGCGGTGATGTGTTCGTTGCCGTTTTTTCCTCTTTGTGAATTGTTGCGTCTTTGTGGTTAGAATTTTTCACCACAAAGAACACAAGTTCGATTTCAAATCAAAACGGTGATTTGCCGCCGTTTTTGGTATAAATAGACCAACGAAAACATCATTCTATGGCGTGGGGAATTTCTCAAAGACTCTCCGCTAGTTTGACAGGAGATTTTATGCAAAGAATTTTGGCAATCGTCCTCCTCATCACAATAGCCTTGTCCGGCGGCTTGCAGGCACAGGAAAGTCAATGGCAAATGGTTCCCAATGGGTTAATGTGGGGGGCTTATCTCAATGTAGGTGCGAGTACAGACCCTTCGGATGGGACGGGGGTGGACTTCAGAGGTCCCGAACAAACGGTTACGAATCTCTATGCCCAAAGCGGAAAAATTGCAAACACCGCCGGTACGCTTGCCGTTACAAATCTTTATGTAACCCCAGAAACACTCGCAGGAAGTTTTGAAAATGCAGGAAGTGCGGTCAGTGTAGAGAATCTTTATCTGCAAATAGGAACGCACACTTTTCCCCCTAAAACTTTTGGGGCTGCAGACATGAGCGGGAAGACATTTGGTACGGACACTTACGCCGATGAAGTGGAGTTAACGGCAAACGCCATTTCGCTTAACGGGAAGGAGCCGGTGAGCAACATCGGAGATTGGGGAACTGCCGCTCATTACTTCGTCGAGAACTACGGCACAATCAATAGAGGCACGATGAGCGGCGGAACGTTCAGCAATGCAGGTGAAATCGGCATCTTGAATTACAACGGCGGAACCTACGAATACAAAGGCGGAAACATCGGCACGCTCGTTGCCGGAGCAAATTTAGGAACAAGTAGCACGACCACTTGGCTCGTGGATACACTCGAATTTTCCGACAATGGGGCAGGAACCATTAACATTACCGGTTTGCTCATGGATGACGGATTCGGATTCCAAAGCAACGTCCATGTCCAGCAAAAAGTTGATCTTGCAAACGGAAATATCACGCTCGATACGAGAATGTACACGTCTCTCCCGCTGTTGGGATTCACTTCCACAACCGGCTTGAATGGAATCGAATGGGAAGCGGTTAACTGGGGGAATATGGCACGGTTTGACGACTTTATCCAAAATTTCGGCGGCTTTTCGTTCGCCGACCTCTTTGGTGGAGCGGAAGTTTTCGGCTGGGACGATCTCCTTTCCTTACAAGTCCTCTGGGGCACCGGAGAAGACGACCACTTCTGGATGGTCGGCGGTTCGAACGACTACGGCGATTACGGCTGGAGTATTGACACGAACGGATATTTGCTCTTCACGACTCCGCCATCTGTTGCCACTCCTGAACCGACATCACTGGTCATACTAGGACTGGGTTTGGCAGGACTCGGCTTAATGACTCGTCGCCGCCGGAAATGATTTTGCGAGACAAAATCGATCTGCGAAATGAGAAGACATCACAAGAATTTCCCGCCACGGAGACATCGTGAGTCACTTCGCCACATGACACCTTTTACTTCCAGGCACATCATGTATAATATAGGCGGTTTAGGCAAACTTTACCGGCAATAGAATGACGTTGACTTCCGATACCATCGCTCTGCAACAACAGCCGTTGCGGTTTGTTCATGCGTCCGACCTCCATTTGGAGCGAACCATCGAAGGCATCACCGAGTGTCCCCCCCACTGGGAACAACGGATGCTCGACATTTCCCGACGAGCGGCACAGCGGCTCTTCCAAAAGTGTGTCGAAGAGGAAATTGACTTTTTGATTTTAAGCGGCAATGTTCTCAACGCCAACCTTGCACCGCCGGGACTGTTTCTTTTTCTCATCGAACAGTTTGAACGGCTGAAAAAAGCCGGGATCGCTGTCTATTGGGCTGGGGGCGAATTCGATTCCCCCGAAGATATGCCCAGTGCGTTTCCGATGCCGGAAAATGTGTACCGCTTTCCGAGCAATTCCATTCAGGAATTTTACTTTCAACGCACCGAAGGACCTGACACGTTGCCGGTTGCCAAACTCGTCGGAATGAGCCGAAATCAACGCAACAAGCGGATTCGCAGTTCCGAATTTCCACCCGAACCGGGCGGACTCTTCACGATTGCCGTTGCCAACGGCGAAGTCGAAGCAGAAACACTGACGCAGCGGTACATCGACTACTGGGCAATGGGATGGAGCAACCGGCGGCACACGTTCCACGGCAATCCACGAAAAAAGGGTCCCGATGGCAAACCGTTGCTGGTGGAGCATGTCGAAACGACCAATTCAAAACGGGACAAAAAAGATTTACCGCTGCAGCCGTTTATTGTGCATTATCCTGGTGCGACACTTGCCCGAACCCCTTCCGATATTGGAACTTACGGAGCAACGCTGGTCGAAATTCTGCTGGACGAATCGGGCAGACCGGTGGATGAACCGACGCTGTCGCATTTTTCCACATCGCCGATTCGGTGGATCAATGACCGGGTCGTTTTGGAAGCAACGGACGACGGCGGAAAGTTAGCGGACGAACTTCGGCAACGCATCAAAAATTATCGGGAATCGCAGAAGGGGGACGACCTGCTCATCAACTGGCTGATCGATGTTCCGCCGGGACAACTTGCCCATCATTTACGGCGCAGCGGGTTGACTGCCGACTTGTTGAGCGAACTTCGGGCAATGTACGGACAGGATGAACCGATGACGTGGTCGGTTGCCATTTCGGTACTTGTACCGGAACAACTTCCGAAGCCGCATTACGAACAGCAAACGATTCTGGGGGACTTTTTGCGGTCGGTCAAACATTTTCAGGACAATCCGCAGGAGTTGATTCATCTGGGAGGATATATTCCGAAGAATTGGGAACACGAAGAGGAACTCAAACGTCTCTTACTGGCGGAAAAAGTTACGGACGAAATTACCGACGCAGAGGATACCGAGCCGAAAGAGCGTTGGGTACAGTCGCCGACGCAAACGGAAACACAGCAACGAGTGTTGCGTGAAGCCGCGATGACCGGTTTGGAACTCTTCACGCAAACAGGGAAAAATTAGAGGTGTTATGCGTGCATCATTCGATGCCGTCTTTTGTCAACTTGAAACGGGTACCAACGACGGAATGTTTGTCCGCTCCCGGCTCATATTTGATATACGTCAACGCAAAAATCGAACCATCGGGCAACAGTTGAATGCCGGGATAGCCGCAGTCGCCGCCAGCATTACTGTGCAACAATTTCACTCGGAATTGACCGGGCTGCCGATTTTTAATGTCGTCATAAGTTCCGACCCAGCCGACAAAGTGCCCCTTTGTAGGACTGTTGACTGCCTGATCCCGGAACACGATGACGAGCCGACCATCCTGTGTGTACACCCCCCAATGCCTGTCGCCGGTCAGTCCCCACGGCGTGTTAACGGCTTGACTCCACGTTTCGCCGTTGTCGCTACTGAACATCATCAAACTGTTGCCTTTGTGTTTGTTTTCCCGAAGTAAACAGCAGATTTCCTTGTTGTCCGGCGACCAAAAGGCAAAAGGTTCGCAGGGAAGTTTGTCCTCGACAGCACAGACCATTCGCGGCAGCGACCAAGTTAGACCGGCATCGCTGGTTTCCGTCTGCATCACTTGCAGGGAGCGGATTCCGTTCTCGCCGTTCATTTCATTGCCTTCGGGATTGATCGCCCGGTGATAGAGACCAATGTACTTTCCGTCCTGCTTGCCGGGATTCTTTTCGATGACGCTACTGAATGTCATGACGTTCGGAAATCCGAGGGGGGCGAGTTCTTTCCACGTTTTTCCACTGTCTTCGCTGAGGATGCGTGGCATCAACGGTTGTGCGGTAAAGACCCAAAGGCGTTCGGTCCCGTCGGCGGCGACCATTCGGTAAATGCCCGGACAGTTTTTGTGTTGGGCAAATCCTTCCGGCATTTTATCGTCCAAGCGAGTCCACGTTTTTCCGCCGTCGTCGCTTCGTGCCATAGGACCGGCAAAGCCGCCGTGGTTGATGCACCAGACGACAAAAATTGTTTTTCCATCCGGCATCAGAAGCGATGTCGGATGACCTTGATAAACTTCCGGCGTTCCAGCGGCAATAATCGTGTGCCGCTCCTTCTCCTGCGAAATGTCCAGGATGGGCAAATTCGGCGATAGTTCCTGTGCAAAAAAAATTGTCGATACTGGTTGAATACAGCAGCCCCATAAAATTGCACAGTAGAAAAAAATTGTTTTTGTCATCGTTTTCTCCGAAGTAAAAATTACATCGTGGACTCCTTGTATTGTGCGGCATTGTACTGTTTCAGGTTGCCGAAAACAAGTTCCTTGAAACGACTTGGACTCCTTGTCCATTTAGGTTAATAGACTATACTAAAACGGATATGGAACTTACACCTCGGCAAATAGTAGCGGAACTGGATAAACACATCGTCGGTCAAGACGAAGCAAAGCGGAGCGTGGCAATAGCGGTGCGCAACCGCTGGCGACGGCAGCAAGTCGATGAGACGATGAAAAAGGAAATCTCTCCTAAAAATATCATGATGATCGGTCCGACCGGTGTCGGAAAAACCGAAATTGCCCGGCGACTCGCCACGCTTACCGGTGCGCCCTTCATTAAAATTGAAGCGACAAAATACACCGAAGTCGGTTACTATGGACGTGATGTCGAAAGTATGGTGCGGGAACTCGTCGAAAACGCCCTCGGCATCGTCAGAAATACAGAGCGGGAAAAAGTCCAAGAAGAAGCACTCAAACGTGCTAATGACCGGCTTGTCGATATGCTTCTTCCACCTCATACAAGAATGAGAAAACCGTTTGATGAAGATGACGAGGATGAAGAATATGATAACGAAGATTTGAGTGATGCAGAACTCGTTCGGAAGGTCAAGCATGATCGCAATCGAGAAAAAATCCGAACAATGCTCGATGCCGGGCAAATGGAAGAACGCATAGTGAGCGTTGTATCAGAAACGCGAGCCATCCCGATGGTCATGGGCAACATACCCGGTATGGAGTCAATGGAATTGGACTTGCAGGAAATGTTCTCGAAAATCGCTCCGAAAAGCACGACCAGGAGGGAATTGACCGTCAAGGAAGCCCGTGAGTTTCTGATCGAGCAAGAAAGCGACCAATTGTTGAACAAAGACAAAATTCAATCGGCAGCCATCGAACTGGCGGAAAATCTGGGAATCATCTTCATCGACGAAATCGACAAGATCGTTGCCAGCGAAAAACAGCACGGAGCGGATGTTTCCCGGCAGGGAGTTCAACGTGACCTTTTGCCCATCGTGGAAGGAACAACGATTCAAACAAAATACGGTTATGTCAAAACGGATCACGTTCTCTTCATTGCGGCGGGAGCGTTTCACCGGGCGAGTCCAAGTGATTTGATGCCGGAATTGCAAGGACGGTTTCCGATTCGTGTCGAACTCAAAGATTTAACGAAAGATGATTTTGTCCGCATTTTAACGGAACCAGACGGTTCGCTCACGAAACAGTATTACGCCTTGATGCAAACAGAACAGGTTACATTGCAATTCGAGGAGGACGGCATTGATGCACTGGCTGGCTATGCGTTTTCGATCAATCAAAAGATGCAAAACATCGGTGCTCGCCGATTGTACACAATTATTGAACGCATGTTGGAAGAGTTAAGTTTTGATGCACCGGACAGATCGGGCGAAACGGTTATCGTCAATGCCGAATATGTCCGGCAGCGGATCGACGAACTCTGCAAAGACGAAGATTTGAGCAAGTTTATTCTATGATTACGGAAGACGACACCGTTACCGACTCTCATTTTTTGTACCGCCGGTGCATATCGGCGATTTCCGATGCAATTTCCTGTCGGAGCGATTCGGGTTCCAATACTTCGGCATCCCGACCCAATTTTAATATCCAGTTGGACAATTCAAAATTCGGCACGACTTCGAACTGCACAATCACGCCCCCATCCGGCAACGGTTCAAACTGCTGCGTCTCATGCCAATGATGTTCCTGAACATAGCGAGCCATCCAACCATCCACCTTGATACGTACCTTTTGTACCGGATCGTCATTGGAAACAAAAAAACCGAAACCGCGTCGCTGGTAATCGTCGGCATCGAAATCCTTCGGCTTTTTGAACTTGCTCGTCAAACGCTCCGCCGTAACAATGCGATTCAGTTTCCAAGTCCGAATCTTGTTCCGCTTACAGTGAAAGCCGACGAGGTAGAACGTTCCCCCCTGCATAATCAGTGCATAAGGATGGATCGTGTACTCTTGCGCCTCCTCCGCCGGGTATGAACGATAGCGGATGGCGATCTCCTTTTCTTCTTCACAAGAGAGTATCAACGTCGTGATGATGTCCGACTGGTGCGAGTAATCGCTCCAGCCGGTCGTCGATTCATGAAAAACTTCCAATAGTTGGTCAAGAAAACGGACGTACTGCGTACCAAGTTGTTCTCTAATTTTTTGCAATCCTCTTTCGGATGCTTCCCAGAGCGACGAATTTGCCAGCGGTGCCAAAAAACGATGACCGAGATAGAGTGCCGCCGCTTCCTCAAAATCAAACTTTGCCGGGACAAAAGGGTCTTCTTTGCTGAACCAGAGTTTGCGTCCGTGGGCTTCCATCCTTTCCAGAATGGGCAAGCCATGTTCGATCAGTTTTGCCAAATCCCGCTGGATTGTCCGCTCGGTTACATGGAGTCGTTTGGCAAGTGCATTGAGTGTAATACCGCCTTGCGATTCTTTGAGAATCGAAATCAATTTCCATTGTCGGGGTGTGGGTGTATTTTTCGGCGACATGGCTTTGCTTCTTATACGACCACGGATCGTGCGGTGCGGTCTTCGAGATTCGGACGGAAAATAATGAGAATCAAAAGCGGTAAATACCATGATAGATATAAGCCGCCTTGATACAGTTGGAAAAATTGAACGCAAATCATCAGCAGTGCCGACCCGCCGATGAGCGTTGCCAAATGTTTATGCGACGGCACCCAGAGTATTCCGAAGCAGACGACCGCAAAGACGGCAAGAATCGGCATCCGATAAAACATGTCATCGGGAGACCAAAATCCGTCCGGTCGGGTGAATATCATGAACGCCGTCTTTCCGGCAAGATGCGCCAGTTGCTCGCCGAACGTTCCCCACTCCGGCGACGAAAAGCCCAACAGCAGAACAAAAGCGAGTGGTGCCGATGCGGCTCCGATGAGAAAACGTATCCAACCTTTGTGCCGATAAAAACCGCACCAAAGCGGAATGAGCCAGAGCGGATACCATACGAGAGCGGCGGCGATTCCGATGCCGAAACCGGCAAACAAGGGGCGACGGTACAATGCCACACTTCCAAGAATCAACGCTGCCGGAATAACGTGATCGAGCCGACCGAGCATTTGGTTCGTGTAAGGGTGAAACAGATAGAGAGCGGCGCAGGCAATTCCTGTCTGAAGCCGACCAAAGTGCCGGTATCCAATGTAAGCGAATTCCAAAGCAATGATGATATGTCCCGCGATAACCAACGTCAAAATGAGGAGCCAAAGGTTCAATTCCGGGTGCAGTGCGGCAGACTCCGATGGCGGGTCAGGCACCGGGGGAGTTTCGACCGTAATGGCTGTCATGGTGCTTGGGATAACATCGGAAGCCGGTGCCGATGCAATGGGAACAGAGTCTTGGATGGGTACCGCCGTACCGATGATTTCTTTCCGAATGGACGGGGGGGGAGCAAAGGCAAGGTTTGCGCGTTCAGTGAGAGCGAGGAAAGGGGGAAAGCCGGGGGGTAAATTATTCCACTCGGTTTGCGGAATGGTCAGCGTTTTGGGGTCCATTCCAATCGTTTCGTGAATATGCCGAGAGGTTAAAATTTGTTCAAGCCGAACGGTATTCACGGCAATTCGATCACCGCGGTTGACAACGAGAGCGGCAATTAAAAAAAAGACGAGAAACAGGCAGGAAAAGGAGAGTCCACCCGCCGAAAGGTTCGGTTCCAAAAGGGGACGGCGCACCATGATGGTATCGAGGATGAGCCGGAGTGCTAACAGACCTTGCATACAAAAGAGCCAGACATAGCCAGTGGTGGTATTCCAACCGGCAATGAGCAGCAAGCCGGGAGTGAGGAGAATCAGGCAGATCAGGTCGAAGTTCCGAACGCTCCAAAACCGATTGAACTTGAAAAAAATTGCCAAAATGATAATTGCCGACACGTAGAACCATGTCGTGGGCAACATTTCATATTGGAACAGATCAGTCGGCATCGAAAATCAGCGGGGCGATTGGGAGAGACAATCACATGCGACACTATTCTATCGCAAAATGGGGCGGTTTGTCAAGGCTTTAAAGAAGAAGGAACAAAGGCAAGACATTTTCACGCCGTTTAGAGTATAATCGCAAGGCACGCATATTTCCCCACGAGGTAAAAATGAAACGCTATTCCCTGCTCATTCTGTTCCTTCTCGCTTCGCCGCTCTGTTTCGGCGGAGAATGGTTCGTCGCTCCAAACGGCAACGACAATAATCCCGGCACCAAAGACAAACCCTTTGCAACGATTGCCAAAGCAAGAGATGCCGCAAGAACCGTCGATCCGCCAAAAACTGTCAAAGAATACATCGACACTGACGGCAGGCACATCGAAATTGTGGAAACGCACGGCGTTCATATCGCCGAAGGAGTTTATGAACTGACCGAACCGCTCCTTTTCGATGAGCGGGATTCGCACACAGCTTACATCGGCGAAGGAGCGAAAACCATCATCAGCGGCGGTCGCTCATTGAACGGTTGGAAAAAAGAAAGCAACGAAGTGTGGAGCGTCGAACTTCCCAAAGAAGAAGGACGAGACTGGTATTTCGAGCAACTTTTCGTCAATGGTCGCCGTGCGACCCGGGCAAGAACGCCGAACAATGGTTTTTTCCGACCGCAAGATGTTCAGCAAGAAATTCCCATCGGCACGCAACGACCGCCGCGAGGAACGACCGAACAATCCATGATGGCACAGAAAGGAGACCTCGATTTTCTCAAAACCACTCCGCAAGAAG
>Ga0082212_10011676_pt1 | contig 11119 bp, 12 predicted proteins | sample TergutNt197P3_FD_71548 | JGI IMG/M metagenome (GOLD analysis project Ga0082212, IMG submission 71548) | Neocapritermes taracua P3 segment gut microbial communities from Petit-Saut dam, French Guiana - Nt197 P3 | ecosystem: Host-associated > Arthropoda: Insects > Digestive system > Gut ... | reverse complement strand
AATCTAGTTTATTATATTTCAGTATGCCAGCATTTCAATCCACGCCCCCGTGCTGGGGGCGACATGCTTGCATTGACAAGACGAAGTTTTTCGTCAAAATTTCAATCCACGTGTAGATTTCGCTCCAAATCGGCCACACGCACGGTAGTTTTAGGCCACTATCACGGAGACTAGGCCACTCTATCACAACGAGTTCATTAGCCCGGAAATAAAGTCGTCAATTACATGGACACCTTTACCCTCAATGAGTTTTATGTTTGTCTTTTTGCAAAAGTCACCGATGTACACCGCTGCACGATTATCCCTAATGTTTATCGACAACGGCTTTCCGTATTTGAGTATATATCGCGTAAGCATGTCCAAGATACCAGCTTCGATGGCTTCATCCTTGTCCGCCATGTGTTGATCAATAACTACGCCGGCATTTATACTCACCAGCAGGATGAATCGCGGGAAGTAAGGTCTATCGCCCCTGTTTTCCCGGATTGGCGTTGGTAGATAAGATATATCGAACTCAAGGCAAGTATCGGTACGTTTGCACTTACGCAGTTTCGCCATAAGCACGTCATTACCTACTATCAGCTGTGGGGTAATAACCACTCTGGGCGGCTGCTTGGCAACCTCATTGCTCCATAACCCATCTTCCTGTGAAAACGAGCGGACAATTGTTTCACCAAAGTCAAAATGCACTTTAATTTCACCGCTAACAAGGGGGGCGACTGCCAATGCAAGATTTTGCAGTACCTGTATCAGCAAATCAGCTTCCCAATCCCTGATATGCCAGGGGTAGTAACCGGGTTCCATTGTTCTGAAATATATCCATTCGTTCCGACCGCGAAAGCGAAGTCCAAGCGCCTTGTAAACTTCGCGGTCCTCCTGCTCCACTTCCTCGCGGTTTCCAAAATGGCACATCAGGCATTCCTGCTCAAGACCCGCAACATATGCAGCCATATCATCAGATGCCGATTCGGACATACGAAAAAAGCTGCTAACTGCCTTAAACCCAGGGTATACGCCTATGGCGTAGCACTCCCCGTTGCGCCCCATCACCGAGCAGTAGACGGGTTCATCGCGACCGGGCAGCCTGATGACAATAAGGTCCATATCCCACAGATAATCCCACGGCGCTATCTGCCTTATGTTTATTGCCGCATCAAATAGTTTCTTCCACTGCTCAATCGTCGGCTTGTCGTTTTCTCTCATTCAGCGTTCTCCGTGCTGTATTGTAGCCCGTAACTCCCGCACCACTCTTTCGCATATGCCAAGACTTTATCTTCCTTAAAATCAAACCAATCGTCCATTACACCAAACCGTTCGGCAGTATCCTTGAAGCGCCGAAAAGCGCCCCTGCTTTCAATAGCGATGTCCAGACAGTCACGGATGTGGGGATCCTTGACGGTTCTTATGAAGTCCTCCATCATGCCGTACTCATTTAAATCATGCTTGCTCGGAAAACGTATTAAGTAGTCCCAGTTCTCCAAGAGCTTGACCGCCTGACCGATTGCATCGCGCTCCCATTCTGCGATCCTCTCCGGAATCTCATCGGGATCTTCGGCAAAGCCAAGATGGCGATTTTCAACGGAGATTACCTCGCCGGTTCTCCTGTTGACGAAGTAGCTCCACTCGTCCATCATGAAATCCATTTGCTCCGCAAGTTCTTTCAGGTTGACTTTTCCCACGCGCACCTCCGTCAATGGGTTCCAACCAAACATCTCACTAATCTTTTTAGCCTTTCTCTTGCCATGGACATATCCCGCTGTAGCGACATCATCTATAATGATTCCGGCGCGCTACATGTGCGACTACAATCATTATGGAGGTAGGACACCGTGGTAAACTACCGGGAAATCCTCAGGCTGCGAGGTCTGGGGTATACCCAGCGGCAGATTGCCGCAAGCGTCCGCAATGCGAGGGATACTGTCGGCGATGTGTTCAAGAAAGCCGATGAACACGGACTGGAGTGGCCGTTGGACTCCGAAATGACAGACCTGGCATTGCAAGCGCTATTCTATACTGAACGCGCAAGCCGTTTGAACAGGAGGGAGCCGGACTGCCAGTACATCCACAACGAGCTTGCCAAGGACAACGTGACTCTAACGCTGCTGTGGAGTGAGTACTGCGAATCCTGCTACGCGGAGGGCTCGTCGCCCTACATGTACACGCAGTTCTGCGACAGGTACCGCAAGTGGGCGAGGCTTACGAAAGCGACCATGCGCATCACGCACAAGCCGGGGAACGCCGCTATGGTCGACTGGGCCGGCAGCACGTTTGAACTCCACGACCCTGTCACCGGCGAAGTTGGCGAGGCCTATCTGTTTGTATCCGTACTGCCATGCAGTTGGTACGCATATGTGGAACCGTGCCTAGACATGAAATCGGAAACCTGGATCAATTGCCATGTAAACATGTTCAACTATTTCGGCGGTATAAGCAGGCTCCTTATCCCCGATAATCTCAGGGTCGGCGTGACAAAGAATACACGTTACGACACAATCCTCAACAGAAGCTACAGCGAAATGGCTGACTATTATGGTACCGCAGTCGTGCCTGCCCGCGTAGACCGCCCCCAGGATAAGAGCGCCGCAGAAGGCACGGTAAAACACACGTCTACGTGGATCATCGCCGCATTGCGGAACAGGAAGTTCTTCAATGTGCACGATTTGCGGGAAGCCGTATCCGGAAAGCTTGAGGAGTTCAACGCCAAGCCTTTCAAAAAGAGGGAGGGAAGCCGCCTTTCGGCGTTCCTCAATGAAGAAAAATCGTTTCTAAAGCCGCTTCCCGCCTCCCCATACGAACCGGCGGCCTGGTCAAGCACCACCGTCCAAAGGGATTATCTCATATCTGACGGAAAAAACAAGTATTCGGTGCCGTTTGATCTGATCGGGGAGGAAGTAGATATACGGTTGACACGCAACACGGTCGAGGTATTTTACCACGGGGCCAGAGTTGCCTCGACTCCCAGATCCGACAAGGTTCTCCGCGATCCGATCGTCAACCCGCTGCATATGCCCGAGAGCCACAGGAAGTACCTATCATACAACGACGATGATTTTCTCTCGTGGGCGTCGAATATCGGAACATCGACGTACGCCGTCGTCAAATCCTTCCTTGAAAGCGGGAGAGCCAGCGAGCAGGGGTACAAGTCGTGTGCGAGCCTTACGAAGATGGCAGACCGCTATGGCCACGAGAGGGTCGAGAATGCCTGTAGCCGGGTTCTTGCCTATACAAGCCAACCGTCTATCAGAAACATCGCCACCATCCTAAAAAACAGGCAGGATGCGCTAAAGAGCGAGTCTGCAAGCCAAAAAAATGCCACGTTCAGGAGCCAGGGTATTACGCGCGGCGCCGACTACTTCCGCAGGGGAGGTGGCGCCAGTGATTAACCAGTCAACTATAGACGCCATGAAAGATATGAGGCTGGGAGCGATGGCCGCCGAGTTCGAGGCGCAGATCAAGGACAAGGAAAGGTATGGGAGTTTTTCTTTCGAGGAGCGGCTCGGGATGCTGGTCGATGCGGAATGGAACAGACGCCAGCGCAACAAGATTGCACGTTATTCAAAGAATGCCCATCTGGCAATGCCCCAGGCATCTGTGGAGGATATCGAGTATTATCCTGACAGGAATCTCAACAAGGAGGAAATGCTGCGGCTCTCCACCTGCAAGTATATTGACGACAAGCACCATATAGTTCTTGAAGGAGCGTCGGGCAACGGAAAAACATTTGTAGCGTGCGCACTTGGAAACGCGGCCTGCAGGAAGCTTAAGACGGTAAGGTACATGCGGATGCCGGAACTGCTTGACGAGCTTAATATCGCAAAGGGCTGCGGTACGTTCAAGAAAACCGTAAAGGCATTTCAGAAAACGGATCTCCTGATTCTCGACGAGTGGCTGCTCCGATGCTTGACACCGCAGGAATCGTACGACTTGCTCGAGATTATCGAGTCCAGATGCAGCCGTTCAACTATTTTCTGTACCCAGTACAAAAGCGCGGACTGGTACGAAAGGATCGGGGTCGACGAGGACAGACCGGTAACAGAGGCGATCATTGACAGGATTATCCACAACGCGATGGAAGTAATGATAGACGGCGAACTCTCGATGCGCGAGAGGCACGGCTTGAAGGCGCGCGAAAGTGGGTACACGCGATGAACGATAATGATATGCGCTGTGACTATGAATGCGAGGATTGCGAGGCGGAGACCTTCAGGCTTGTCGACCATCTTGTATTTGACATTCAGCACCTGGCTTCCGAGGTTGTGCGTCTCCGTTATATGCTGAGCTGGCATCTCTCGAAAGATGTCGGAGAAACGATAAGGGGTGAAATCGTCAGCGATCTGCACGGCAGCTATTATGACTACCCCACATACCAGGGCTTCATATCACGCTATTTCCAAGGTCAGGATCCCTTTGAGAGCGACAGGTTTTGCAATCACATGAGGAAGCTTTCTATTGGCGAGGAGTCGTCCGAGTTCCGGAGTTTAACCTTCTAGTTATGGCTTACAAGCAGTGGCAAAGGATAAACGTGGGTACTATTTTGTACGTCGGAAGGTAGAATTCTCACAATCCAAGGTTGATGCGGAAAGCGTGGTATTGCTCGCGAGCCTTGCCACCTTTCCCCCAACTGCGCGACTGACAGGAGTAATGGTGGTGCGATATTTATTGATTATCAGCAAACATAAGGACTTGCCTCCGTGAGGGTGGTCGATATTTACCGTGAAGGTGGCCTAAAACTAGCGTGAAGGTGGCCTAATCTGTCCGAAATATACATATACCTATTGAGCTTTTTCAATGTCTTTTTTCTGGGATGATTTGTCACCTCCGCAAATATGTGACCAATGGGTCAAAATGCCGCTTCATGCATACGGCAAGAGCAAGCTTGTCGATAAGGAAGCGGCTTTGTGACATTTTATGTGGCTAAGTGCATGCCCATCATGCTTTTGGTTGTAATGTCAGCTCATATCCTAATGCATTTGCGTAAATCATTAGGCTCTTCAGACTGGGTCTTATATCGGTATTCGTTTCAATCCTGCTGATAACTTGCTGCGTTAACCCGGTCAACTCCATTAGCTGTACTTGTGTCATGTTCTTATTTTTCCGTGCTTCCGCGAGTTCGCGTCGCAATCTGCATTCATTGTCAAACTGATCTATTGCAGCCTTCACTTTCGGGTCAATGATATATGCGTATTCAAGCTCCTTTGTTTCATCGTTCATTATTATTTCAGTAACATCTACCGATGGCATGATCCAACCCCCCAGATTCATATGGTTAATCCAATTTCAATTGCGCGTCGTTTTGCTTTGCTTAACTCAAAAAGTTCAGCCTTACCCTTTTGCTTCTTGCATGCGTGGAGCATATGGATGTTGTCGCTGTCTGCAATTACATAAATGATGCGATTTTGGGAAAACTTGATTTCCCATAACTTGCCTGAAAGTTGTCTTGTATCCAGTTCTTCAAATGCCGATAGCCCTCTTGAACCAAGCATATGCCGAATACGATAGCCAACGTACATTTCCGGCTTCGGTAGTGATTGGAGATATTCTTTGATTAGGTTTTTTCCTGCTGCTGTGTGATAATCATGAATCCGCAACTCATCACCACCTTTGTGATGTACGCATAGTTTACATCACAAACGATGTATTGTCAAGCAGTTGTAAATGGCAAGCACTTTTTTCCCCGGTGGGGGAAGGGAGTTTTTTCCTTACCTCGGAAGGGAGAATTTTCTGTCAGGTATGCGCCGTAGGCGCAAGGGTAATGTGCAATTTGAACCGATATTGCCCCGTTTTTAATACAGAGAGTAATAAGCGTTTTCTTTCTTAGAGGCCAACTGGAGCTGACGTTGACGGGCGCTTGCGCACGGCGGCGTCAGTGGAAGGCGGCAGAATATGCGCCAATGCCCCAGTTGCCTCAACAGGGTCGCTCAAAATGGTACCATGCCATCAATAGGCATCTTCCAACAAGCCAATGGCATCCTCGATCTGGCCGCAAGCATGGTCGGCAGTCTCGTATCTTTGCGTGAACTGCTCGGGGATCAGATCCCGGTACTGTTCTTCCATTTCCAACACCGCATTCAGTAGCCCGACGTATTCCGCGACGGTGCCCTTTCGCCCCGGCCTTGTGGATATCCGCGCCTTAACATCCCTGGCGGGCTGCCGGGTCTTCATCCAAAGCCTTATGACCGACGCCATGCTGACGCCTTCAGATGCGCACTTCGCTTTGAACGCTGAGACTATGTCGGATTCGATCGTGAACTTCACTTGTGTCATCCTGTTATCAAGCATGGCTCACCCCGCTGCCTTGCCGGAGGCCATGCCGCCGACGAAGAGGTCAGGGTGTTTGAGCCTGTAAGACTCGCCCTTGAGCGAGAAGCACCGGGCGTGGTGCAGAATCCTGTCCATCAGGGCCGTCGTCAGCACGGGGTCGCCCATCATCTCGGACCACTCGGGGATCTCTTTGTTCGTTGTGAATATGATCGAGCGCTTCTCATATGCGTCGCTGATAAAGCAGAAGAACCGGTTGGCCTGATCCTTGGTGATCGTGGAGTAGCCGATCTCGTCGAGGATAACGAGCTGGGCTTTCTTGATATTCTTGAGCCTGAAGCTGGCGGCGCGCTCGTAGTCGGCTTTCGCCAGTATGTCGAAGAAATTCTCTATCTTCTCATAGCACACCGTGTAGCCCTCGTTGATGGCGTGCAGGCCGAGGCCGAGCGCGATCATGGTCTTCCCAAGGCCGGGGGGCCCCGCGAGGATAATGTTGCCGCAGGTGTCGAGCCATGACAGGTCTTCCATCTGGTTTATCTGGCCTGCGGTGATGCCCGACTCCAGTTCCGATGGGTCGAACTCGCCGAGGGGGCGCACGGACGGCGGGAAGTGCGCGAGCGCATAGTTCCTGCGGCGCCGTCGCTCGTTCCTGCCCCTGACCTCGACCTCGAGCGCGTCGATCAGGAATTGGCGGTGCGGCTGCTCCCGTGTCTCGGCGGCCTCCAAGATGGCCGGCAGCTTGGCCGATATGTGCTTGAGCCCAAATGTTTCCAGCATCGCGCGAAGGCGGTCCATCTGTGCCGTACCGTTAGCTTTTGGCATCAGTTCACGCTCCTCTCCAGGAACGCCTTCTGATACTTCTCAAGGTCAGCGCGCTGCACATGATCCATTGGCGGGGCATTGACGGGCCTGCCCTGGGCGCTCATGTGGTCGTAGACGGCTCTGAACTGCGTGAATCGATATCGATATTTATCACAGCACACTTTCATGACCTCGGCGACGAGTTTGCGCGGCGGGTTCTCGGACTCGAGGAAGCCTTCAACAGCGGAAAGCTGCTTGAACAGGTGGCGTGGGTTCTCCTTCTTGAAGCCGTTGATGAAATGCTGGAAGTCGTAACAGTTCCATCGCGAGCGCAGGCGCTCGCAGACGGGGATCCAGTCGGTGCTTTCCTCCTTCATATGCTCCGGAAGCTTCTGGTACGAGCCCTTGCATTCGCTTATGTCATGCGTGCATTCATACGCCATGTCCGGGCCATATATGTGCAGCTTGTCGCCCACGGCTTTGTAGTAAATCTCCTTGAAGCAGAATTTGCGCGGGACCGAATACTTTGACGAACTGTACTGTATGTACTTTTTGTCACCGACGCCGACCTTCGTGAAGCTAGACACGACCGTGTCATATACCGATGGGACCAGCGGCCTCAGCGCTTCTTTCTCGATTTCCGCAAACACCTCGTCAGGCACCCGGTATGTCGCCTGGTGTATCCTCTTGTTCTTGCGCTCGACCCAGCCGGGGAGGGCCCTCCAGACATCGTCTATGCACTGTATTTTCCTCGCGCTGAAGAAGTTCTTCTTCACGAAACCAACCAGATTCTCAACGCCGCCCTTGTTACGTAAATCTTTACGTAATACCGGTTACGTAAAGACTCGCCAACTGTAAAGATATACTGCAGAACACACACTGGCATCATACATACTTCCCGAATTTCTTTACATAATATCACCGATATGATATCTATGAATCATATTGCCATAAGGAGGTATGGTTTGTGGAATCAAACAGCCAAAGCGTGGGATCGCTCATAAGTGCGTGTGAGCAGGAGCTTATCGATCTTGGTTACAGCGACATGCAATCTGAGAGGCTAAAAAAGCAATGGAATGAATTTGCACAATGGATGGAGGCCAACGGCCATGAATCGCTTACACCAGAGATAGGCAGGCAGTATTGTTACGAAACCGTTGGTTCGGACGTACTATCTGGCATCGAGAGAAGGGACCATCTGAAGCTGCGGTCGGCAAGGATGCTCATTTCATTCCAGAAAGATGGATGCTTTGAGTTCAGGACGCCAACTGTTGCGCCCTTGGTGTTCCACGGTGAATCGGGCAAGTTGATGGAATCATATTTAGACAATGCGCGGTATGTCCAACAGTTTTCGGACAGCACAATCGCGGAAAAGCGGCTGCGACTACATGAACTTAACACATATCTTGAGAATCAAGGAATCTCTATTTGCGAGATCGACCAGCAAATACTAACCAATTTTATCGTAACTCTAAACTATTCGGTGACCAAAACCCGCCTTTTCAGCGCTACAATTAAGCAGCTATTTCGCTACGCATACGACACCGGAGCAGTAGCGAGCGACATGTCGTTTATCGTCATGCCCGTCAGCAAACCACCCGAAAAACTCCCTTCCACATATACTGAAGATGAGATACGGAGCATGCTTTCTGCTGTTGAGAGGGGGGCAGCAATAGGCAAGAGGGACTATCTGATCCTGCTTCTGGCGGCGGAATATGGCTGGAGAGCTTCGGACATTACCGGATTTCAGTTCAACTGGATTGACTGGGAAAAGAATACGATTGCTTTTGATCAGCATAAAACGGGTGTCACGGTGCAATACCCCCTGCTGTCATCGGTTGGGAACGCCATCATCGACTACTTGAAAAACGGGCGACCTGACTCGGATGCTAAAGAAGTGATTGTGGGGCATGACACGGCGAAGCGCGGTAAAAAACTCGCGTCACCCACCATCCATTCCATCGTTACAAGATACATCAGGGCAGCTAACATTGAGAACTGGAAGCAAAAGAAACACGGTCCGCATTCCCTTAGATTTAGCCTTGCGACAAATCTGTTGAAAAGGAACACGTCAATTCCAATCATCGCTACCATTCTGGGACATCAAAATACGGAGACGACAAAGAGGTATATCTCTCTTGATGTTGATCAATTAAGAAAGTGTGCGCTCCCAATTCCACCGCTGAGTACGGACGTATTCGAGGTGGCGATATGAAAAGACCCGAATTTGGAAGTATCTTTAAAGAAGGGCTCGATGCTTATCTGGACGCAAAGGTCGCTGCAGGATTTCAGGAACGAAGCTTTACGATACGCCTAAAGAATTTTGATAACTTCTGCAAACTGCACGCATTGGATGCTCCTGTTTTTACTGAGGAACTTGCTGACGAATGGTGTAGAAGGCGCGAGAACGAAGCTTCGACAACTCACTACTCCAGGATAAATGCGATCAAGCATTTCTTGGCTTTCCTCCAAAATCTGGGATATGACGTGCATATCACAAGAGACATCGCTTTTAGGAAAACACAGTACCAACCACATATATATTCGGAAGACGAAACGAGAAGATACTTTCATGCGATAGATACTTATGTTCCCCACACAAACAAGAAAAATGCGCTTCAATACCCCGTATTGTTCCGATTGCTCTATTGCTGTGGCATCCGCATTGACGAGGCGCTGCGGATTCGAAAGAGGGATGTCGACCTTGCGGATGGAATAATCAAGCTAATCGAAACAAAGAACAACAGGGAGCGATTTATCGTTCTCAGTGACAGCCTCGCGTCACTGATGAGGCGGTACGCAGACAAGTGTTTCTATCTGATTAGCGACGAAGACTACATTTTCAGGACGTTTAACGGCGGGCGCTGCCACTATGACACAATCTATGAGCATCACCGGCTGTTCCTCAGAGCCGCGAATATCCCATACGTCGGCAATAGCGAAGGGCCACGGATTCACGACTGGCGTCACACCTTTAGCGTGAATGCTTTCAAGCAGATGGTCGATGCCGGAATGGACATGTATGTCGCGTTGCCCATATTGTCAACGTATCTGGGACACAAGACAATATTCGCGACCGAACGGTATGTGCGGCTTACTATGGCGATGTTTCCTTACATCGAGGAAAAGTTCACAGGAAAACTTGACGAAGTGTTCGGATCCGGGGGTGATGAATCGTGAAACCCACGAAATTCGCCCATTACCTCAACAAATACTTCACCGTGTATCTCCCCAGCATCGGCGGCCACACCCCTGCGACTGTCGACTCGTACCGGTACGCCTTCATGATGTTCCTCGCTTACATGGAGCAATGCGGCACTGAAGCCGATTTGTTGGATATCCACCATTTGACTCGCCAGAGTATTCTGGGGTTCTTGGACTGGCTGCAGGTGTCTCGCCATAATTCAATCGCTACAAGGAATCAGCGGCAAGCCGCAATTAACAGTTTCATCCGGTATTTAATGTATGAGTTCCCCGACAACCTTGCGGAATTCCAGCAGATTCTCGGTTTGCCTATTAAGAAAGCACCCAAAAAGGAAATACCGTATCTGAAGACTGCTGATGTCAAGCTCCTTTTTAATCAGATTGGTACGAGCACTGCCAGTGGTGTCAGGGATTTCGCAATACTCACGCTATTATACACAACAGGCATTCGCGTTAGCGAGCTGACTGGCATCAGAGTCAAGGACGTGTCGCTTGGCTTTCCACCGACATTATTGGTACATGGCAAAGGACAGAAAAGCAGATATGTCCCATTAGCTGCTCCCGCTGTCGCCGCCTTGCGGCAGCATATCGATTGCCAAAGATTAGATGAGCCACAACATCTAAGTGCTTGGTTGTTCATCAACCATATGAGAAAGCAATTCACGAGACAAGGCATAAACTATATCGTAAAGAAATACTTCGCATTGGCCAAAGCAGAAAACGATATCGTTGCCAACAGATTCAGCCCGCACATTATGAGGCACAGCACCGCCATGGGGCTCGTTGATTCCGGCGTCGATCTGATATATATCAGGGATTTGCTGGGGCATGTCAGCGTTACTACGACCGAGGTGTA
>Ga0082212_10011675_pt1 | contig 11119 bp, 10 predicted proteins | sample TergutNt197P3_FD_71548 | JGI IMG/M metagenome (GOLD analysis project Ga0082212, IMG submission 71548) | Neocapritermes taracua P3 segment gut microbial communities from Petit-Saut dam, French Guiana - Nt197 P3 | ecosystem: Host-associated > Arthropoda: Insects > Digestive system > Gut ... | reverse complement strand
GGTTAACCGCTCGAAGCCGCCCGAAAGACAGACCGCCCGCGGGCTGGCTGGCAGCGGATTCGAGACTGCCGCTCTCCCGATTTATCGGGGCTTCGCTGTCATGCGGCAGCCGAAAGACAATCAAGGCTCTTTGCACAATTTATTGGGCAATGTGCCGATACCGCTCACCCCTTTAAAATGCTTTCCTGATACGCCTGCGTTTCTGGAAGGCATTGAGGAGGTTTAATATCGGCCGGAATGGAATGGAGGCTGATTGATTAATCGCTCGAAAAACCCGCATAAAGACGCTTGCGGCTGTTGCGCCGGTTTTTTTCGAGACTACCTTTTTCTTCGTTCGGCGATACTTCCATTTTCGCGGCAATCTTCACGTATTGGTTATCGCTTCGTATTGCCGTCTCTTTTTCATTCCCCCATTTTTTGGGAGCGATATAGAATCAATTTTTTTGATGAAAAAAAATGATTATCTTTGCCGGTGAATTGTGGCCTTGCGCCCTTTTTAAAATCCATTCAAGCGTGCCGAAATGATTGTTTTTTGGTGCGCTTTTTAATTAACTGGGGATTTTTAGGGGATTTTTGATTAATAAAAAACGCTAATAATCTTTTATTCTGACTATTAGCGTTTTATTACGTTGTCTCACCAGGACTCGAACCTGGTCAAACAGAACCAAAACCTGTTGTGCTACCATTACACCATGAGACAATCTTGCGTTTTTATAAAAAAGCGGTGCAAAGGTAAGCGTTTTTTTAAAACTTGCAACACTTTTTTCAAAAACTATTTTACAATCAGTAAAAAGTAGTTCTTTTTGCCTCGCTGAACGAGAATAAATTTGCCGTTCAGCAGTACGTCCGAATGGATAATGGCTTCATGGTTTGTCAGTTTTTCTTTGTTGATGCTTACTCCGCCGCTTTGTGCCATCTTGCGCATTTCTCCTTTCGACGGAAAGACAGGCGCTTTTTCGGTCAGTAAATCAATGGCTTTGATACCGGCAGCCAGTTCGTCATGTGCTATTTCAAATTGCGGAACACCCTCGAAGACAGACAGAAAGGTCTCTTCATCGATTTTCTTTAAAGCGTCGGATGTCGCGTTGCCGAACAGGATTTGGGATGCTTCCACAGCTGCATCGTAATCCTCTTGGGCGTGAACCATGACGGTAACTTCTTGCGCTAGACGTTTTTGAAGCGGACGCAGGTGCGGTGCTTCACTCTGTTCCTTTTCAAGTGCAGTGATTTCATCCTGAGTAAGGGCGGTAAAAATCTTAATGTATTTTGCAGCATCCTCATCGCTTACGTTCAGCCAGAACTGGTAGAACTTGTAGGGCGAGGTATAACGGCGATCGAGCCACACATTGCCTGATTCGGTTTTGCCAAACTTGCCGCCATCCGCTTTGGTGATGAGCGGACAAACAAGGGCGAATGCTTCGGCATCGGGTCCCATGACGCGACGAATCAATTCGGTTCCGGTGGTAATATTTCCCCATTGGTCGGAACCTCCCATCTGAAGACAGCATCGTTCAGTCCGGTAAAGATGCAAAAAGTCGTATCCCTGTAATAACTGATATGAAAATTCTGTAAACGACATACCTTCACTGGATTCCGAACTCAACCGTTTTTTTACCGAATCTTTGGCCATCATATAATTGACGGTGAGATGTTTGCCGACATCGCGAATGAAATTCAAAAACGTGTAGTCTTTCATCCAGTCGTAATTGTTTACCATTTTTGCAGCGTTCGGTACATCAGAATCGAAGTCGAGAAATTTGGCAAACTGTTTTTTGATACATTCCTGGTTATAACGTAATGTCGGCTCGTCGAGCAAGTTGCGTTCTGCCGATTTCATGGAAGGGTCTCCAATCATGCCGGTTGCACCGCCAATAAGCGCTATCGGACGGTGTCCGGCGCGTTGAAAATGCTTTAATATCATTACACTTACTAAATGACCGATATGCAGTGAATCGGCTGTCGGGTCAAATCCTATATATGCAGACGTCATTTCTTTTTGTAACTGCGCTTCCGTGCCGGGCATCAAGTCGTGGATCATGCCTCTCCATTTCAATTCTTCAACAAAATTCATCGTATATACTTTATATATATGTAAAACGGTGCAAAGGTAGTGCAAGTTGAGCGCAGAACAAAATATGCCTGCATATTTTTTACCCCGATCCGAATCGCCGCCTTACCTGCCGGTTTTGCAAAAGGTAGGGAAATAATTGAAAATTATTTTAACATCTGTAATCTGAGAACTTGTATTTCCTCTGACAAATCCTGTATGGAGACAGCCAAATCGTTGGCGACCTGTTGATAAACATCGCGGATGTCAACGTCTTTGTCGTCGGTTTCAACAAAAAGCCGGTGTTTTACCCAGGCCGCTTTCAGTGAATCAATATTATAATGTATACTGAATGACAGATAAAATCCGGCATTCAACAACTGGTTTGCAAGCGTCGTTTTTCCTCTGAAACCATGAATGATCCATGGCATGGACGGTTTGATGGATTGATGGAAATGTAATAAATCGTTCCATGCTTTTACACAATGAATGATCAATGGTTTCTTCACTTCCTCCGATAATCGGGCGTGTGCAATAAAAAATTCCCGTTGAAAAGAAAAATCATTTACCGACTTTGCCGTAGTTTTATCCAATCCAGTTTCCCCAATCGCTACGATTTCAGGATTATGAGCAAATTGGCGTGCAATATCAAGAAGCTTGTTGGTCGCCTCGTAATCATTCGAATCGATGTACCACGGATGAACACCAATGGAATAAAAAATGGGAATAGATTTGCACAGTTCGAATGGTTTGCGAACATTGACAGAGACAATTGCAATCTCATCTTGACGAATCTCCTGCCTGTGCGTATGCATGTTGAAATAAATCATATGTCAAAGAAAAAAGTGTCGAGTTATGAGTTTTAAATCATGGAACAGGGTCATATCCGTTCCCTCCCCACGGATGACATCGTAATATTCGCTTTAACATCAGGTAACTCCCTTTTACCGGACCGTGTTTTTTGATTGCCTGTATAGCATATTCGGAGCAAGTTGGTGTAAATCTGCAACTTGCAGGCGTCAGCGGAGAAATACAACTCCGATAGAAATAGATTGGTAATAAAAAAAGGTTTGTCAGAAACTTCATCATAATGAAAAATTGAAAGTTGAAAAATATACAAAATTTTTCGTCGCATACATCTGTCGTGAACACCAATGAACCTTCATCTGCTGTGTGCGTCAGTGAACCTTTCGAGTGCTTTCCGTATAGCTTTGTCTATATCGGCATACGATTTCATCTCATTACACATATATAAGAATGCTACATGAAAATGTTCCCCACTTAGTTTGCTATGTTCTGAAATTTTATTTTTATTTAGCCTGTATGATTCGCGGATAAGCCGTTTGATACGATTACGTTTGACGGCTTGTCTGATATGCTTTTTAGGGACGCTGACCAAAATGGAAATACCGGATTTCGAAGCATTAACTTGAGATACAGGTAGATATACGATTCGTAAAGGATAGGATACAAAAGATTGACCGGAGGCAAACAGTCTATCTATATCTTTTTGTAAACAAAGACGTTCGTTTTTAGGGAAAAAATCCCTTTCAACGGCATTCATCGTCAGTTATTTTCGTTATTCGATTCATTTTTCAGATAGAGTTCAAGCGCAGCTGTCATAGAGGGCGCTTCGGGTGAAGGCGCTTCAATGTCTAAGCGAAGACCTGCATCTAAGGCTGCTTTTGCAGTTGTTGGACCGAAGCATCCGATACGAATATCGTTTTGGTTGAAAGCAGGAAAATTTTTTAGTAATGATGAAATACCTGATGGACTGAAAAACAGCAATAAATCATAGTCGAACTTTTCTTCTTCCGTGAAATTATTGCTGACTGTACGAAACATGATGGCTGTCCTGTAATGGATTTTTTTGGTGTTGAGACTGCGCATCAAGTCGTCTTTATGCACATCAGAAACCGGAATCAGGAATCTTTCTTTAGAATGTTTGCCAACTAACTTCACTAAATCTTCCTGATGTCCGTTCAGGCTGTAAAAAACTTTTCGTTTACGATAAATGATATATTTCTGCAGATACACGGCAATCGACTCAGTCATACAAAAATATTTCATCGTTTCGGGTATGGAAATACGTAATTCATCGCATAAGTTGAAAAAGTGGTCGATCGCTGTTCGCGCTGTAAAGACAACAGCGCTGAAGTCTAAGATAGATACTCTTTGTTGCCTGAATTCTTTAGCCGATAAAGGTTCAATTTTAATGAACGGTCTGAATTCTATCTCGACGCCATACCGCTTCGCAATTTCAAAATAGGGAGATTTACCCGAATCGGGCTGTGGTTGGGAAACCAGCATTTTTTTAACAGTCACTGCCATGTGTAATTTCTTTCAATAAAATTATACGTAAAAATCAAGCCCTGATATAAAAAAACCAATGGCGCTATTTCGTGGGTGCAAAGATACAAACTTAAAAACAAAAAACCCGTTTTTTTTTTTAAAAAAATGTGAATAAATCTAATTAAAAGGAAGATTTTTAAAGATAAATAGCTGAAAATTAGAATAATAACAGAAATAAAAGAGGGAGCGTCGAGTAACAAAATCCATAAAACTGGAAAATACAATGTGATACCCCAAGCGCTTAACAATGCTTGATAATTGATAAACAACATTTTATTTGTGGATTTATCGATGAAAATGAGTCCAAATATTGAATATAGAACTTTTTTGAACAGGAAGTAGATAAATAAAAGAATAAGAAGTAATCCTATCGAAAGAAACGTTGATTTAATGCTGGTGTTTGTAATGAATTTATATTTGGCTGCGGCTGAAATCAAATAGATACTAATTAGAAGAAGCGCTTGAAAGACCATAAAAGCATTTAAAAAAAAACTGCTTTTTTCGGTTGTTTCAAAAATGCTTTGTCTTTGTTCTCCTGCAATGATATTACCCATCAACTTATTGAATAATTGGAAGTTTAACAGGGAAATCCACGCGAAAAAGGCAAGAAAGGCAAGGACAATAATCAGCATCAGGTCGTTTGAAAACGAAATATTAAAGTGATAAATACCTGTATATCCTTCAAAGTCAGCCATATCTGTTATTTTTTTGACTTTTTTCGTTGACAAAGGTAGTGCATGTTGAGCGTAGAACAAAATATACTTATAAATTTTTTATGCCGAAACGCCGCCTTACCATAAAAAAAAAAATAGAATCTGTGATTATCTGTTAAATCTGCGTCATCCGTGTACTTAAAAATACTTTTCAAACATTTCCTTCTGTCCACGTCAAAATAAACTTATCAGTCACCTGATAATAAATAGGATAAGTCGTTTGTTCGAGCGTTTTTGTCTCTTTCAGAAAGAGGGTGCCTTGTTCGGATAAAGTGAAGGGCGCCACATGAAAATGTTTTATGAAATCCACTTCACTTTCCTGAAGTGCTTTAAAGACTGTTTCTTTCGCACACCAACAAACAGTGGCAAGAGTAGATGACATTTTGAGTTGATCCAACTCTTTTTCGCTCATATATTTCATGCACAACTTCAGTGCGCGTTCCGAACGGTATTCGATGTCAATACCGGGATGTGAGTGACTGCTTAAAATCAAAGCTGCGTATCCTTTTGTATGTGAAATACTTATGTTATAATGGCTGTTTTGCAGGAAAGGAGAGCCATTAGTTCTGTAACCAATAATCATTTCCGTACCGGTGATGTGCCTTAACAATAGCCGTATGGCAAGCCATTCGCATTTTCGTTTATCCGGTAGTATTTTGAGAACATCATTGATATACATGGCTTTGTTTTGAAACAATTCCAACATATCCTGCCAAGGTTCAATAATTTTCCATATACCGATGACAGGCGATTGATTAACAGTGAGAACAGGCACTGATTGTTTTTAGAACGGCAAGCCGTCGGCTTGTTCGGCTGGTGGCGGGATATCTTCCGGTTCGGATACGCCATTGACAGTCGACGTACTTGAATCGGTTTCAATTTCGCTGCCTTTGCGTGTTCCGATACCAGTATAATAAAAATCGATACGATCAGCAAATATTTCTGTAACATAATGTTTGACGCCGTCCTTGGCATCATAGTCGCGCGAACGTATTCTGCCTTCTACATAAAGTAATGAACCTTTCTTTACATATTTCTCTACGAACTGTGCGCGATCGCGCCAAGCCACTATAGAGTGCCATTCGGTTCGTTCCGGAACTTCGGTTCCATTGGCAAGCGTATAACCTCGTTCGGAAGTAGCCAACGAAAAACTGGCTTTGGCATTGCCACTATCGAAATAGTGAATTTCAGGGTCTTTCCCTACATTGCCGATTAAAATAACTTTGTTGAGTGACATGATAATGAAGTTTAAAGGGTGAATAAGCCTTACAAATGTCGGAATAATATTTCAAATAAGCAAAAAAAATGATGCAAGAATGTTAAAAATATGATTTTTGATAAAAAAAGGCGGTTTTTTTTTTCTGATTAAGATTAATGTTGTATATTTGCAGTCCGTTTAATTTTATACATACTATTCATTAATAATTTAAAATAACATGACAAAAGCAGAACTTATTAGCCTGATTGCAAAAAACACAGGCGTTGAAAAGACAGAGGTTTTAAGTATCGTTACTTCTTACATGGAGGCTATCAAGAAGTCTTTGGAAGAAGGTGAAAACGTGTATTTAAGAGGATTCGGCAGTTTCATTATTAAGAAGAGAGCCGAGAAAAAAGCGCGTAATATTTCGAAGAATACTACGATTACCATTCCGGAACATAACATTCCGTCGTTCAAACCGGCAAAGGTTTTTATGGATGCCATTGCAGCCGACAAGAAAAAATCGAAAAAGAAAAAATGATAAACACTTAAACTAATCGATTATGCCGAGCGGTAAGAAAAGAAAAAGACATAAAATGGCTACGCACAAGCGTAAAAAAAGACTGAAAAAAAACAGACATAAGAAGAAATAAGTCTGTATCCGAAATGTGAAAGAACAAACTTGATGATGATTAAGAATTTAAGTTTGTTCTTTTTTTATAAGAGATGAAAAGATTTTTAATGTGGTAAGTGAAATAATTGTTGATGTAAATCCAAAAGAAGTATCTATTGCCTTATTGGAAGATAAAACGCTTGTCGAGTATCATAAAGAATCGCGCGATGAATCGTATGATGTTGGCGACATCTATTTTGGTAAAGTAAAAAAACTGCTTCCGGGACTTAACGCCGCATTCATTGATGTGGGCTATAAGAAAGAAGGATTCCTTCATTATCAAGATCTGGGCTCAAATTTTAGCACGCAACAGAAATACTTGAAAAGACTGTTGTCGGGCGATAAAAAAATCACTTCTTTTGCGAAATTATCCAACCAGCCGGAACTCCCGAAAGAAGGGAAAATTGCGGATGTGTTAACCGCTGGAGAAGAAATACTGGTTCAGATCGTGAAACAACCCATCTCTACCAAAGGACCACGACTGACAGCCGAACTTTCGTTTGCAGGTCGTCATCTTGTTTTAATGCCTTTCTATGAAAAAGTCTCCGTTTCAAACAAGATAAAATCGAATGAAGAGCGTACCCGTCTACGCCAACTGATTTTAAGCGTTAAGTCGAAAAACTTTGGTGTGATAGTACGTACCTCTGCCGAAGGAAAACGGGTAGCGGAACTTGACCATGAGTTGAAGACATTACAGAAACGCTTTGACGAAAACTTTGCAAAACTGCAAAAAACAAAAAATCCGTCTCTGTTTTATGAAGAAACTTCGCGGATGTTATCCCTGTTACGTGACTTGTTGAATCCGACATTTGAAAATATTTTTGTTAACGATAGCGACGTTTATAAAAACGTGCTCGATTATGTGACGCTTATTTCGCCTGAACAAAAAGACATTGTGAAATTATATACCGGCGAACTCCCCATATTTGACCATTACACAGTCACTAAACAAATCAAGTCGTCGATGGCGCGTACTGTGACTTTTAAAAATGGTGCTTATCTGATAATCGAACATACGGAAGCCATGCATGTAGTAGATGTGAACAGCGGTAACCGTTCCAATAAGAGCGGAGAAGAACCTGAAGAAAATTCTTTTAATGTAAATATTGCTGCAGCAGATGAATTAGCCCGTCAGTTTCGCTTGCGCGATATGGGGGGAATTATTGTGGTGGATTTTATTGACATGACGGATATGTCGCACCGTCAACAACTGTTTGAACATTTTTCGAATGCCATGTCTAAAGATCGTGCGCGTCATAATATCCTGCCGGTGAGCAAATTCGGAATCATGCAGATCACACGCCAGCATGTACGCCCCATGCTTAATATCGATACGTCGGAGAAGTGTCCGACTTGTCTGGGTACCGGTCAGACCAGACCTTCCCTTTTTTTTACGGATACTTTGGACGAAAAGATTGAAATGCTGACAAAAAAACTGAATATCAAAAGGTTTAAACTTCATGTACACCCTTATGTGTTTGCATACATCACCAAAGGTCTGATATCCATGCAGGTGTTATGGAAATGGAAATATTCAAGACGGATGCGGGTGATTCCAGACCAAAGACTCGGAATGCTCGAATATAAATTTTATGACGAGGATAACAACGAGTTTGAAGTAAGTGAAAAATAAAAAAAACGATACTTTGTATCGTTTTTTTTATTTTTTCATTATCTTTGTCCCCGAATTAACGTGGACAGATTTGAACTGCTTGCAACCACGGGAAAAAATGCTAAAACGAATTTATTTCCTTTTCCTTGCCGTTCGGCATCATTTTTCGCTCCGTTAGTTCATTACTGTATGTTTAACTTTTTAAATATTAAAGTGATGAGTTATCTATTTACTTCAGAATCGGTGTCGGAAGGACACCCGGACAAAGTAGCCGACCAGATTTCGGATGCTTTATTAGACGCTTTTTTAGCGCAGGACAAAAACGCCAAAGTGGCCTGCGAAACGTTAGTTACCACCGGACAGGTAGTTGTTGCCGGTGAAGTGAAATCGAAAGCCTATGTGGATATTCAGGAAACAGTGCGCGAGGTCATTGAAAAGATCGGATATACCAAGAGCGAATATCAGTTCGAGGCAAAATCGTGCGGTGTTCTTTCGGCTATTCACGAGCAAAGCGCGGATATTAACCGGGGCGTCGAGAGAAACAACCCTTACGATCAGGGTGCCGGCGATCAGGGCATGATGTTTGGTTATGCGACAAACGAAACAGAAAATTATATGCCGTTAGCGCTCGACCTGGCTCATAGTTTGCTGGAAGAATTGGCTTTTATCCGGAAAAATGAAATCGAAAAAATGCCTTATCTGCGTCCAGATGCCAAAAGTCAGGTGACTATCGAATATGAAGACAACGGAGTGCCATTACGAATCGATGCCATCGTCATTTCGACACAACATGATGAATTTATTACAACCGATGACGGACTTTCGCAAGCAGAAGCCGACGAAAGGATGCAACAGCGTATCACAGAAGATGTGAAGACACTGCTTATTCCACGCGTGAAAGCACAATATCCTCCGAAAGTACAGGCGCTCTTTAATGACCAAATCACATATTATGTGAATCCGACAGGGAAGTTTGTTATTGGCGGTCCGCATGGCGATACAGGTCTGACAGGTCGCAAGATCATCGTCGATACCTATGGAGGAAAAGGCGCACATGGTGGCGGGGCTTTCTCCGGAAAAGACCCGTCGAAGGTTGACCGTTCGGCTGCGTATGCCGCACGACATATTGCCAAGAATCTGGTGGCGGCAGGCGTAACCGATGAAATACTGGTACAGGTATCATATGCCATTGGCGTAGCCAAACCGATGAATATCTATGTCAATACCTTCGGACGATCAAAAGTGACCCTGTCGGATAGCGAGATTGCAGCGAAAATAGCAACACTCTTCGATATGCGACCCAAGGCTATCGAAGAAAGGCTTAAACTGCGTAATCCGATTTATCTGGAAACAGCTTCGTATGGTCACATGGGACGTATGCCCAAGTTTGTCAAGAAAACATTTACCTCGCGTTACAACGATCCTGTCATTGTCGAAGTCGAGTTGTTTACCTGGGAAAAATTGGACTACACCGGAAAAATAAGGGATGCTTTCAGTTTAATTACGAATTAAAAATTACGAATTACTATTCAGGTTATAAGACTTGTAACCAAAAAAAGCAGGTATCTCGCGATAGCTGCTTTTTTTTGTTATACCGGAGATAAATCTCCGGTAATAAAGTATTGTAATAATGAATAATGAAACCAATTTCAGGATGTCGACTACCTTTCCCTGACGCATCTGACTCTGTACAGGCTTGACTTCGGTTGATGGGGTGAATTGCCGGCTCCGCCAAGAGGGGTTCTTCCTCCGAAGGTAGTCCATGCATTGGTATATATACCGGAATCAAGCGACTGTAACGCGCCCGTTCCACTCCAGTAATAATGATCGCCCAATAAGTCGAAAGTAGGGTCAACGTTGTTTATTTCAGTTTGCAATATCCAGATAGCCTGTAACTCGCGCTGGGTAGGCAGTCGCCAGCCGGAAGCGAATCCGGGTTCGGAATACGAATTGCAAAGCGTCAGCGCCCACACATTCAACGCCCCGCCGTTCAAGTCGTTTCTGGCTACTTGTAATCGTGCAAAGACCCTGTCGTTGACGGATGTATTTTCGTGGTCGGATACCGTGAGTGTCTTGGACGTTGTCGAGTAGGTCGACGAAGGTAAAGAGGCGCCTGCGGTGAAATCGATCTGCGGATAACTTGGCGTTCCGGTCAGGGAAACCATGCTCGGATGAAAGTTGCCGCCGTCGCGGACGCAACGCGCCCAGTACTGTATCGTGTTCTTGTAGTGACCTGCATTGCCGAACTCAAAGTTTACGTATTGAAATTCGTCAAGATACCCGGTATTTTGGGTTGAACTCATGAAGGTAATATCCGTAAACGATAAGGGAGCCGTTCCATACTGACCACGATAAAAGTTGGAAGTACTCAAGTTCTTGTAACTGTCGAAAGTAGTCCACATGGCCATCAGTTGCGCCTGCGCAGGCAGATACCATTTGATATCCGAAGCGTCTAATCCGCCGTTTTTCGTGCGATTCTTGAAAGCGCAATAATTGATTGCTTCGTAAACCGTCGTATGATAGT
>Ga0082212_10011674_pt1 | contig 11122 bp, 7 predicted proteins | sample TergutNt197P3_FD_71548 | JGI IMG/M metagenome (GOLD analysis project Ga0082212, IMG submission 71548) | Neocapritermes taracua P3 segment gut microbial communities from Petit-Saut dam, French Guiana - Nt197 P3 | ecosystem: Host-associated > Arthropoda: Insects > Digestive system > Gut ... | reverse complement strand
GATCAAATTTATGTTTTAACGCAGTTCAATTCCGCCAGTTTACACAATCACCTCCACTCTTTCAATTTCGACTATTGGCACGGCGGATTCGTCAAAGTCTTGGCTGCCCAGCAAACAATAGGAAATTCACAATGGTATCAAGGAACTGCCGATGCTGTGCGGCAAAATTTTGACTACATTCAAAAACGAAACATCGAGTACGTCCTCATTCTCTCCGGGGATCAACTCTACCGGATGAATTACAAAAAAATGTTGAAAACGCACATCAACGCCGGCGCAGATGTTACCATTTCGGCAGTACCCGTCCACAAAGATCAAGCATCGGCACTGGGAATTATGCGGCTCGACGACTCAGGAAGAGTCGTCGGTTTTCTCGAAAAACCAAAAACCGACCAAGAGTTGGAACACGTCCGAACCGCTCCAGCGTGGATTGACGAACGAGGAATCCAATCACAGGGAAGAGAATTTTTGGCGAGCATGGGCATCTATCTTTTCAAAAAGCAAGTTCTTCTTGATGTTCTTGAAAAGACCAACTACACCGACTTTGGGAAAGAAGTGTTTCCGGCATCAATCCGAACGCAAAAGGTGCAAGTCCATCTCTTCGATGGTTATTGGGAAGACATTGGAACGACCAAAGCGTTTTTCGATGCCAACATTGCCATGACGCAAACCAATCCGCCCTTTTCGCTTTGGCATCCCGATTGGGCAACCTATACCGCCCCTCGTTTTTTGCCGCCGACCCGACTGGATGGAGCAATGGTACGCGAAAGCCTCGTAGCCGATGGTTGCACGATTGGCGAAGGAGCGGTCATTGAAAACAGCATTATCGGTTTGCGATGTCCTATCGGCAAGGGAGTGGTTATTCGTAATTCAATCATCATGGGAGCGGATTACTACGAAACGGAAGCGGAAATTCAAGATCAGCAACGGCGTGGCGTACCGCCCATCGGAATCGGAGAAAATACGGAAATCGAGCATGCGATTATTGACAAAGATTGTCATATTGGCAAGCGGGTGAAAATTATCAATCGGAGCGGCATTGTGGACGGCGAAGAAAAGCCCTACGGAATGATCCGAGATGGTGTTATCTGCATTCAGAAAAAGGCAGAAATTCCCGACGGCTGGACGCTGGAATAGAAAATTGCACCGCAGTCCAATCTACTTTACCGGTACGCCGTAGGAGCGCATCTTTTCTTTGATCTCCGAAATGGTCGTCAGACCGGCATGCAAAATACCGGCAACGATGGCGGCATCGGCATGAGCAATCGTGTACGCATCCCGAACGTGTTCAGCATTACCTGCTCCGCCGGAAGCAACGACCGGAATACTGACAGCCGCTGCAACCAAACCGGTGATTTTCAGGTCAAATCCCATCCTCACGCCGTCTTCATCGACCGAATTGACAACAATTTCTCCCACTCCCCAATCGGCGGCTTGCTTTGCCCAGTCAACGGCATCCTTACCGCTACGGTCCCGGAAGCCCCGCGAACTGATTTCATAGCCGCTCGGAAATTTTTGTGTGTCGGTAACGGCATAGGGGTCCATGCCGAGAACGATTCGCTCGCTTCCAAATTTTTTGACGCTTTCGGCAATGAGAGCCGGGTTGTTGACGGCGAGTGAATTGACCGAAACTTTGACCGCTCCTGTTTCAAAGACCCGTTCCATATCGGCAAGCGAACCGATTCCTCCGCCGACGGCGAAAGGAACGGTAACGACTTCGGCGACGCGGCGAACCATTTCGATGTCAATCGGTCGATGTTCTGCCGATGCGGTAACATCATAGAATACCAATTCGTCCGCTCCGTCTTCGCAGTATCGGCGGGCAAATTCGAGTGGATCGCCCATGTCCACATTGCCTTGAAATTTGATCCCCTTTGTAACACGGCGATTGATGATGTCCAAGCAGGGAATAATACGATATGTTTTCATGCCGGGAATTGTATCATGATTTGGCTCATCATGTAGTATCCCCACAAAAACGCCGGATTCTCCAATGCCCTTTTCATTCCAACTTTCTCTTGATATAAAATCGGTAAATTGCTAGAATCCCCTGCCGCACAGACTTAACGTAACATCCATGTTTTCGACCAAACTCCCCTTCTATCAGGGACCATTGGACTTGTTGCTCCATTTGGTACGCACGCACGAGTTGGACATTTTGGATATTCCGATTGCTCGAATTCTGGAACAATACCTCGAATATCTGGCAATTTTGGAACAGATTGATGTAAACAACATCGGCGACTTTCTCCTCATGGCAAGCACGCTCGTTGAAATCAAATCGTTCAAAGTATTGCCCGGTGAAGAGACCGTCGAAGTGGAAATTGAAACGCCTAAACAAGAACTGGTCAAGCAACTCTTGGAATACCAACGCTATTGCGATGCCGCCCGAATGCTCCAAAAACGGAGCGAATCTTGGCAACTTCGCTTTCCCCGGCTTGCCGATGACCTGCCGCAACGTCCGCGCAACCTTTCCGATGAGCCTCTGCAAGAACTCAAACTCTGGGATTTGGTCAGTGCGTTCGGAAAAATTTTACGCGAATGTGTGCCGCAAGTGGAACATAATGTCATTTACGATGAAACGCCCATCGGAACGCACATGACCCAAATCCATCAGCGATTGAAAACCGAAAAACGGATCGCCTTTCGGCAACTGTTCGTGCCCGGTCAGCATAAATCGACCTTGGTAGGGCTGTTTTTGGCTTCTCTGGAACTGGTGCGGCACGAATATGCGAGCGTTTATCAGGATTTCAATTTCGGCGAAATCGAATTGGCTTACCGCCAAAGTTCAAAACCGCTCGACTTTACCGCACTGGGAACGGGGACACTGGGAAACACGGCGTAGTTACCGATACCCTAACGCAACGCCAAACGACCGAATCATGAAGCCGCCGGTTCGGTGCCCATTTGGGACATCCATTTGATCAGTTTACTCTGTAACTCGTTGTGGTCAATCGGTTTGGAAATGTAATCGTCCATGCCGGCAGCAAGACACCGCTCCTTGTCTCCCGTCATTGCGTGTGCCGTTACCGCAATGATCGGAACATGCGGGTCCAATGCACCCGTTTCTGGAATACGAACTTGACGCGTACACTCGTAACCATCCATTTCCGGCATTTGACAGTCCATCAAAACCAGATCGTACTTGTGCGTTTTCATCAGGTCGATTGCCTGCATTCCATTGTCTGCCGTTGCAATAATTTGTCCCCACTGCTGAAGGATTGACGACAAAACGATCAGATTGACCTTGACATCATCGACCAACAGGATGTCCAGTTGTTTCATATTGGGCGCAATCATGCCGCTCCGTTCGGTCTGTTGCTGCACTTCGGAAGAGAGCGGCAACGGCAGTTCGCACCAGAATGTCGAACCGGAACCATACGTACTCCGGCAGCCGGTATCGCCTCCCATCATTTCCATGAGTTTTTTGGAAATGGTGAGTCCCAGTCCGGTTCCGCCGTATTTTCGAGACGTGCTGGTGTCGGCTTGCTCAAACGGCTGGAATAAGCGTTTCATCTGTTCTGCGGTCATGCCTATTCCCGTATCCGAAACTTCAAAATGCACAAAATCTTCCTTATCCGCTTCGTTGAGCAATACCGCACGCAGTTCAACCTTTCCGTTCGCCTCGGTAAATTTGAGGGCGTTGCTCAAAAAATTGCTCAAGACTTGGCGGAGCCGGTTGGCATCTCCGTGGACAAACCGCGGTACATCCGGCGAGACAATCGACTGAAATTCAACCGATTTTTGCTGGGCTGTATGCGAAAAGGAGAAGGACATCTCCCGAAGGAGGCGGCGCAAATCGAACGAATAGGAATCAATGAGTAATTTACCGGCATCGATCTTGGAATGGTCGAGAATATCATTGATAATCGTCAGCAATGCGTCTGCACTGCTGCGGATCAGGTCGATATACTGGTGCTGTTGCTCATCCAACTTGGAGGTCGCCAGCAAGTCGGCGAGTCCGATGATACCGTTCATCGGTGTCCGAATTTCGTGACTCATGTTTGCCAAAAATGCACTTTTGGTCTTATTCGCTTCTTCCGCCGCCTTCTTTTCCGAAGCGTTTCTGATTGCCGAGGTCATGCTTTCCCGGAGATTCTCGGTCATTCTGTTGAAATTTTGGGAAACTTCCGACAATTCGCCACCGACCGTAATGCTCATGTCAATTTGGTGCTCGAAATCTCCTTTGGCAATCGCATTGGTCGCAACGGCTAACTGACGAATCGGTTCGATAATACGGCGGTCCACTTGCCAGTAGAGATAGGTACTGAGCAACAACATGCCAAACAGGAAGAGAAGCAACGTATGCTGAAATTGACTGTTGGCTTGACCGTAGGCGGCTTCTTCAGGAACGAGGCAAATCAGTACCCAACCGTTTGCCGGAAGTTGAATCCCTTCTGTCCAAACGTTACTGCCTTGTGAAGCGGCACGCATAATCAGCGACAGTTCGGGATGGTAGATGCCTTCGATAGTCGAGGTGGAATCCGGGTGAAAGGCATCAAGAATATCCCCAATCGTTTTGTTCATGCCTTTCCAATCGGAATCATTGAAAGAATGAGAAATTGTTTCTGCTTGTTGCATGACCCAATCCGCATTGGGATGCGAAACGATGGAACCAGCCGTGCTGATCAGGACGAATCTGCCCCCTACGAACATTTTTTCGTTAAGAATCTGTTCGATCCAGTCGGTTGTCACGTCACAGGTAACAACACCGGCAAATTGGCGGTTTTGAAAGAATGGAGCGGAATAAGTACACATCAATACGTCTCCGCCCCCTTCATCAAAGTAGGGAGCAGACCAGATTCCTGACTCGATGCGCGGTAATTTCGCTTGTTCCTCCGCACCGCCGACAAAGTGGAGCGGTGAGGGAGAACCAGTATCGTCACTGTATCGTTTTTTGGGTTCGTCGTACCAATCCCAACCGGCAAAATAATCGTAGGCTTTTTCAGGGTCAGGGTTATCCGGGGTGAACATCATCGTTGCAATCGCCCCGCCGTGTTCGGCTTCCCGCCAAACGTAGGGACTGCAATACTTCTCGTTGGGGTCGAAGGCGAACGGTTCCCATGCGATGGCGTTCCCATAGATCGTTGGGTTGTTGGCGAGCATGGCGTACTGAAACGAGAGCATTTCATCGACATCCGCCGGTTTCCGAATCGTGATTGCCAAAGCGACCTGTTTCGGATAGCGGGACATCATGACGAGATGATGGTTGAGTGTTTTGGCTCTTGCCTTACATTCGTTGACCATCTGTTCGCGCATAACCTTTGCCGCTTCTATTCGATTGGTGTAATAACTCTGAACGATCAGCAGCCCGAACAGGAGAAGGACGGGCACGCCGAAAACCAGTGCGAAAACGAGACGTAACGAGTGTCGAAAAGAAAACCGTCGTTGTGGTTTTTCATCGGCGGCGGCAACGAAACGCGGCGAATCTACGGACATAAAGACAAAATATTTTCTCTTTGTCAGAAAACTGTCCCGCACATTGTACACGTTATTGTTGCCAAAGGAAAGTCCCTGGCACCCCTTTGCGGAAATGTTGCTCTTGCCTTTCCGGCAAATAATACATATACTTGAAGGAGCAGTTTCCTCTTTGCCCCCAAAAATCCATGACCCGACTTTTATGTTTCACACTCTTGTTTGCGCTCGCCGCACCTCTGTGTGCACAAGAAGAACCGGTTGCGGGACTATCGCTTCCACGCGATCCGGCTCTCCTGACACGACAGAGAGAGCACATCATCAACGAATTACAGCAGATACAGCGGATGCGCGGCATTGTCAATCCCAGCGATACGCAACTCATCGAGTCCTTGGATGCACAGCAGGCGGACTGGACGAAGCAACTCCGGGACCTTACGCAACAGATGCAAGCAGGACCTCAATTTCAGCCGAAAGAAAGCGGAATGTTGCCGGAATCCATGATTCCTCTGACCGGAAGGGGAATGCCAGCCATGCCGACGCGGGAACCCGATGTTGCCCTACCGCAGGATCAGCGTTTCCAGCCGCCGATGATGCCCGGTGCAATGCCGAATCCCCAAATGCCGGTTATGCCGCCTCAAATTCCGTATTCCGCTTTCGGTGATGTCGGCAGCAGTCAGAATTGGTACGGTCCAGACCGTGGGGAAACGAACTATTGGGGACCGAAACTTCCCAAAGAGTTGACCGAAGTGAAGCAATCTGTCGAATCGCTGAAACGAGAGATTGCCGAACTCAAAGAAACGATCAAAGTTTTGGAAACGCAGATACAACTGCTCAACCGCAACATTTTGTTGAGCGAAAAAGTGAAAGAGAATGGTAATTAACTTCAGGCTTTTCGCCGGAAAATAAAGAGTCGATTTTTGTCATTCCTGCGCAGGCAGGAATCCAGAGAAACAGGTATATCAAACCGCTCGTCTGGAGTCCCGCTTTCGCTGGAATGACGGCAAATTATTTTCTGGCGGGAGTCTCAAACCTAACATGAGCACACGTCAAATCTACACAATGCTGATAGTCCTCTCGGCAGGACTTATGCTTGGTCGCATCGTTGCCGTTAACCGGACCGATACGCTCCTCCTCCAAAAATCCCGAGTCGAGGCGGTTAACAAAATTTACAACGATCGGCTTGAGCAACTCAAAGAACAACTCCGCGAGTCCACTGATGTTTCCGACGAAGAAATAGGGGAACACCTTGCCGAACTCGAACAAAAAAGGCAACAGGCATTGAGCAACGAACAACGTGAACTGCCTTTCTTCTGTGCGAACGACCGAAGCCGATGGACGACCATCCGTGCTCTTGTCGAACCGGACATGCGAGTGCAACGTACCGTTGGTCAGTCTGATGGGACACAACGCACCGAAACCGTTTGGTACGCCATCGACAAGGTGCAATCGCTCCGAGGCTGGGACACGATTGATATGGTCAAACATGATCTTCCCGATCAGCCCGGCGTGGGTCTGCAACCCGGCGGAGGATACCTGTACTCCTCCAAGCCGCCGCTCTTGCCGACGCTGATGGCAATTCCCTATGCAATTATGTATTGGTCAAGCGATGGCAAACTTTCCTTGGTTGATGAACCGTTTTTGATCGTTCGGGTTACGTTGATCGTCTGCAATCTGCTGCCGATTGTGTTTTGTTGGTTTTTGCTCGCCCGATTGGTCGAACGTTTCGGCACGACCGACTGGGGACGAGTGTTCTGCGTTGCTTTTATCTGTTTCGGTACCTTTATTTCGACATTTGCCGTAACGCTCAACAATCATTTGCCTTGCGTGGTCAGTGTGGCTGTTGCGTTTTACTGTGCGGTGCGAATTGTTTACGATCAAGAGATTCGACGGCGGTATTTTGTGCTTGCCGGTCTGTTCAGTGCGTTTGCCGTTGCCTGTGAAATGCCGGCGTTGCTCTTTTGTGTTCTGATTGGTTTGTGGCTTCTTTGCCATCGGTCCCAGCGAACCCTGTTCCTGTTTTTACCGGCGGCATTGGTCGTTGCAGCCGCATTTTTCGCAACAAACTACATCGCTCACAAAACGGTCGTACCGGCTTATGGAAAAAAGTATCAGGAAAATAGTTGGTACTTGTACGATTACGAGAGAGAGGGCAAAATCCTGCAAAGCCACTGGCAAAATCCGAAAGACCTCGATGTTGGGGAGCCTAGTCAGAAAACCTACATTTTCCACTCGACGATTGGTCATCACGGATTATTTTCGCTCACGCCGGTTTGGGCATTGAGTTTTCTTGGACTGCTCATTTGGCTCTTCGACAATCGGTATCGCACCTTATCGGCAATGATTTTGTTGACAAGTGCCGTCGTTTTCGCCTTTTATATGCAGTTGCCGTTGACCGAGCGCAATTACGGCGGCAATACCTCGGCACTTCGTTGGCTCTTTTGGCTTGCTCCGCTTTGGTCGGTGGCTCTCGTTGCGGCGGCGGATTTGTTTGGTCGGAGTGTGCTTACTCGGACGATTGCTTTGGCGTGTCTCATTGTATCTACACTGTCGGCGGCGTATCCTGTTTGGAATCCGTGGACGATGCCATGGACGTATAATTTATTGCAATATGTCAGATAAGGTCATTTCCATCGAAGCACACGGCGCAAAACTCGAAGCCGAACTGGAGCGGTTGTTTGTTCTAACCAATCACTGCCTCAAAATTTTTGGGTACGTTTTGACTTAACACTTCGCAACCGGACTTGGTTACGAGAATGTCGTCTTCGATTCGTATCCCCCCCCAGCCTTTCAGATAGATGCCGGGCTCGACCGTCAATACCATGCCGGGTTTCAGTACCGTTTTGTCTCCCGGCGCAAATCGGGGGGCTTCGTGAACCTGCAAACCAATCGAATGACCGAGACCATGCCCGAAATGTTTGCCGTAACCCGCATCCTTAATGATGTTTCGTGCCACCGCATCAATATCTTCGCAAGTTTTGCCCGGCTTGATGGCGGCAATGGCGGCTTTATTCGCTTTCAGTACGGTCTCGTAAATCGTTCGGAGTTTTTTGTTGCCCGACGATAAAATCAACACACGGGTCAAGTCGCTTATGTAACCATTGACAATGCAGCCCCAATCGAAAAGGACGTGCGATTGCCCTGCAATTTTTTGTTCGCTTGGATTTGCATGCGGCAGGGCAGCCCGCGCTCCCGCCCCGATAATCGTCGGAAAACTTCTGTCTTCCGCTCCGCGCAGCCGCATTTGATAGTCCAGCACAACACAAATGTCATCTTCGGTCAATTTATAGAATGTGCGATCCAGCACTGTTTGTATAAATTTACGTACACGTTCAAAAGCATCTGCGGCAATTTCAATGGCACTGCGAATCAAAGTAATTTCGTCTCGATCCTTGATTTGCCGCTGTTCTTCGACCATCTTTTTGGTCGGAACCGATTGCCAGCGAGACAGCGACTCAAAAAGCCGCTCATGTTGAGCCATCGTCATGGTTTCGGCTTCGATACCGAGTTTGCCGGTTGTTGTTTTACCGAGCAGTTTGACGAGCGTTTTGGAAGTCGATTCGCTTCGAGGACGAATGACCGTTTCGAGACCGAAACATTCCTCTTCAATTTGGATCGTGAAACGAGGATCGCTTAAAATCGTGTCTCCATCGGGCTGAATCACAAGGTAAGCGGCACCGCCCGTGAAGTTCGTCAGATAGCGAACGTTGACCGGATTCGTAACCAGCAGTGCATCGAGTTTTTGCTTGGCGACGATTCGCCGAATTTTATTGCGTCGTTCTAAAAATTTGTTCATGTTTACGGACAGTATTTTTTTCATTGTACGTTGCATCTGAGTTTGCTATTCGGTTTTTTCTGTAGCCGCCGGATGAAATATCGTGTGACAATGATCGCAAGACACGGTCATCGCTTTGAAACTGCTGTCAAAATCGGCATAGCGGGGTTCCTTTCCTTCGGCTTTGTCTTTGGTGTATTGATGAACCGCAGCATTTGCTTTAAGAGCGGCATCACGAAATTCTTCGCAATACTGTTTCCACTCCGTCACCGCTTCGGGCTTCAGGGTTTCGGCAACATTCGGAATGGTTCCCTGCGCAATCACTGCCAGTGCGGCAAGTTGACTATAAACCGACTGTGCTCTCGTTCCCCCTAATACGATGTTCAGTTTCCGCTCCGTGTCCGTAACACGTTTCACTGCCGCGTGCAAATTCGGGACTGCTTTCATTGCCGGAGCGAGATCGGCAACCTTGTCCGTCCACGTAAGCGATGATCCCTCGCCCGGTGCGGTTAGTGATGCCTTCAATGCCTCATATCTCTTTGTTCCTTCACGAAAATTTTTGGCAACGGCAAGAGGTTTCGTTGCCAAAATAATTTGAGCGGCATGTTTCTTGTACGGGGAGTCGGCTTCGGCAAGTCCGAGGGCAAGTGCAACCAATGCCAGTGCGTGCGCATCCCGAACAACGTCGACTGCATCTTCCGCATATTTGATGCTTCCTTCGAGAAATTCCAGGGACTCTCCGATTTTGGCGATGTACGCATCAACTTGTGCCGTCAAATCCTCAGCCGGCGGGAGAGGGACCGTTTCGGCGGCATATTTTCCGAGGGCTTCCGAAACAATGCCGGTGGTTTCAATCTCTACGTCTGGTCGATCGGGGTCCACGCTAGGAACAATCTCCTCGTCCGCGCTAGGAATAAATTCCTCGCTATCTCTGGGAACCAGTTCCTCGACAAGAGGTCCCTTGTCGGTTGAAGAATCGGGCGTTGCCGAATAGTCGTCCAACGGGGTACTCCGCTCCGGTTTGGGAACGTCATGCGAACAACCGATACAAAATAAGAGCATCAACACTGAAAATGCTATGATCGTCCGCATCGTCGTTTTTGGCAAAAAGGCTCACAGTCCCAAATTCACTGCGTCATTCTAGCAAAACCGGAGCGTGTGTGCAATCCTCACGTTTTTGCTGGTGAATCCGGTAACCCGCGGGCGATGGAGGCACGCATTTCCGTATCCGATTGGATATTTTTCAAGCGGTAATAGTCCATAATGCCCAGTTTGCCGTTCGTAATGGCTTCGGCAATCGCTTTCGGTACTTCCGCTTCAGCGGCAACGACCTTTGCTCGGCTCTCTTCCATTTTTGCAACATTTTCCTGTTCCGCTGCGACTGCCAAGGCTCGCCGTCCTTCTGCCCTAGCCCGGGCGACCCGCGTGTCCGCTTCGGCTTGGTCTGCTTGAAGTCTTGCTCCAATGTTTTCGCCAACATCAATGTCCGCAATGTCAATCGACACAATTTCAAAGGCAGTTTCCGAATCGAGGCGGCGGTCTAATACGGCTTTTGAAATCCGGTCGGGATTTTCCAAGACTTGCCCGTGCGTTTCCGAGGAACCGATGGCACTGATAATTCCTTCACCGACGCGAGCAATGATCGTCTCCTCGGTTGCTCCGCCAATCAACTGCTTCAAGTTGGTGCGAACCGTAACTCTGGCTTTGACCTTTAGTTGGATACCATTTTTTGCCACGCCGTCGAGTGTTATTCGACCTTTGCTCGGTGCCGGACAGTCAATCACCTTTGGATAAACACTCGTTTGGACAGCATCTAGTACATTTCTTCCTGCCAAGTCGATTGCCGTTGCGAGTCGATAATCGAGATCGCCAATTTTTGCTTTGCTGGCGGCAATCATTGCTTTCACGACGGCAAGGATATTTCCGCCGGCG
>Ga0082212_10011673_pt1 | contig 11122 bp, 10 predicted proteins | sample TergutNt197P3_FD_71548 | JGI IMG/M metagenome (GOLD analysis project Ga0082212, IMG submission 71548) | Neocapritermes taracua P3 segment gut microbial communities from Petit-Saut dam, French Guiana - Nt197 P3 | ecosystem: Host-associated > Arthropoda: Insects > Digestive system > Gut ... | reverse complement strand
GCCGCCGTTAATGAACTCATTGCCCGCGTCGAAAAAGAAGTGGGCGTTATTGACATTCTGGTCAATAATGCAGGGATCATCAAGCGCATCCCGATGGTGGAAATGACCGCCGCAGAGTTCCGGCAAGTGATTGACGTTGATCTGAATGCGCCATTTATTGTGGCAAAAGCCGTTATTCCCAGTATGATGAAAAAGGGCGGCGGCAAGATCATCAATATTTGCTCGATGATGAGCGAACTCGGGCGCGAAACCGTATCGGCGTATGCCGCTGCCAAAGGCGGTTTGAAGATGCTGACCCGCAATATCGCTTCCGAATTCGGGCAGCACAACATTCAATGCAACGGGCTCGGACCAGGATACATCGCAACGCCGCAAACCGCGCCGCTGCGCACCGAAGGGCATCCGTTCAACTCGTTCATCATCGCCAAAACCCCCGCAGCACGCTGGGGAAACCCCGAAGATCTGGCTGGTCCGGCGGTATTCCTTGCTTCGCCCGCTTCTGACTTTGTCAATGGGCACATACTGTACGTTGACGGCGGTATTTTGGCATACATCGGCAAACAACCTTAAATTCGCGGTGTCCCGAAGGTTTGGAGACACGTCCTGAAGGTTTGGAGACACGTCCCGAAGGTTTGGAGATACGTCCCGAAAGTTTGGAGATACGTCCAGAACATCTGGAGAGACGTCCCGAACATTTGGAGAGACGTCCCGAACTTCTGGAGAGACGTCCCGAACATTTGGAGAGACGTCCAGAACATCTGGAGAGACGTCCAGAACATCTGGAGAGACGTCCAGAACATCTGGAGAGACGTCCCGAACATCTGGAGAGACGTCCAGAACATCTGGAGAGACGTCCAGAAGGTTCCGGGATACGTACCGAAGGTTTGGGTACACGTCCCGGAACCTTCGGGACGTGTTCAAAATTGTTTTCTTCGTGTATAAAATCTTTCCGTAAAGTTCCGTAAAAATTCCCCAACCGGTCAGTCATTTTGCGCATGGGTGAATGAACGGAACGCCAGCCTATTTAAACGTTACGCTTGCCCGTTGCGACGTCTTTATCTCAATTTCAGCGCCGCCGTTGCCCACGGTTCCTTCTACGCTTCTGCTTTCTATGTTGCCGCGAAAATCTTTCAAACCGGACGTTTCAACCTTGCTTCCCTTCACTTTCAGTTTATAACCTCTGTTGTCAGGCAGGGTTAGATGAACGCTGCCGCTGTTGGACAGTTTGACGTAATCGCTTACCGCCTCCATCGTTACGTTCATGCTGCCGCCCGACGTGCCTGCATTCACGCTGCCCGATATGCCGTCTAAGGTTACGCTGCCGCCCGACGTGCCGGTTTTGAGCGTACCTTTGACGTCTTTTGCCGAAACGCTTCCGCCGCTGGTCGTTGCTTGAATGTCGCCGTTGAGGTTGTTCATCTTCACGCTGCCGCCCGAAGTTTTCAGACTTATTTTCCCGCTGCAATCTTTCGCTGTGATGCTGCCGCCGCTGGTTGAAAGGTCAATATTGTCGTTTGCATTTGCTACGGTAATGCTGCCGCCCGAAGTCCTGCCCTTGATGTTGCCCGACACGTTTTCAACGGTCATCGAGCCGCCGCTGGTTTTGAAATCCTGCGTGCCCGAGAGATCGCTGATTTGAATGCTTCCTCCGCTGGTTTGCAAATTGCTGTTCGTCTGTTTCGCGACGCTGATTTTGATCGAAATGTTCAATCCCTGCTGATTCCAGTTGAACCGGCTATTTTTCTGCTTTGCTGTAACACACAGTTTCCCGTTTTCAACCTTAATATCAATGGTGTAATTCTCATCGAACGCCCTTTTGATTTCGTCGGCTGACCAGTTGCTGCGCGAAGCAAATACTTCCACAACAGCCTCCGTTGCCGCGTTGCCCGACACGGCAATACTGCCGCCGGATGTGCTTGCTTCTACCGACCTGATGCTCCCCGCCGGAAAGGTACGGGTTATGAACGGGTCTTTTTGCTGGTCGTTGGCAAACAGGTTTGCGTTTAGTAAAACGCTGATCAATACTGCAAATAACTTTTTCATGATGGTTTTAATTTGAAATGGCTTTTAGATTTTTTTGATTTTGGATGCGCCGCTGACATTTGTCTGTATGGCAGGCGCGCCTTTGTATTCGATGGTTGATGCACCCGATGAGTTTACTTTCAGGCTTTCGGCGACATTGACCGTAACCTTGCTGGTTCCCGACGATCCGACCGTTGCGGTTTTCACTGCGAAATTACCGGCTTGTATTTTCGACGTTCCCGACACATCTATTTTGAAATCCGTTGCCGAACCGGTCAAATCAACCGAACTGACGCCGCTGGAATGGAATTTCACGTTGGCGGCTTTTAATTCTCCCTGTATTTTCGATGCTCCTGAAACATCTAATTGGGCATCGCCGGTTACGTTTGCCTTCATCTGGATTTTGCCGGCGCCGCTCGCGTCAATGCTCAATTCGCCGGTATTCACATTGAGCGTCAGGTTAGAAGCGCCGCTGCAACTACCCTTGAACCGGTCGGACGTAAACAGGTCGTTGGCGGTAAGTTTGCACGCGCCCGACAGCGACACCCCGTCCAAATTCTTCATCACCACAGAGGCTTTCAACGTTTTGACGTTTCTTATTTTCTTTTCGTCGTCAAGATACAGATGAAGCACGCCGTTTCGCACTTCGCTGCGCACTTGCGGCATAACGGCGTCGTCGGCTTCGATGATGAGCGACTCCGTACTGCCCTTCGTTACTGTAATTTCAAATGCGCTGGACGCATCTATTCCCGTAAAACCCGAAACTGTGCGGGTTTCCTTTTTCTGACCGAACGCAAACATTGTTGTTGCTCCGGCAACTGCTAATACTAATAATACTCTTTTCATTATAAATAACTGATTAATTGAACTCTTAATTCTTAATTTTTAATTCTTGATTGATTGAGCGATCATTTCTAAACTTTCCAGATTTTGCCGGTAAAAGTCCGAAAGAATGGCTTTTGTTTTATCTTCCGGAAGTTCTTCCGGTATCTCGCTTTCAAAGTTTCCGGCAACTTCGATGATGTTTTGCACATCGTTCATCACATCTTGCCTGTCCCACGGATCGAAATCGCTGATCAATGTTTCTATCCGGCTGGCTACATCATTCATCCTGTCTAAATAACAAATCTTTAAATTGCTCGCGTTTTCGCACACAAGCATATTGGTCTTTTTTCCGGAATGTTGCCACAAAATACCTGCTGCGAATAAAACAGCGATGGATGCAGCGATAGAGATCGTCCGGCGTAATGCGATGACCCGACCGGATTTACGGTTCATCCTTTGTTGCAACCGTTCAAAATGTCCTGCTGCGGGTTCCTCATCGAACAGGTTCTTGTTTTTGCAGATATACTCTTCTAAATTGTTCATTTTCAATTTTCAATTCTCAATTCTCAACTTTCTCGCTAACTGATCACGTCCGCGCACATATTGCGAACGAACGGTAGATGTCTTGATTTGCAACGCTTTGGCTATTTCATCAAATTCGCATTCCTCGAACAAACGCATGGATAGAATGGTACGGTAACCGTCCGGCAGCCGGTTCAATTCGCGCCTGATGGCTTCAACGGACAATTCCGGTTCTTCGTCGGGCTCTTCGTCGGCAATGGACAAATCGTCTATCTGCACGAAAACCGGATTTTTCCTGCGTACCCTGTCAATAGACGTGCGGATGGCAGTTCGTTGGCTCCACGAAAGGAAAGCCTTTTCGTCCTGCAAATCGTCAATACGGTCAAAGATCTTCAAAAACACATCGTGCATGGCTTCTTCGGCATCCATCGGGTTCCCGATGATCCGCAGACAGGTGTTGTATATCCTCCGGTAATGGAGTTGGTACAATTCCCGCTGGTATGCCGCGGATTTTTTATCCTTTCGGAAAATGGTCATTTGTGATGTTTGCTTTTCTATAAAGACGAGGCAAAATCAAATTTGCTGCATCAAATAGAATAATTTTTTACATCGTGTTTATCGCATACAATGGTGCAATTGACTGCGTTGAGGGCTGCGCCGTTCGGGCTATAAATGACGAATGGCAACACCTGTCAGGTTTTGAAAACCTGACAGGTGTTCATCGTCTATCAGGGTGCAATTCAAATTGTCGCAGAGAGAAAGATTGACTTTCGTCGAGTTCACCTTTCTGGCTTTCGGTTCAGGGCTTGAATTTGCGTATGTTCACGTTTCATCGGACGTTGTCCGATGCTAATGCTAAGTATCCCATGTAAAATATTCGACATTTTTACAATATACATTATGTTGATTTTTTACGCTTTGCGCCACTAACCACTACTTATTTGTTTATTTCACGTGCCTAAACAACTGCCCCAGCATATTCATCACATTGACCACTGTTTGCTGATCGTCTACAGGGATTTTCATATAACTGCGTCCGGTCTTTTCGTCGCGTTCCACCAATGAAGATACGAGATGTTGCGTGGCTTCGGGCGATGATAAGGTTTGCGCCAAACCGCTCAGGAAACGAAGCCCGCCGGCAAGCAAATCCTGCGGTTCTGGATGGGCAGGCGAAGCGGCGGCAGGCGATCGGGCAACGTCATGATGCTGCGCAACGGTTTCTACCGGAACAATATCATCATCGCCTTCGATATGAGCGTCATCTTCTTCGACATCGGCATCTTCATCTTCATCGTGTTCCGGCAAACCGTCTTCCGTTTCTGGAATTTCGTCCGTATCGGCTTCGGTATCGTCAAAAACAAAAGGCAATACGCCCATTTCTTCCGGTTCCATTTCTTCTTCAGCCGAAACCACCGCTTCATCCGGTATGTTGGCGTCGCCTGTAACAGCCTCCACCGTTTCCATGAACTTGGTAAATTTGTCGGTATCCATGAAAATGGCGTCTTCGCCGGCGTCGAGAATACCCTGCGCCAGCGCGCTTTTGAAATTCAATACGGATAGCATCCGGTGCTCGATGGTGCCTTGCGCCACAAAGTTGATGATCGAAACCTTGTTCTTTTGCCCCATGCGATGGATGCGGGCGATGCGCTGTTCGAGCACTGCCGGGTTCCAGGGTATGTCGAGATTAATGAGCAGCGAAGCCGTTTGCAGGTTCAAGCCCGTGCTTCCGGCGTCGGTGGATAGAAACACGCGACAGTCGGGATCGTTGTTGAAACTGTCGAACAGGGCTTTTCGCTTTTCGCTGGGTACGCCGCCGTGAAGATGCTCGAACGGTACCCCGCGAAACTCCAACTCCTTAGCCACCAAATGCGTCATGCGTTTCCACTGACTGAATACCACTACCTTTTCGTCGGACGTCTCGAAAACCTCGTCGAGAATATTCATCAATTCATCAATTTTGGTATCGTGCCGGTTTTCGTAATCCTGATCAATGATATAGGTACTGTCGCACACCATACGCATACAGCCCAACAACAACAGTAACCTTTGACGGTCTGTTTCGCTCAGGAAGCCATAGTTGCGCCATTTGAATACCAACCGGGCTACTCCATCTTCGTATCCGTCATACAGGCTCAGTTGTTCTTCGGTCATCGGCACAAACAGGTTCTTGTCCATGCGTTCGGGCAACTGGGTAAGCACCTCCTTTTTGAGACGGCGCACCATGACGTCCGACATTCGTTCGCCTATTTCGTGCAGGTTTTTGTATCCGGTTACCTTGCCCGTTTCGTTGGTAATTTGATGATGGCTCAGAAAACGGTAATAGGGACCGAGTTTGAAAGGATCCACCACCTGCATGATCGAATAGAGGTCTTCCAACTTGTTTTCGAGCGGTGTTCCGGTAAGGACAATCGCATAAACCGACTTGATTTTCTTGGTGCTTTGCGCCAATTTGGTTTTCCAGTTTTTGATGCGCTGCGCCTCGTCGAGGATCATCAGATCGTATTCGGCGGCGTTGATCGCCTCCAAGTCGCGGCTGGCTGTGTGGTACGACACGATTTTGTACTGTTCGTCGCCCACATATTGACCGGCACGAATATGCGCCGCTCCTTCGATGACTTTTACGGTGCTGTCGGTAAATTTTTGTATCTCGGATTGCCATTGATATTTGAGTGAAGTGGGACAAACAATCAGCACATTCCGTACATTCCGCTCGCGTTTCAGCAATTCGGCAGCGCCAATCGCCTGAATGGTTTTTCCAAGCCCCATTTCGTCGGCAATCAGGCAACGTCCCGTTTTGGCGGCAAACAAAACGCCGTGTTGCTGGTATGGGAAAAGAGTAGTTTTGAGTACATCTTTCAATTCCGCGTCGGTAGGGTAACGCTCTGTAATGAGTTCATTCCGGCGTTGATGTTCGCGTACCGTCAACACATATTCCAGCGCATCGTCGTAGCAGCGAAATTCTTCACTGATGGCTCTTGCCTGCGCTAAAAAACATTCAAACTGCGAATATGCGGAAGTTTTCAGAATATTGCCTTCGAAATACTGATCCGCCAACTTGCGAAAGGCGTCGCTTTTTTCTGCGCCAATACGGATTTTCACATTCCGTTGTTCGCCGTATTGCAGATATACTGATGTATATGACGGGTTGTAGCCTTTCTGAAGCATTTCCGCCAGACGGTAGTTGGCGTTGACCTGCCGCAGCACGGCTTCCAAATGTTTGCATGTTCCCAGCCGGTTGGTTTTAAAATCCATGCAGGAACAAAAATTCATGCTGTCCGCAGCGCCTGTTTTGTTGTCGCGCAAAGCCACCTTGTACGTGTTTTTCGTTTCGGGATTAAATACGTTGTAATCGGCAAACACCGCATGACCGCCCAATTTGGTAATACGGAAATATTTATCAATGACAAACTGTTTGCGAAGCGTTTTTTGCCATGTCTCCAATGCAAGGTTTTCGGGTTTGCGATGATAAGGAACTTTGTCGGGTTGTTGTATCCGTTGCGGTTTGTTCGTTTGGCGCTTTTTCGACATAAAATATGATGATTTAGAATTAAAAAAGAAAAAGCAAAAATAGCGACAAAATTTCGATATACACTATGCTCGGTTATAAATTATCAGGGCAACCGCATCAAAATAGTATTACTAAAATTGTAATTTGTTAAATTCAGATAGCCATTGTATATTTGCAAAAAAAATAATGGCTATGGATTGTCCCAAGTGTAAAAGCCGCCATCATGTAAAAGATGGCATTGTACGTGGTAAGCAACGCTACAGGTGTAAAGATTGTGGTTATCACTATACTGTTGAATGCAAGTCAGATATAAAGTCGCAAGCAACAAGAAGACTTGCTTTTGAAATGTATTTGGAAGGTCTTGGCTACAGGGCTATCGGAAGGATTTTGAAAATCAGTTATGGAACGGTTTATGTATGGATAAAAGAATGGGGTGGACAAGTATCTTTGCCTCGCAGAGAATCTCTTGCCGACACTGCAACATTGGGACAGATGCTTCATTATGTTTCCTCAAAAAAGGCGACTACCGGATATGGACTACTACTGATAGATTTGAAAAAACATCATTCCATCCTGTCTTTGGATACCGTTACACGTAAGCAAACACGTAAACAATGAAATATCTATCTTAATTTATCAATATTATAACAATTTTATATCATGGAACATCCAATTTCCTGTTATTTTGAAGAGGTTAAAGACTGTCGGTTAGTAGCCCGCTGTGATCATTTACTGTCTGATATACTGATTATCGCTATCTGTACTTATGTAACAGGCGGGACTGATTATCAGGATATGTTTTTATTCGGCAGAGAGCGAGGTAAACAGTTAAAAGGCAGTTTGTTGCAATTGCCCAATGGTCATCCTTCGGCAGATACGTACGAAAGGGTTTTCAAATTTTTAGATGTGGAATCATTGAAAAACTGTTTAGTCACATACGGCAAAGAGATTTTGGAATGTTTGGCGGAAAAGCAGATCGTTTTGGATGGGAAAAAACTCAAAGGCGTATCTCCCACCAGTAAAGGTAACGCCGGATGTTATATTCTCAACGCCTGGGTAAGTGAAAATCGTATCTGTGTGGGACAGGAAAAAGTAAACGATAAATCCAACGAAATCACGGCTATTCCCAATGTCCTGAAATCTCTGGATATTGAAGATTCGGTGGTTACCATAGACGCTATCGGAACGCAAACTAAAATAGCAGAACTGATCAGAGACAAGAAAGGTCATTACCTGCTTTCGGTAAAAGGTAATCAGAATGAATTGCTGGAGGATATACAGTGTGCCTTCAAAACCCATCAGGGATATCATCAAACGGAAGAAACAGACTGTGATCACGGTCGGATAGAAACCCGACGTTGCAGTATTTTACCCGCAAAAGACTTCCTGCTGGAAGAAAATCTGCAAAATTGGAAAGACATCGCTACCTTAGTGAAGATTGATGCCTGCAGAGAGATAAAAGGAGTACAAACCAGAGAAACCCGTTATTATATCAGTGACGAGAAACTTACCAATGCGCCTTATTATCTGGCTTTGGTCAGAGGGCATTGGGGAATAGAAAATCATTTACACTGGCACTTGGATGTAACCTTCAAGGAAGATTCATGCAGAGCCAGAACCGGAAATGCACCGGAAAATTTATCAACCATCACAGGTTTTCATGTACATAAACGCCCCTAAATTTTGATCACGAGTATGTGTTAATTACCTATAAATCAATGTTTACCGTCGAACTGTGGCGATAATTATTGCAAATTATTAGGTATCATATATTCAATAATCAACATTTTTAGAAACTCTAAAAAATACTATCCAGATAATTTGAAATGTCAAAAACATTTTATTTGTTGATATTTTCAGTTTTTTTGATTTTGTTTTAAATATTTTATACATTTGCACTTTATTATTTTAAGTACTTAAATATACCTAATCATATTTCGACAAGCTCAATAACCATGACCGCTGAAGAATACTTCAAAACTAATCACTCCGTAACCCAAAAGCGTTACGATGCACTGCACGATTTTTTCGTCAATAAATTATCAGCAAATCAAGTGGCTGACAAATACGGTTGTACCGTATCTTCTTTTTATTCCATTGTCAGGGATTTTCGAAAACAAATCAAAGATGTTGATCAAGAAGAAGATTATTTCTTCAAAACCAAACCTTTAGGCAGAAAACCAAGTCAAAACGAACAATTAAAAGACTTGATCATCAGCCTGCGGAAAAAGAATTTCGCAGCAGAAGAAATTGTTGGTATAGTCAATTCCAAATCTTACAATGTATCGTATCAATTTGTTTATCAGACGCTTTGCAAAGATGGTTTTGCCCGTTTGCCCAGACGTAGCGCCGCGATGAAAAAACAGATGAAAACTGCTCCAATGAAGGCGCCGGTGGCAGGAAAATTAACGTGGAATATGGAAAAATTTCAATCCTCGCATAGCGGTCTTTTTGCTTTTCTGCCTGTCATTCATCAATATGGCATACATCGCCTCATTGAGCGATCCGATTATCCGGCAACTAAAGGTATTGACAAACTCTCCTCCATCCTTTGTTTTCTCGCCTTGAAACTTTCCAGTGTGAAACGCTACAGTCATGATGACCTTTGGTGTATGGATCGCGGATTGGGACTGTTCGCCGGTTTGAACGTACTGCCCAAAACAGCATGGTTCAGTTCCTATTCCAGCAGAGTAGATTCACAGATGAACCATTCCTTTCTCAAATCGCTTCATCGTTTGTGGTGTGAGCATGGATTGCTGTCGGATACTGTAAATCTTGATTTTACGACTATTCCCTATTGGGGCGACGATGAGCATTTAGAAAACAACTGGAGCGGTAAACGTGGAAAGGCGCTATCGAGCATGTTAGCCGTTCTGGCGCAAAACCCTGAAAACGGGATCATTGATTATGGAAACTGCAATGTGCTGCATCGTAACGAGTCTGCCGTTGTGTTGGAATTTCTTGATTTTTACAAAAGCGACCCACAAGGCGCCAAGTCATTGAAATACTTAGTCTTTGACAGTAAGTTTACTAATTATCAGAACCTTGCAAAATTGGATGACCAGCAAATCAAATTCATTACCATCCGGCGGAGAGGCGAGAAAATGCTGGAGGAAATCCAAAAACAAACCCAATGGAAAACGATAAGGGTAGAGGCAAGTGGGTTGAAAAAGCGAACGTTGAAAGTCTACGAACAAACCGTTACACTGCCCGGATACAAAGACGGAAAAACAGGTAAAGAAAAGAATATCAGACAGATCGTTATCACTGGTAACGGAAAAATTAAGCCAGCGGTCATGCTCAGCAATGACTTTGATATGCCAATTGAAGCGGTGATCAGAAAATATTGCCGCAGATGGCTCGTTGAAAAGGGAATAGCCGAACAAATAGACTTCTTTCATCTCAACAGGGTATCTTCTTCAATGGTCATCAAAGTAGACTTTGACATGGTCATGTCCATACTGGCACATAATCTCTACCGGCTGATGGCGCTATCTTTGGACAGATACCAACACATGACCGATGAACGGATATACGAAAAGTTCATCGCCAATAGCGGTGAAATCACTCTGGAACAGAGCCAAATAACCATTGACCTGAAAAAGAAAAGAGAACTCCCTTTGTTGTTGGACGGCTTTAAAAAATCGGAACAGGTAAACTATCCCTGGTTAGATGACAAAAAAATCGTCTTCAATCCATCCGCTTCTTCCTAAAATTAGGGTGCGTTTTTATACATGAAAATCCGTGATATTTGGATAATGACGATGCCGGAAAAAAGGCTTTTTCAGAAATCAGCAGGGAACATGGAAATGTGGTTGATTTATCCCCGAACTATGAACCTTACAAGGATTTAAACAAATATCTAATACAAACCATTAAAAATCAAAAACATGACAGAAATACTTTTTAAAATCGTAAATGACTGGTGGGATACCGCCGGTATGGAATTTCGGACTTTTCTTTCGGATTTGTCCGGCGATAACTGTTTCCATGAAGACCTGCCTGTATCGGACAGGCTGAATGTTTACCTTTATGCAAAAATTAAGGAAATCCGCTTTGACAAAGAGGCAAAGGATTATTTGCTGAAGGATGTTTGCAGTGAGTTGGCTGACCGGGTTCTTGCCTCAAGGCATGGCGTTTCCATTGATGATCTGTTCGATCATGACGGTAATTTTCATGAACAGTATCAGGATGAATTTAACCGGCTCTACGACATTTTGGAGGAAAAGATGACAGATTTTGAAA
>Ga0082212_10011672_pt1 | contig 11124 bp, 8 predicted proteins | sample TergutNt197P3_FD_71548 | JGI IMG/M metagenome (GOLD analysis project Ga0082212, IMG submission 71548) | Neocapritermes taracua P3 segment gut microbial communities from Petit-Saut dam, French Guiana - Nt197 P3 | ecosystem: Host-associated > Arthropoda: Insects > Digestive system > Gut ... | reverse complement strand
CTAAAGATGGCTTTTCAATATCAAATATCCTTTAGCAAGTTCTGAAAAATGGTCGATTTTGCGTACCTGAAAAACGCTTTTAGGAACTTTGAAAATAGGGGGCGGCGGACGAAAACGCGGCAAGCGGCACGGCACAAGCGGCGCGGGGTGATACGTGCAATTTCCACAGAAGGAGGGGGGGAGTATGGTTATATGGTTAAAGGACTTGGCATAGCATAGATAACCTCACCACAGCGGTCAGAATGAAAATAACGGCAAATCTGGCGGGGGCGTCCAATGTGAATAGCGAACACGCCCGTATGTTTCCGTTGCTCTCCCCCTCTGTGGTTTTTCAAAACGCTTGTCCAGAAAGCGCGAAGAGAATCAGAACCATATAATCTGGGCTGGCAATACAAATCAGATTTGTAAGTACATGTCAAGAGGAAAATAATATTTTTTTGGACTACGTTAAATGCCACAAGGCGGGAAAGAATTTCTTCATCCGCAATATCAACAGGCCAGCCATAGGCATCGGCAACGGCGGCGTTAAGCTCGTCGTGCAGTTCGCGCAGAACGGTAATAGTTTCCTTTTACTGCCTATGCCAAGCGCATCAAAAATTTTACCATTTTCCGATATTCCGCAGTAATCAAGTTCTTGCTGTCAGCAGCGTTTTCAGCAGAAAATCCACACTTCACTCTGTTCACAAATGCAATATTTTATAAAAACGACATTTTTGAAATTTTCCCGGTAACATTTTCGCCATTTTTTCCCTCTTTATTATCGTAGGGAGAAAATATATTTGACCGGCAAGCTCCGAAAACCCCAAACTCTGCGTTACGCTCCCTCGACAAAATGCTCATTTACCTATGGGACGTAGCACGTTACGCCCCTACGTCGCTTTTGTCTCGGTCGCAAGCCTTGATTTCGAGGTTTTCGGAGCTTGCCGAACGAGGATACGCATATGACAGAACAAAAACCTTTGCAATTACTAAACGAGACCGACAGCGCACGATATATCGGTATGTCGAAGGTTTGGCTCCGGTTGTCCAGACAACACAGGAGCGGCCCTTCATACATTAAAATCGGTCGCAGTATCCGCTACGCTGTGGATGATCTTGATAAATTCCTTGAAGCGCATAAGGTGAAGCATAGCAGGTAAGGCCACCGACAGGATAAACCGGGGCGGAGAAAAACCACATTGCAAGTTTCTTCACCACAAAATGGCATTGAAAATCGCCCCTGCAATTTTCACCCAAGTTGTTCCCAGCGTCATATGGAAAGATACAAAGGGATAGCGCCGGATAATCCTCTTGCCGTTACAGTGCCGTTACAAGTTATGTTGTGATTGGAGTTGATCTATGTAAACCGTTGATTTTATTGGTGCGCCCGGCAAGACTCGAACTTGCGACCTTCTGATTCGTAGTCAGACGCTCTATCCAACTGAGCTACGGGCGCACGGCAGACTTAATACTTTATAGACGCACATACGATTCTGCAACCCCCAATTTTATTGCGGTAACCATTACCGACGAATACCGCCGCCTGTCATACACATTGAACTATTCCGCGCTTCCTGCTATCAATAAGGATTTGCCGATCGGTGAACTGCCGATTTAAATCATTAGCGCTAACCGGGGTTATGAGGGTGTTGCCATGAAAAACTTGAAAAGAATGTGGTTTGCCGTTGCAATAACGGCGATGCTGCCATTGCTGGCCGCCTGCGGAGGGGGAAACGGCAGTGGAAACAGCGGGGGAACCGGAATTATCGCGCCGAAGACATACAGCGTGCGGGGCACGATCTCCGGCCTCGAAGGATACCAAATAGTTCTTCAGAACAATGGCGAAAATCCGATTACCATGTACGCGAACGGCGGATTTGCTTTTACCGCCACGCTTGCGGACGGCAGGGCGTATAACGTAACCGTTTCGCTAAAGCCGTTGAAGCAAACCTGTACGGTTTCCAACGGTTCCGGAACCATCAGGTCGGCGAACGTTACAGACGTCCAGGTTGTTTGTACGAATAAAACCGGCGGCGTGACTTTGAGCGGCAGGATTGACATTCCGCAGGGCGTTGCAATCGACGGCTCAGTCAACGATCCCAATGAGTCTTACGAAAATAATGGATCTCTTGAATTGGCGCAGATTCTGCCGAATCCTGTTTCAGTAGGCGGTTATGTCAACCAGCCCGGGCACGGCTATACAGGCCGGTTAAATAATCGTAATAATGACACCGGTAGACGCGGCAACCCGGAAGATTATTTCAGAGTTAAATTAAAAAAAGACGACAAGATTATCCTGGCGATAGGAGAATCCGATACCGCTCGCAACGATCTGGATCTCTGGCTGATCAGCGATGACCTCTCTTATGTGGACATCTCGGAAGGATCTGGCAAATACGAAGTTCTTTCCGCGCCTTCAGACGGAGAATATTTTGTCGTTGTAGAGGCTTACACCGGAGCGTCAAACTACATTCTTACGATCGGCGCCGATACAACCACAGCAGATATGGCGGCGGCCGACGGGAAAATCCTTTCCACGCAATATGAAATGGTTCCCGATCAGATTATCGCGCGCTTTAAAGACAACAGCGTTAAATCTGCCGAAGCGGCAAACCAGACGGTTGCGCAATATGCCGCAAGTATGGGATTGACGGTCGTGGCCGGGTCGCCTGAACGCGAGATACTGTTTACCGTTGATGATCTGAAATTACTGGCTGGTGAAAAAAAAGCCGACTCGCCAACCTCCAAGTTATTTGAAAAAACGATCGCAGGCAATCCGGAGAAAGCGCGTTTACTGAATACCCTTATCGCCATTAAAGAACTGCGGAAACGTGAAGACATCCTTTCGGCAGAACCGAACTATATCGTGCATACCAGCATAGTCCCCAACGATGAACACTATGAATTGCAATGGCATTACCCGATGATTCAACTGCCGGAAGCGTGGGACGTAACCACGGGCAGCAACAACGTAGTCGTGGCGGTTGTCGACAGCGGAGTCCTGACGCAGCATCCTGATCTTCGCAACAGGCTTACCAATACCGGATACAGTTTTGTAAGCGGCGAAGCGGGCGGCGTCGGTTCAAACCCCAATGATCCCGGCAATGGGATTTCCGGCGTGGCCAGCTCTTTTCATGGCACGCATGTCGCCGGAACCATCGCGGCTGAAACCAATAACGGAAGCGGTGTAGCCGGTGTGACATGGAATACAAAAATAATGCCCGTGCGCGTTATGAAAGGAAACGGAAGCGGCACCACTTATGACGTCATGCAGGGCATTAGCTACGCCGCCGGCCTCGAAAATGATTCAAAAACCGTCCCAGGCAGTGCCGCCGATATCATTAACCTGAGTTTGGGCAGTTCCGGCCGTTCGTGCGTATATCAGGATTTGATCGACAGGGTTCGCGCAAAAGGAATCATCGTCATTGCCGCGGCCGGCAACGATAATACGTCCGCTCCTTCATATCCCGCTTCCTGCAATGGCGTAATTTCCGTCAGCGCGGTAAATATCAACGGTTTGAGGGCGTCGTATTCCAACTATGGCGCCAATAATATTACCGTTGCCGCGCCGGGAGGCGACAGTTATCCGGATATGGTATTGAGTACCGGCGGCAATGATTCCGAGGGTTCCGTCGTTTATACGTATTCATTCAAATCAGGAACCAGCATGGCCGCGCCACATGTAGCCGGAGTAGCAGCCCTGATGAAAGGCATACACTCCGGGCTTTCACCCGAAACGCTGGACGCGCTGCTTGCCACCGGAGAAATTACCGACATAACCGGAGGCGGCGAGGCAGAATACTATGGATACGGCCTTATAAACGCTTTTAAGGCTGTCGCCGCCGCCCGTAAGCTTGCCGGTGGCGGTGAAATAGCCGGGCTTAACGTAAATCCAAAGACAGTTAATTTCGGCGCAGTCCTCACGGAAACGTCTGTAACCGTATCCAAAATCGGTACGGGCGCGATCTCGGTTGCCGGCGCCAGCTCAAGCGCCGACGACTGGCTGACCGTTGCGCAAAATTCCGTGGACGGAAACGGATTTGGCAGTTACATCATTCGTGTCAACCGTTCCAGTCCCAGTCTGAGTCAGTCAGGCGATTACGCGGCCTCTGTTACTTTTACCGCCGCTTCAGGAACATCTGTTTCGGTCAGGGTTACGGCACAGGTGCGCGGCACGGCGGCAAACGTAACTTCTAACGCCGGATATCACTATGTCCTGCTTATCAGCGAAAACGAAGACGACGACGCTGAACAAGAGGACGTTACGGCTTCCAATGGCCATTATTCCTACAGTTTTACCAATGTGCCTCCTGGCAATTATCTGATTGTCGCCGGCAGTAACCGGAATAACAGCGGTTATCTTGGCGACGGAGGCGAGGCTTTGGGCGCTTATCCCACGGTGGAACAAATGGATGTTATTGACGCAGCCGCCGACAGGAGCGACCTGAACTTCACGACTAATTTGATATTGTCCATTTCAAACAACAGTTTTGCTGTTGACGGTATGACTGTGACCGGCAAACCGCCTGCCGCAATGCCAATGCCCGGATTCAAACGCTTGAAATGATTACGGTGAACAAATGAAACATTTTATGAAATTCCCGGCTTTCTGTGGACGGGATGTCTGTGTTCCCATGTCCAACGGGGCGTCTGCCCCCGCCAGCCGCTTCAACGGAATAGCCGGGATCTGCCTGGCGGCAGCCCTGTGTCTATTATCCGCGGCGGCGTGCAGCCGTTCCGCGCGTTCGGGCACGGAGACGGTGTCTTTTGCGTCCGCGGCCTTGGTATTATTGCACGGCGTACAGCGGGGCATCGGTGTGTCAAAGTCCATGGAAGCCATATGGGTTTCAGATGAAAAGAAATGGAATGATCTTCTTGCGTCCGTTCCGGTTGAAGCGCTGGAAATCCTGCCCCGGCCGGCCGCAGGCCCGGATATTGACTTTACAAAATATGGCGTTTTGCTTATAAGACTGGGAGAAAAACCCAACGGCGGTTACGGCCTGGCGCTTGCGGCCGATGAAGCAGGTATTGAAAACCGTGAGGCAAAGATTCAAATTCGCATAAGCGAACCTGAACCTGACGGTTTCTACACGCAGGCAATTGTATATCCGCACCTTGTTGTCAAAATGGAGAAAGGGGCTTTCGACAGTATAGCCGTCATAGATCAGGACGGCGCGGTCAAGCTTCGCCTGTCCATATAAACCAGGCGGTGGCGGAAATTTTCAATGTCTGTGGCGTCATTGATTGTACTTAAAACACCTGGGCCGTGTTTTGCCAGGAAATGAAATATCGTCAATTCGCGTTCCTGCAAAGCGCCTTCGGGACGAAGATTGTTCATTATCACATCAGCATCGCGGACAGCCGCCCCGCTGCGCGCCGTTTCATAACGGACGGCGCGTGATTTCAGATAGCGGACATTATGCAGAATCTTTTTGCGGGCGACGTCCGTCATGCCGTCCAGACGGGCTTCGATTTTTCCGGCGTCCGGACGAATTTCCGTCAGAGCCGCGTCCAGTTTTTCATAAAGGCTGTCCAGTTTTTCTATTGTTATTGATGAAGACTCCGACAGGCGCAGAACTTTTTCTTCAAACTCAGGTTTTTCAAGAAAAAGGTCGGAAAAACCGACGCCTGTTTTGTCCATCGCATCCGCGATTTCCGGTTCAATCAGCGTAAAGCCGTTGCGCGGCCAGATTACGGGCATGGGGCGGCCGAAAATAGAATATAGAGTTTCGATCTGGGCGAAATAGGCGATTTCCGCCGCACCGCCGGCGTAGGCCGCCGTAGGAAACAGATAATCCTGTACGATCGGCCGCAGCAGCACGTTAGGGCTGAATATTTCCGGGGTTCGCTCGGCAAGCTCAAGCATTTGCGCGCAATCAAATTTTTCGCCGCTGTTTTTTAAATGAAATTTTTCGCCGCGTTTTTCAACCGCTTGCCGCTTTCCACCAAGGGTAAGAAACAGAACCGTGGAACCCGGAATAACCTGCACCTGTGCGTGAAATCCCGCCGCCGATAATTCTTCATTGCGCCGTATAAGCGCGGAGCGGATTTGCTCCGATTCCGTAAGAGCGCGGTAAAAGACCGGCGCCGCCAATCGCTTGGCTTCTTTGTCGCCGGGATTAAAAAGGATCAGTCCGGTTTCCGGCAGAAGCCTGTGCGTCAAAACGGCAAAAGCTTCGGTAAAACTTCCACCCGGCGCGTACGCCGCTTCGAGCATTTCCGCGACACCGGTTTTACATGCGGAATCGGGAATGTTTTCGAGATATTCCTTCGTTGCATTACGAACGGCTTCGGTGAAACGGAGCGAACCTACGGAACGCATAGAGGTTTCCGCTTCCGGAAACAGTTTCGGCCCAAAATCAATGGTTCGCGCGCGTCCCTCGCCGTCCGGCACGGCGCGCCTGGTTGCTTCCGGGAAATCGTGATCGTCCGCTTCCATCCAGAAAACCGGAACCGCGTTAATGCCGCGTCGCCTGAGCCAGGCCGCAAGACGGACGGCGGTCAGCGCCTTGTAAATGGTGTAAAGCGGCCCGATGAAAAGCCCTGTCTGCTGGCCTGTGATGATTGCGACGCTATCAGATTTTTCCAGGGCGTCGATTGAGCGGAACACCTCGCCGTCCGCGCCGAACGATTCATTTTGCCGCCGCAGTATGGCGGCCATTTCGTTTCGCGGAAAAGGCCGCTGAGCGATTTCGCCCGCGGCCTTTTCCAGCGATTCCAGCGTCGGCTCGTGTGGATAAAAGCGCAGCGCGTCGGCGTCCCGATTCAGATATTTCAGGAACAGCGCTGAATGACGCGGGATTGACGAAAACGGAATGTCTTCATTCCTCATGATTCCTTCATTGCGGTGACAAGTTTTTTCAGGTCGGCGGCTTTGTCGCGCGTCGTGACGAGGATTTTGCCGCAAGCCTGGACAATGACCAAATCCGAAACGCCGAACGCGGCGATTTTATCTGACTGTGAATATATGACGCAGTTTTCGGATTCAAGAACGGACGCCCGCCCCTGAACAATATTGCCATTGTCGTCCGGCGCAAGCGCTCGGCCGAGCGCCGCCCAACCGCCGATGTCGTCCCATCCGAAATCGGCCGGAATCAGCCGCAGATTTTCCGCTTTTTCCATAATTCCGAAATCTATGGAAATGCGCGGCAGCATTGAAAAGATATTTCTTATTGCCTCTCCTGCGGTTACATCGCCGATAAGCGGGCGCAAGCTGCCAAGAGCGGCGCATGTATCAGGCATAAATTTTTCGAACAGGTCGAGCAGCGTCCGGTTGTTCCATAGAAACATGCCGCTGTTCCAGAAATAATTGCCTTCGGCTATGTAGCGTTCCGCGGTGTCGGTGTCCGGTTTTTCGATGAATTGGACTACAGGCCAGGCTTTGCCGCCGTCCGCGGGTTTTTCGGCGTGGATGTAACCATAACCGGTTTCAGGGCGCGTGGGCTTGATTCCGAAAACCACGCCGTTAGATCCCTCAAGATTGTATAACCCCATCCGGATTGTTTTCAGATAAGCGACTTCGTCGGCGACATAATGATCGGCGGGGAGCGCCAGCATCAGGGCGCTCCTGTCCCGCTGTTCAAGATGCAGGGCGCAGAATCCCAGACACGCGGATGTGTCCCGGCCGAATGGTTCAACCAGAAAATTTTCATTGGGAATTCCGGGAAGCTGCTCGCGCGCTATATCGAAATGCTCCGCGCCGATGGAAATCATTATTTGTTCATACGGAACCAGCGGTTGTATGCGCGAGACCGTGCTTTGCAAAAGGGAACCTTTTCCAAGTAGAGGGATGAACGGCTTTGGCAGTTTTTTCGTACTGAGCGGCCAAAACCGTTCACCGCGCCCCCCGGCCATAATCACAGCGTAAAGCGTCGACATTATTTCCTCCGCGCGGGTATTAGGGTTTCCTGGGCGGACACACAGGTCCGCCCCTACTACTTTACAACCTTTTTTATAACCTCAGCGAGCTGCCCGCCCTTGATTTCGGCCAGGTCGTATGAGGCGCGAACCATGGGCTTGTTTACTTTAAGGACGCGGGTTATGTCAATCGGCGTGGCCGAGAGAACCACGTCGCATGGGGTCGCGTCTATGGTGGCTTCCAAGTCTTTTATCTGCTTATCGCCGTATCCCATGGCGGGCAAAATGCCCCTGGCATTGGGATACTTTTCGTATGTGGCGGCAATGGAGGCGACCGCGTATGGCGCCGGGTCGACAATTTCGCTTGCGCCTGTATTACGGGCGGCGACAACGCCGGCGCCGTAGGTCATGGAACCGTGCGTCAGCGTGGGGCCGTCTTCAATGACAAGCACTTTTTTGCCCTTGATCATTTCGGGCTTTTCAGTCGTAACAGGGCTGTTGGCGCGAACAACAACGGCTTTCGGGTTGTACCTGGCGGCATTCTCTTCGATGGACTTGATATTTTCTTCCTTCGCGCTGTCGCACTTGTTGATAATGATTACGTCGGCGCGTCGGAAGTTCGTTTCGCCCGGATAATAGGTCAATTCGTGGCCGGGGCGATGCGGATCGGCTATGACGAAATGAATATCGCATTTGTAAAAGGGCATATCATTATTTCCGCCGTCCCAGAGAATCACGTCGGCTTCCGCTTCCGCCTGGCGGATAATTTTTTCATAATCAACGCCGGAATAAATTATAAAACCGTTTTGAATATGCGGCTCGTATTCTTCACGCTCTTCGATCGTGCATTTGTGCAGGTCCAAATCGGCGTAGGTTTCAAAACGCTGGCAAGTCTGTTTGACAAGATCGCCGTATGGCATGGGATGCCTGATGGCCACCACTTTTTTGCCCATTTCTTTGAGTATGCCGCTGATATAGCGCGTGGTCTGGCTTTTGCCGGCGCCAGTGCGGACAGCCGTGATGGCAATGACGGGTTTGGTCGATTTTATCATGGTGCCGTTGCAGCCCATGAGCTTGAAATCCGCGCCCGTCGCCATGCAAATACTGCCGATATGCATGACATGCTCGTGAGTCACATCGGAATATGAAAAAACGCATTCATCAACATTTTCGCGCCTGATGATGTCGGCGGCTTCCGATTCGTCGTAAATCGGGATGCCGTCGGGATAAAGTTTGCCGGCCAGTTCAAAGGGATATTTGCGCCCGGCAATATCGGGAATCTGGGTGGCGGTAAAAGCCACGACCTTGTATGCGGGATTATCGCGATAACAGGTGTTGAAGTTGTGAAAGTCCCGGCCCGCCGCGCCGATGATGAGAACACGTTTAAGATCTGACATACTTTGCTCCATTCATTTGAAAATGCCCGTCTTTGAGATTAAGGCGGGGTAATCCTCCATTTAATTTAGATTCCAATATTGCCGTCATCCGCATAAATAAGCAATTTTACTACTGTGTTTAACGAAAATATATTGTTTTTTTATCGCCATAAAGTATCCGGGTTATTGAAACGCAAGGCGGCAGACTATAACAGCGGCTGTCAGGCTTGCCAAATCAGCCGTCAGTCCGGCTATGACGGCGTGGCGCGTTTTGCGGATTCCAACCGCGCCGAAATACACAGCCAGCACATAAAAAGTGGTTTCAGTACTGCCGTAGGCCGAAGCCGCCAGCCTGCCGATGAAGGAATCCGGCCCGTGCGTTGAAACAAGTTCAGCCACAATTCCCAGAGACCCGCTTCCCGACAGCGGCCGCATTATTGCCAGAGGCAGAATTTCCGCGGGGAAACGCAGCCAGCTCAAAAGAGGCGAAAGCGCTTCCGCCATCATATCTATAGCTCCCGCCGCGCGCAGCATTCCGACGGCAACCAGCATGGCCACAAGGTAAGGGATAATGCGGACAGCGGTCTGAACTCCGCCCTTTGCGCCTTCCACGAAACTCTCAAACACTTTTACTTTCCGGAAAGCGCCGTAGAGCGGAACCGCTGCCAGAAAGAAAGGGATTGCCCAGGTCGAAACGGTTCCGATAAAGTTCGAGATCATTGCTCTTTCTCCCCGGCTTCGGACTTTGCCTCAAATACAGGCAATTTTCCAAGAAACCGCGCCGTTGTAACTCCCACTATCAGCGCGGCACAACCGGCGGCCAGTGTTGTGCCTATTATTGCCGTCGGATCTTTAGAACCGGCCGAAGCCATGACGCCGATCATGGTTGCCGGAATCAACTGCACGCTGCCGGTATTGATCGTGAGAAAGGTGCACATGGCGTTGGTGGCGACGCCGGGAATCTTGTTAAGTTTTTCCAGGTCTTCCATCGCCTTCAGACCAAGGGGCGTGGCGGCGTTGTTCAGCCCCAGCATATTGGCGGCGATATTCATCGTCATGCTGCCCATCGCGGGGTGCCCCGGCGGAACGTCCGGAAACAGCCGTTTCATTACGGGATTGATAGCCCTGGCCACGAGCGCCATAAGACCGGAGTCTTCCATTATTTTGACCAGTCCAAGCCACAACGCCATTACGCCGATAAGGCCGATGGCGATTGTCACCGCTCCGGCGGCGGAGTCTATGGCGGCTTTTGTCACCGCGTCAATTTTGCCGTTGATTCCTCCGATAACAATTGCCAGAATCACCATCGCAAGCCAGATGTAGTTCAGCATAGCTGTAATCTCCGATGTTTAACGAGCATTTACGGAGCGTATCATACCTATGAATATTCCTGTGACGCAACCGAAAGGGCTGAAACCCGGAGACACGATAGCCGTTGTCGCGCCGGCCGGCCCGATAGCGTCGCGCGACGTTTTTGACGGCGGAATCGCGGCGCTTGAACGGATGGGCTTCCGAACGCGTTTTGACGACCGCGTATTTCAGTCTCACCGTTATCTGGCCGGCGGCGACGCCGACCGCGCCGCGGAACTGACGAAAGCCATTCAAGACACGTCCGTTCAGGCGATCATCGCCCTGCGCGGCGGCTACGGCTGCGCGCGTCTTATTCCGCTGCTTGACGAACGCCTCGTTCGCGGGAATTGCAAGATATTCATCGGCTTTTCCGACCTAACGACACTGCATCTTTTCTTTAATAAATGCGGATGGATTACATTTCACGGGCCTATGGCGGCAAACAGGGCGCTTGCGGAAATATCGGCGGAGTGCGAAAAACACCTTGTTTCACTATTGACGGATACCGGCTATCGCCCCGTATTTCAATTTCCGCAGCTTGAAAGCTGGTCTTTAGGAGCGA
>Ga0082212_10011671_pt1 | contig 11125 bp, 8 predicted proteins | sample TergutNt197P3_FD_71548 | JGI IMG/M metagenome (GOLD analysis project Ga0082212, IMG submission 71548) | Neocapritermes taracua P3 segment gut microbial communities from Petit-Saut dam, French Guiana - Nt197 P3 | ecosystem: Host-associated > Arthropoda: Insects > Digestive system > Gut ... | reverse complement strand
CTTTGTCGAATAAACCGATGCGACCTGTGTGTTTATATTTGGATAGTGACATATTTGTATTTTTTGTGGCAAAGATACAAATATTTTCTTGAATATCAAATAATTAATTTTTAGGAGTGCCCTAAATACTCCAAATACGCCCGCGAAGGTACAATATTTTTTTGGAAAACAATCAATATTCTCCGGTAAACTTTAGCAATATTTTTTAATTATTTGATTTTTAACCCAAAATATTCATTAGCCGGTATCAGCAAAAGCAACATCTACTCTCTGCCACAGTTTGTCCCACCCAAGCCCGACGGCTCATGCGCAGAACCTTCTTAACAATATCTTTATTCAACTTTCGCAAGTCCCCATTAGGCCACATTTTAGCAAAGAATTACAGAGGATGCACAAAACAACCAATCTGGCAACTGAAGTTATTTGGTGAATGTTCATATTTTTAGACCAAAATCTTTTCCCACATTTTCCTTGTTTTTACCATACTTTGCAAGAAATTTGCAAGAAAAAGCGATGAAAATACCAACTTTCAAAACCAAATGTACAGTAAGACTCCAAAAATCTCCAAAGAACGGAAACGATTATTATCTGTTTGTTGAGGCGTACCCTGTCTATGAAAACAATCATACCCAACCCAAACGTAAGGCAACATTTCTAAATCGGGTTATCCGTTCCATCATTTGGGATACAAAGAAACCCACCCGCGGCGGCAACTACCAGCCCCGGCGTAGTGTTGAGGGAGTTATCCAATGCCGCAGCAAACACGACCGTCAAGTCGCCCTGTTTGCTGCCCAAATGTGTGCAATCATGCAAGACGAGTATAACAAAAAGGCCCTGTTCCCTCAACAATATAAGGAGCAACAGGAACAATACGCCCGCGAGCAAATAGAAGTATTGCCCTACATTCAGGAAGTAATCAAAAAACGTCAGACAACTTTAACAAGCGGCACCATGCGCGTGTGGGCTAACTTTTTATCCAAGTACCAAAAATTTGAGGACAAGAACAGGCTGCATTTCGGAGATATGAACAGAGCAAAAATCGAAGAGTTCATCGCGTTTATTGCCGGCTACAAATCTGAAAAAGTCGAAAAACTCTCTGCCAATTCACAAAAGTCAATGATTAGATGCTTGCAGGCAGTATTGAACGAGGCGTATAAAAATGAAATCATCACATTCAATCCCAACCATGCAATAGAGTTGCCAAAAGGTGAACAGAAACAAAAACAATACCTTACATTGTTCGAACTACAAACTCTATATACAACAGAATGTCCCAACAATACGGTAAAAAGAGTGTCACTTTTTTCCGCACTCACAGGTTTGCGACATTCCGATTGTATAAATTTGTGCTGGAAAAATATCGCGGAAGGCAAAAATCCAAGCGTGAAATTTAATCAGCAAAAGACAAAAAGCACCGTGTATTTGCCTATTTCAATAGAAGCGTTAGAACTTTGCGGACAGCGAAAAGGCGATGATGATAAAATTTTTGAGGGTATAAGCGGATCTAATTTTTGTAACACAATTATAGCCAGATGGGTAAGAAATGCAGGCATCACAAAAAACATTACCTTTCACTGTTTTCGTCACACTTTTGCCACGTTGCAATTAACGAGCGGTACAGATATTTACACTGTCAGCAAAATGTTGGGTCACGCAGATGTTAAAACCACGCAGATATACGCCCAAATTATTGATGAGAAAAAGCAAGCGGCGGCAAACGCTATTAAATTGAGGGGCGTCTAAAAATCAAGATTTGAGGCTGAGGAAAAAGCATAGTTTACTGTTACCTTCCCAACTCTCTTTTCAACTCCTCTATTTCTCTATCTTTCTCGGCAAGCGACTTATCTTTCTCCACAAGCGACTTGTCTCTCTCGGCAAGCGACTTGTCTCTCTCTTCTATTGTTTTTTTGCTCTCGGCAAGCGACTTGTCTCTCTCTTCTATTGTTTTTTTGCTCTCGGCAAGCGATTTGTCCCTCTCCGCAAGTGTTTTGTCTTTCTCCGCAAGCGATTTTCTGACGTCAACGACTTCATCTTCAAGCCCTACAATACTGTTATGCCACCGTGCATAATCTTCGGCACTGTCGTAGGCATCCCGCTCTTTCCGCGACAACCCTGACGCTTCACATATCTTGATGGCGCTGTGTATCAATTCATTTGATACAAACTCTTCCGGCAATGAATCGTAATATCCGTCTATCTCTTTTAAAAAGCGCAACCACAATATTGCCAATTTCTTATGGGCGTCTGACCATCTGTCTTGCGTAAAATTGGGCAACTCCAACAGTACATAATCCAACCCATCTATCACTACATCGGGATTTTTTGTGTCCATGATTCGCAAATGGTGGTACCACTCTCTCCCTTTTGAAAACGTACCATTGACTACCGCCAAAACATACACGGGATTCAACTCCTGAAACATCTTTGCCCTGTCTGCCTGTTTCTCTTTATCCAACTGCCTGATTACCGCTTTAGAGCCGTTTATCAACAACCGCTTACGAAACACATTGCTCCACTCCGACTGCATCTCTACAATAAACGCCCTTCCGGCGTTGTCCGTGCACTTTACATCAACCACCGAGTTTTTCCCCAGCATCGTATCGGGTACCTGCTCAGGAGACAGGTACTCTATGGAGACTACTTCCTGCTCCTCCTGTAACGGCAATAATGAATTTAAAAAACTGATTAACAATTCTTTATTCTCTCCAAATATCTTCTTGAAAAGCACGTCAATTTTTGGGTCCAAATATTTTGCCATTTTCTCTTTTTTTGCAAAGATAGCATTTTCTCCCCAAAAGCAACATCCGCACCTCCAGTGTGAAGTGAAGATAGGGGGCAAATCCACACGTGTCAACGAGTATTTATACTCATTTTTCTGAAAAAGTGTTTGCGTAGAACAACCTCAATATTTTCCGCATATTTGCGTAAAATAGTTTGTATATTCGCCGCAAACATGCTATCTTTGCAAAAATTTTATGGATGGCAACATATATTTATCAACGCGAAAATTGGACAAATTTCACTTGGAATGAACAAGATATAAGCGAGTTATATGGTGAAGTCAAATATTTGCAAGGAAGATTGAACGGCATAATGAGCACCATCGGTTTTTCACAAAAAGAAGAAACCGTGCTCAATACGTTCACTTTTGACATTTTGAAGTCATCGGAAATAGAGGGCGAATTATTGAATTTTGACCAAGTGCGTTCTTCGATTGCTCGGCGTTTGGGTATAAATAGGGCAGGTTTAGTTCCATCGGCACGAAACATAGAGGGAATCGTGGAAATGATGCTTGATGCTACGCAGCGTTATGAACAACCACTAACAGAAGAACGTCTTTTTGGCTGGCACAATGCGCTTTTTCCGAGTGGCTACAGCGGTGCATATAAAATAGATGTTGCTTGTTATCGCAGTAGAGAAATGCAAGTCGTTTCAGGCGCTATGGGTAAAGAAAAGGTACATTACGAAGCCATTAAACCTGATTTTGTACAATCCGAAATGGACAGGTTTTTGCATTGGCTAAATAGAGATTTTACGCTTGATGCCATCATAAAAGCAGCGATTGCTCATTTTTGGTTTGTCATCATTCATCCATTCGATGACGGGAATGGGCGTATAGCAAGAACAATCAGTGATATGCAGTTGGCGAGATCCGAAAAAAGTGCACAACGTTTTTACAGTTTGTCAAGCCAAATACTTGTAGAGAGGAAACAATATTATGCAGTATTGCAAAAGGTTCAACACAGTGATGGCGATATTACAGCGTGGTTACACTTTTTTTTGACCTGTATGCAAAAGGCTTTGCTTGCTTCGGAAAGTGGAATTGCACGTATATTAGAGAAAGCAACATTTTGGGCAATTCACGAACATACAACCATCAACGAAAGACAACGCCTTATCATCAACAAACTTTTTGACGGTTTTGATGGTAAACTGCAATCGTCAAAGTGGGCAAAAATCTGTAAGTGTTCGCAGGACACGGCAATCCGCGACATTAAAGATTTAATGGATAAAGGCATTTTACAGCAGGAACCACAAGGCGGTCGCAGCACAAATTACGAACTGACACCAATCAACGGCAGGTAATGAGCGGTATAGGGCGCTGCTTCATGCGTAAGCATAAATTCAGATAGTAAATGCAACTTTTCAGGAATAACTGATGAACAATTTAGCAAACTAAATCTGTCCAAAGATGACTTTCATGGAGAATGGAAAATTGAAAGTTGAAAATTGGGAACTGAAAATTGGAAAATGGAGAATTGGGAACTGAAAGCAGGCGTCAGCCTCGTAACTGCTTGATTACTTCTCTCTCTCTCTCTCTCTCTCTCTCTCTCTCTCTCTCTGGTAATCCCCATAAACACCTGCGCTCAAATTATTGAGCGGGCGGGGTGGGTTATAAGAAGCAGCGTACATTACAAAAGACAAATACAATTTTGATTCACGCCGCAAAGATAGGGGGAAAATCCACACGTGTCAATGACTATTTATACTCATATCTTCTACGTATGTCAGCCCGCAAGCGCATTTGTCGAATACTATTTTGCACTGTTTCCCAAACGTTTTTCCAATTCCGCTATCCTTTTTTGCTGCTCTAAGAGTGCATTGTCTTTCTCGGCAAGCGACTTGTCTCTCTCGGCAAGCGACTTGTCTTTCTCGGCAAGCGACTTGTCCTTCTCTTCTATCGTTTTTTTGCTCTCGGCAAGCGATTTGTCCTTCTCTTCTATCGTTTTATCTTTTTCCGCAAGCGATATATTTTTCTCCACAAGCGATTTTCTGACGTCAACGACTTCATCTTCAAGCCCTGCAATACTGTTATGCCACCGCGCATAATCTTCGGCACTGTCGTAGGCATCCCGCTCTTTCCGCGACAACCCTGACGCTTCACATATCTTGATGGCGCTGTGTATCAATTCATTTGATACAAATTCCTCCGGCAATGAATCATAATACCCATCTATCTCTTTTAAGAAACGTAACCACAATATTGCTAATTTCTTATGGGCGTCTGACCATCTGTCTTGCGTAAAATTGGGCAACTCCAACAGTACATAATCCAAGCCATCTATCACTACATCGGGATTTTTTGCGTCCATGATTCGTAAATGGTGGTACCACTCTCTCCCTTTTGAAAACGTACCATTGACTACCGCCAAAACATACACGGGATGCAACTCCTGAAACATCTTTGCCCTGTCTGCCTGTTTCTCTTTATCCAACTGCCTGATTACCGCTTTGGAGCCGTTTATCAACAACCGCTTACGGAACACATTACTCCACTCCGACTGCATCTCTACAATAAAAGCCCTTCCGGCATTGTCTGTGCACTTTACATCAACTACCGAGTTTTTCCCCAGCATCGTATCGGGTACCTGCTCAGGAGAGAGGTACTCTATGGAGACTACTTCCTGCTCCTCCCGTAACGGCAATAACGAATTTAAAAAACTGATTAACAACTCTTTATTCTCTCCAAATATCTTCTTGAAAAGAACGTCAATTTTTGGGTCCAAATATTTTGCCATTTCCTCTTTTTTTGCAAAGATAGCATTTTCTCCCCAAAAGCAACATCCGCACCTCCAATATGGAATGAAGGTACGGATGTATGAAGAGGGGAGGCGCTCCGCTCCGCAAAACGCCGCTCTCTGTTCAGTCCGCTCCGCAGTCTGTCCTCTCGCGGCGCCCCTGTAAAACTTCTTTACAGCCTACAACCAAATCGCGCCACAGTACGAATATCTCCTTTCCGACCATTCTTCTTACATGTATTGAATCTGAAACGCCATTGGCTTCAACAATTACGGTATGATCCTGATGCGCTGCAACGGTTATCGAAAACCTGCCGTTACTGTCGGTGTATTCTGTCTCTATGTCCGGTACTGTTCCACCGGTTTTTGCCATAACAAGCGCTTCTGCTACAGGATTGTTCTTACAATCCACTACCCTTCCTTTTATGGTTGCATACTCTTTGAAACATGCTGTTAAACTAAACATCATAAAGAGGGCAGCAATAAACAGTGGCTTTTTCATGTTCATTTTATATTTCATCGTCAATTACCTGCAATCGCCGGTTTTAAATAGTACCTCCTCTTGCGACCAGATGTTTTTGTTCTCCTTATGTGTGAATCCAAGGAACGAAAAGTCTATTCCGCAACTTCCGATAAACTGCGCTCTTGCCTGTCGGCAGGCAGGGAACGAGGTATAATCGCCCCCTATCAAAAAGGCGGTCTGCACCCATGGCACCACCACCGAATTAAAGATACCCACTTCGATACGCGGAAAGCCGATTCCAAAATTGACGGCTATGGCAGAAGAAGCACCCGTTTCAGTCTGTTTTTTGTCGATGGAATAGTTGCCTATTTTGCCCTTTACGTCTGTTTTTAAGCCATCGTAAATGATGCCCGTCTGTGAATCGTATTTGAACTTTGCCGATACCTGTGCAGAGCCGTCCATAGGTACAACGGCATTGACTACCACTTGCATCTTCAATTTTATCACTGTGGGAATGGGACCCACCATGAGCGGATAGGCGCCCAGAATCACCGGCATCTCCAAATTGATGGCGTCGTTTCCGGAGCCTGCTACCACAATGGAGAGGGTCAATTCTCCCTGAAGGTTGTCGTTTGCATTGGAGAACTCTTTGAGTTTGGATTTTTGATAGACGATTTTGTTGTCGGAGTAGAAAGAGGAGATGCGCCCTTCCACAATAAACTTCCCTTTGACGGCGCTTCCGGCTAAATTTTTTGTTACCTCCATCTTTACGTTTGCATACTCCTTCTTTAGGTCCATGACAATAGAGTATTTATAACCTCCGTAACTAAAATCAAACTTTGCCTCGCTTCCTGCTTTTGTGGGAATAAACGTTTGATCGCCCATTTGCACCGCATAGTTGGTTTCGGGACGAAAATCACAATAGGTTGACCATTCAATCGTACCGTCCTCAATGAGTTCGTCTAAGGTTGCTTCTACTACTTCTACCACAATCTCACTGCCTTGCGTAGTTACTCTGTCGGCTTTGCCAAACGCCTTCCCGTGAATCAAAATAATGTCGCCCTTTTTAATCTGTTTTGCCTTTTCACTGCTGTTCTTGAATTTGAAGACGTTTCTTTCGGTATCCACAGAGGTTACTTCGTTGTCTGTATCCGATGAGTCAAAATAGACCGTTTGGTCGGTGAAGGTAGCATCAAAAGATGCCTCCGAGTTTCCTGTACCTGAATTTTTAAACATATCATCCCCTTTGTTGCAACCCGCAAGCAACGCAATGAGGGCGATAAACGTCAGTAACGTGGTTCCATTTTTTTTTGTAAACAATTTCATCATATTGAAAATTTTGTGGTTAATAAATGTCGTTAAGGTTTTTCATGCTGCAAAGGTACGGGAGGGCAAAAGGCGTGTCAACGGAAATATTTCCGATGGAGGGTCGGAAATATTTCCGATACCCCCCAAAGATTCTTCATGAAACGTAAAAAAATTATCGCCCGCGGTTCGACTGTGTGCTACTAATCGGGCGATATGGGAATCTATTTGCCCTTTGTTAAGGGAAGGATGGCGGGATCTGTAATTGTTTTGCGCTGCAAGCAAGACGGAAGCCAACGACGGGGTAGGAGCTCCCGGGCCGGCCGCTGGAGCGGGAAAAGACAGCGACACCGGACACAAAGCCGCACCAATTGCCGCCGCGAACCACGCGGGAGTCTGAGGTTCCAAGTGCTACGGGGTTGGTAAAGCGTCCCCTGGCAAGAGGATCGCTCCAAGCGTCATAGCACAACTCATCCACATTCCCGCTCATGTCGTATAACCCCAACTCGTTGGGCGCCTTGGTCCCTACAGGATGAGTCTGCCTTGCGCTGTATCCCTCCATGCTGTTGTTTGTGTACCATGCAACCTCTCCTACCATATTGCTGCCGCTGTAGGTGTAGCCCATACTATACGCCCCGCCGCTTGCCGCATACTGCCACTCCGCCTCTGTGGGCAACCGAAACTTCTTCCCCGTCAGTTGGTTTAACTTATAGACAAATCCATCCTCATAATAGGTCATCCCGTCTATCACCATGGTGGCGCCGGTGGTTCCTACAATCACGTTCCAACTCACCGACTCCACCGGTAAATTAGCGCCACTGAAATAGGAGTCGGGGTTGGTTCCCATCACGGCACGCCACTGCGCCTGCGTTACCTGATACTTGCTCATGTAGAAGGTACCCAGGGTAACTTTACGTCCGGTAAGCATCTCAAAACGTCCGGTAAGCATCTCAAAAGTGCCGCCTTCAACCGTTACCATGTTGGAGACGATATCCTGTAAGGAGATGATATCCTGTAAATTAATCCGATGGGAATCGGTAAACTTTCCTTCAACAGTTACCATGTCGGAGACGATATCCAAAAGGATGGGGTCGGTGATCATCACGGGGGGATCAATGAGGTCAATGTTGCCTTTGCAACTTGTCAGAAACATCCCCGCGCCAAGGGTCAGTAAGGCAATAATGCCTCTCGTAAAAAATTTTGTGTTCATCATAAAATGAAATTAAATGGATAAAATGTTAATTGGTATGAATAAAAGAGAGATAAATTTTGATTCACGCCACAAAGATAGGGGGCAAATCCACCCGTGTCAATGAGTATTTATACTCATATCTCTGAAAAAGTGCTTGCGTAAAATAACCTCAATATTTTCCGCATATTTGCGTAAAATGGTTTGTATATTCGCCGCAAACGGAAGATTGAACGGCATAATAATGAGCACGCACCATCGGTTTTTCACAAAAAGAAGAAACCATGCATGAATATTTTTTACTACATTTGCAGAACAGAAAAGTTGCATTTGTGACTTGAATGTGTGTAACAGAAACAATTTGGAAAACGCAAAAAATAATCTCCCCGCACCTCCCAAGCAAAGTGAAGGTGCGGATGTGTAAACAGGTTGAAAAAACTTTTATAGAAGAATTTGAATATATAGTTGAAAAAATATCAACTATGTTAGAAAAATTTACTATCTTTGTTGCCTGAAATAGACGTTGTATGATTGAACTCGAAACCTTTAAAAATATACCCATTGAAAGTTCCGGTTTACAGAACTTGTTGGGCAATTACAGGTTTCCGCGCAACAAAGTGTCTGCACTTGAAAAGCGTGGTCAGGTAATCCGTTTGAAAAGAGGTTTGTATGTAGTTTCAGAAAAAATCAGTCGCAAACCCGTTTCCCGCGAACTGCTCGCAAACCATTTGTACGGACCTTCTTACTTATCACTCGAAACCGCATTGTCGTTTTATGGAATCATACCCGAAAGGGTTTTTGCGATACGCTCAATGACTACCAAACGAGCCAAAAACTTTGAAACTCCATTCGGGAATTTTGACTATACAACTATTTCGGCATGTTATTTTAGTATTGGGCTTCGGCAAGAAATAATTGAAAATCAATATGCTTTTATGATTGCCACGCCTGAAAAGGCATTGTGCGATTTGATTTTGGCTACACCGAATTTGCGGTTACAATCCGTCAAGGCAATGCGTATGTATTTGGAAGAAGATTTGCGGATTGATTTTTCGGATTGGCAAAATATGGATACCGAAATAATCAGGCAATGTGTTGAAACAGGGAGAAAAAAGGGAACATTAGGATTGTTGTTAAAATATGTCTATCGCCATTTTTGATAATATGCTTTCTCGTTATGATATCATAACGAAAGACCGCAGAACAAATGCCATTCACGAGATTATGCAACAAATCGCACTTGCAGGTTTGTATCGTGGCGGATTTTTTGACAAGGCAGCATTTTACGGCGGCACTTGCCTGCGCATTTTTTGGGGTATGCAGCGATTTTCCAAAGACATGGATTTTTCGTTGCTGCAACCAGATGAACACTTTTGCCTTGAAAACTATTTCGATGCAATAACATCTGAATTTCAAGCAATGGGACGAAATATTACCATTACTAAAAAAGAGAAGACTACACAAACAAATGTAGCATCGGCATTTTTAAAAGACAATACCGAAGTTTATCACCTTTCATTCTCAACGGAAAAGCAAGTAAAAATCAAAATAGAAGTTGATATACAGCCGCCTTCGGGTTTTGCTACCGAACATAAATTGTTGCTGTTACCGTTTTCGTTCATGGTGCGATGTTATACTCTGTCGGATTTGTATGCGGGGAAAATGCACGCCTTGCTTTTCAGAAATTGGAAAACTCGCGTAAAAGGTCGTGACTGGTACGATTTTGAGTGGTATATACGAAATAATGTTGCGTTGAATTTCAAACACTTACAAAAAAGAGCAGAACAAATAAGCAGTTTGAAAGAACAGGATTTTACTATCGATGTTTTCAAAAAAATGCTGAAAGAGCGTATTGAAAAAACAAATATTGAAGCGGTTAAAAACGATGTGCGTCCTTTTTTGAAAAATCCGTCAGAAATGGATATTTGGAGTAGAGCGTATTTTTTACAACTTGTTGATATGGTAAATATTGAGAGATAAAAAAGCAACATCCGCACCTCCGGTGTGAAGTGAAGGTACGGATGTGTAGAGAGGGGGAGAGGCGGCGGTCGAGGCGCGGCGCCCCTGCAAAACTCGCTCCCCTGCCTGTTAATTTGCACTGCAAGCAAGACGGAAGCCAAAGGAGACGCTGGTGTTTCCGGGCGAGAAGTAGTCGCGGCTCAAGACACGGGCAAGGGACACAGAGAGACTCCGACCGCCGCCGCGAACCGCGCGGTTGGATCCTGAAGTTCCAATTTCTACGGGGTTGGTAAAGGATCCCGTGGCAAGAGGGTTGCTCCAAGCGTCATAGCACCACTCATACGCATTCCCGCTCATGTCGTATAACCCCAACTCGTTGGGCGCCTTAGTCCCTACAGGATGAGTCGTGCCTCCGCTGTTACCATTGTGCCATGCAACCTCTCCTGCCGTATTGCTGCCGCTGTAGGTGTAGCCCATGCTCCAAATACCGCCGCTTGCCGCAAACTGCCACTCCGCCTCTGTGGGCAATCGAAACTTTTTCCCCGTCAGTTGGTTTAATTTATAGATAAAACCATCCTCGTAATAGGTCATCCCGTCTATCACCATGGTGGCGCCGGCACTCCCTACAATCATGTTCCAACTCACCCGATCTACCGGTAAATTGTCGCCGGTAGAATAGGAGGGTTTGGT
>Ga0082212_10011670_pt1 | contig 11128 bp, 12 predicted proteins | sample TergutNt197P3_FD_71548 | JGI IMG/M metagenome (GOLD analysis project Ga0082212, IMG submission 71548) | Neocapritermes taracua P3 segment gut microbial communities from Petit-Saut dam, French Guiana - Nt197 P3 | ecosystem: Host-associated > Arthropoda: Insects > Digestive system > Gut ... | reverse complement strand
AAACCTTGGTAATTATAGAGTTGCCCCTGGCAAATTCGCTGGATCCCCCGGTTTCTTTGTCGGGTATGACTATGCTATTGAAGATGTCGCCACCTTCGGCGCTACCTTTGCCGGACAGTATGTTGGTGAAGTTTCCGGCAGTGACGGAAAGTTCCCCTTCATGGCTAATATTCATGGTAAGGTTCTTATGCTCGATCCGATTACCATCGGAATCAACGCATCGTACTATGCGGCTCCTGCCAATGCACCCAACTTCTTCTCCATTGCCAGCCCTTATAGTGCTACCAACGTAGAAAGCGCACAGGGTGCTGGTTCATTAATCGGTGGAGCAAAATCCAAGGTTATCGAAGCCATGCTTGATTTTGGCTTTGCACTTGAACCCTGCACTATTGGTTTAACCGCCGCTTATATCATGGACTTTGCCAAGGAGGATGACGGTGGTAAGAATTCAGGTATGAAGATTGGCGCCTGTGCAAACTTTGGAATTGGCGACACCGGCTTTGCTATTATTCCTGGTGTAATCTATACCAAGTACATGAAAATTAATAATGACAGTGTCAAGTATGCCACTTTGGATCTTGGTGTTTCCCTTGCATACAGCTTCTAAGCATTACGTAATGGGATAAAAAAAGCCGCCTGCAAAGGCGGCTTTTTTTGTTGGTGGGATTGGGTGGAGTTGCGGGTGCGTCCATTTAATTAAAAAAACTATGTCATCTATTTCAATATTATATTTATTTTCTTTGAATGAATTGCACAATCCGTTAAATAATGTTTTTTACTATTTCCATTGATGTCTGTTGTTTCTGCATATTCCGACGGAATTGAACAGTAAATCCGAGAACATGTGCACATTCTCCGAGAATTGGTTTTAATTTGTTTATTAATCTCCAAGAAATATTAGCGTCAAGTAATATTTTCATTCCAATTTTAAGCCATAGCAATTACTTTTATTAATTCTTCACGTTTTGCCGCAAAAGCCAAAGCTGCTTTTATATGTGTTTCGTTCAACAATGGATAATCGTCCAATATTTCCTGTACGGGTATCCCCTCCGATAACCATTGAAGAATATCCCCAACAGTTATTCTTGTACCTTTTATACAAGGTTTGCCAAAACGAATTCCCTGATCAATGACAATGTAATCTGATAAGTCATTATTTCCCATAATTCTTATTATGCAATAAATATCCTGTTCTGTCCATATTTTTATGGTCATCTATCGTGTATAACTATTTAAAAAATCATACAGGATAATTTACAGGATAGCTAAAGAAAAAATAGTTCTTCTTTCTTGGAATAACAAACTGAATATTCCAGTTGGTTTTGCGTATAGTAACCGTGTGAGGTTGTATATAATTGTCTGCAAAAATAGTAAATTCTTCTTGACAATTAGTAGTTTATATGCTACATTGTATTTATGAAGATACGCAGCAGAACCAGCGTTTACAGCTCTGTGGTTGCGATAAAAACTCCCAGCAGGAAGATATTGCCAGGGTAAAACGAATAGCGGTTTTGCCTTTGGAAGAGGAGGAATAGATCATGGAGAAAGTAACAGTAAGTGACTGGAATCTGGCGGACGAAATAGAAACCAGGGAAGATGTAATTGGTATTCTTGAAGCGGCTCTTGAAGAGAACGATATAGAATTTCTGTTTAAGGTGATTGGTGGTATCGCCCGTTCAAAGGGTATGGCCCAAATTGCCCGGGAATTGAAACTCAACCGGGAAAGCCTCTACCGCTCTCTTTCACAAGATGGAAATCCTTCGTTCAGCACTGTTGTTAAAGTTCTGGATAACCTGGGCTTTCAGTTAAGTGTGATGCAGAAAGTACCGGCATAAACAAGTCCGTTTAATGCATGGCGACATTAACTTAACTATTGATTCATAAACTTATTTTAACAAAAGATTTCGTAGAGGAAAAAATTTTAGAAGCAATGAAAATAGATTCAAAAACATTAATAAAAAAATCTGACAATGAAGACGATTTACCCGGAATAATTGATTTTATAAATCAGAATGATAAAAACAAAAAAACAGGCTCATTATTGGATTTTGCTTCAAAAAACAGAGTAGAAATAACAAAATATAAATTTAATCGTGATGATTACCATAGCAGATAAAATACATTTTGAATAATACCAATAATCCACTCCACCGCTAAGTTACCGCCAATGCTGGACGCACCAGTCCAACAAAAAAAGCCGCCCTTGCAGGCGGCCTTTGTTATCCCATTACGTTAAACTTAGAAGCTGTACTTAAGGGAAACACCAAGATCCAAATAAGACTCTTTGGCATCTACTGCTTTACCAGCATCTGCTCCTGTACCAGGAACTTTCATGATTTTGGTATAGATTACACCAGGAATAATGGAAAAGCCGGTGTCGCCAATGCCAAAGGTTGCACAGGCGCCGATCTTCATTGCCGCACTACCACCATTGTCTTTCTTCTTGTCAGCAATGTCCATGATATAAGCACCGGTCAAGCCGACGGTGCAGGGTTCAAGGGCAGCACTAAAATCAATCATGGCTTCAATAAGCTTGCCTTTTGATCCGCTGTCTAAAGTATTAACGACGAAGAGACTGGTATTGGCGGGAGCCGCATAGTACGACAGGTTGACTCCGATGCTTATCGGATCGAGCATAAGTACCTTACCATGAATATTAACCATGAAAGGGAAGGTGGTTCCATCGTCATCTACAAATTCGGTTCCGTCCCAAGATGCACCTTTACCAACAAGCTGTCCGGCAAAGACAGCGCCGAAGGTGGCGACATCTTCAATAGCATAGTCATACCCGACAAAGAAACCGGGGGATCCAGCGAATTTGCCAGGGGCAACTCTATAATTACCAAGGTTTGCAGTGTTATCAACCCAAGCATTGGTATCATCATCCCACCATCCAACGCGATCATCACGAACAAGTTTTCCCATTTTCTCGGCTTTATATTTGCTGCCAATAGCTTTCCCGCTAATACCAGCTTCACTTAAACCGGCATAGAAGCCCTCAGCGCTTACCTTGATAAAAGGTGCATCCGAGCTGGCGCTGGCGCCAAAACCCCAGTTGCTGTCGCCCCAAACTCCCAGGTTACTCCACTGGGCAAAAACTTCGTTTATACCAATCGTGAGTTGAACAGGTCCGATATTGACCCAGCCTTCGCCAAAAAAACCGCCGTCACCGCGCCACAGAACCCAGCCACCGGCATCATCGCCTTCAACGCTGAGTTTAAGGCCAGAGCCGGAATTAAATGGATTAAACTTCCATTCAGGAGCGCGAGTTTCATCCGCGGCACCTAAACTGGTTTCCTTACCCTGATACATTCTGGCACCAACATCCATCCGTATAGATCCGGAAGGTGTAATGTCCTGTGCAAAAACTCCCCCCGCTACCGCAAGGATTAAAAGAAGGATTGTTTTTGGCGGAAAATTTGGTCGATTTTTGGCTGTTTTTTGATAGAATTTTGGCTGTTTTTTAACGTCTGTTAGATATATATGACGACTATTAGATGTCAGAAAATATATGTAATGCGGGATCCGTGAGGGTGCATCATGGTTATAATTCCTGGTTAAACTCGTCTTCTGTATCGCTTTCTTCTTCCGGAAAGTGATGTTTTATTCTTTTATTAATAAAAATTCTTACGGTATTACGGTTGGTGTTAAAGCGGCGGCCGATTTCCGCTTTGGATATGCCCTGGGATAACATGTCTATGATTTCGTCTTCGTGGCCGGAAAGTTTCAATCGTACGGCTTTGCCGAAGGGGCGGCCGAGTTTTTTTCCTTCCGCTTTGCAACGGGCGAGCGCTTCTTTTGTTCTTTGGCTGATAAGGTTGCGCTCAATTTCTGCTGACAGGCCAAAGGCGAATGCCAGGACTTTTGACTGGATGTCGTCGCCAAGGCGGTAACCGTCTTTTATTGTCCAGATTTTTGCGCCGATGGAAAGACACCGGGAGAGGATCGACATGATCATAAAAAGGCTGCGGCCAAGGCGGGACAATTCGGAACAAATTATCAGATCGCCGGGGCATATATCATTCAACAATATGCCGAGTCGTCTTTTCTCCGGGATTTTGGTGCCGCTGATGGTTTCTTCAATCCATTTTTCCACAACCAGATGATTTTTCTCGCAAAATTGAATGATTTCAAAGCGCTGATTTTCAACGGTTTGTTTGTCGGTGCTGACTCTGATGTAGCCGTAAACCATATAAACTCCTGCTTAAATAATTGGATTTTCCCTTTTTTCCGGGTAGGATTGCGGGCGATTTTTGAGGATATTTAAGTATCGACATCATTTTTACGCTATATATAGTGTGATGAAATTATATAAATGTAAATTATACGCTATATGTAGCGGTGCGCCACTAATGGTGTAGGTTTTTTCCGGATTAACGGCTTTTTTTTAAATTTTTAATAATTTTTTGACTTTTTTATCAAAAAATTGCTGAAATACTTGACAAAATCAAAAATTGGTGCTATTATTATTATCGATAAAGAGGTAACCAGGTAATCGTTGATTACTTCCTCTTGTCAATCCTAGGAGGATTCTTTGATATGAAGAAAACATTAGTTGTTCTTTTAATCCTTGCGGTAGCGGGGGGAGTTTTTGCACAGGACATTACACCTTACGGCTCTCTGAGGATGGATGTTGGTGCCACCATTAATCAGGGTGATGGTAACGATAAGCCGGCACAATGGGTATTTGACCCGATAAACGCCGGATCTGCACTTGGGCTTAGGGCCGAAGGCGACGGCGCCGGCGCCTGGATCCAGTATCGCGCTGACGCCGGTTTCCAGGCAGCAGCCTGGGTCGATATCGGACCTGTCCAGCTCACGATTGGTAACACTGAACCATGGGGATTTTATAGCAGTCTGGATTTTTGGGGTGATAGCAACTACGGCTTTGGCTGTACCGCCATTTCGGCTACTCCGTATATCATGGTAAGCTCTCAGGGCTTCTATGCCGGTCTGAGTGAAGCGGGTGTATCTGGTAAATTTATTGCCGGTAAACCTAGTAAGAAAACTTTCAGCGTTGCTCCTGACTTTGGAGACATGTACATCGTTGAGGATGATCCTAATGATCCTGATTTTGGTAAATTTGTACCAAATCCGGCCTATGATCCTACCAATTATAAAATTAGTACAACCGGTTACGCTCAAACCCCCGGTTTCTTTGTCGGGTATGACTATACCCTCGAAGATGTTGCCACCTTCGGCGCACTTTTTGCCGGACAGGCTGTTGGTGAAATAAATCCCGATGGTGATGGAAAGTTCCCCTTCGTGATTAATGTTCATGGTAAGGTTCTTATGCTCGATCCTATAACCATTGGTGTCAATGCATCGTTCTATATGGCTCCTGCCAATACCGCCCTCTTCGTCATTAATGGGGATTTAGCCGGCGGACCAAAGTCCAAAGTTATTGAAGCCATGATTGATTTTAGTGCTGCCCTTGAACCCTGCACCGTCAGCTTGACCGGCGCTTATATCATGGACATTGCCAAGAAAGAAGATGGTGGCAAGAATTCAGGTATGAAGATCGGTGCTTGTGCAGTCTTTGGCATTGGCGATACCGGCTTTGCTATTATTCCTGGTGTAAGATATACCAAATATCTTAAAATTAATGATGAAGATCCCAAAGCTGCTTGGTTGGATCTTGGTGTTTCCCTTAAGTACAGCTTCTAAGCATTACATAACGGGATAAAAAAAGCCGCCTGCAAGGGCGGCTTTTTTTTGTTGGTGGGATATAAATTTATTTAAAAATATTAACAATAATCATATTATCTATTTTTAATCCGTCATGCATATCTTCACTTGCCAAAACAGTACAACCGGAATTCAAGGCGGTGGCCACACTATAATATTATCCTAAAAAGTACTATTTTCTTTTTGATAGTCTTTTTCCAACTATTTTATATATTTCCATTCTGTTCCTTTTTCCAATTCCCCATATTTCTATAATTTCTATTTTTTCTTTAACTATCCTATAAATTATCCTGTATGATTTTTTTGCTATGTATATTTTATAAAAACCAGTTAGATCTATATTGTTTTTATTTCCTAATGATTCACCCAAAAATGGATCCTCCTTTAATTTATCTATTTTTTCATTAACCAATTTTTTTAAATATGCATCAAGAGATTTATAGTCTTTTGCAGCTTCGGGAATAAATTGAATATTCACGAATCATGCCTCTTCTCTAATTTTTTCCCAAGAAACATTGTTTTTGGGATTATATTTTTTTAATGTTAATGGAATGAATGCGTTGCCAAAAGAACCTGTCCCGCCTGTAACCAATATTTTTGAATTTTCAAGCATAATCATTTCGCCCGGGTTTTGTATTTTGCGTTTATAATTCAACTTTAGCGTCGCCTTATGCCCCCACGCACTGTTTTTGCCAGGAAAGCACCGGCGCCAACACACAAGGGCGGCCACCCGTCAAATAACAAGATTGTCGTTTGGGTTGAGTCAGTTCAAACTCAATCATGATTGGGCTTTCCGATGGCGAGTGAATCCATTTTGTCTGATAGATAGCTGATAAAAATTGTATTTTGTATTTTCCGGAATTTAATACGCCGTATGGCAATTCCACCAAAAAGCTGTTATGGCCGATAGAAACCTGAGGCCACAGACGATCATCGACCTCGTCCGTATGCATAGACCGTAAAAGTGCACTATCACCCACATCCAGCAGGGCAAATCCAAGTTGAAGCGCCGCATTTTTCTCTTGGCATATCCCTTCAATTTGCACAAACAGTGGTTCTCCGGCGGGGATAGGCTCCCTGACCACTTCATGGTTTTTGTCAAGAATTGCGAGACGGGTCGGTAAAAAGCAATCGCCATTCTGTTGAGAGCCAGCGTGATACATCCACTCTCCCTGCAATGCTTTTGTATGCAACCCGGTATAGTAATTGATGACGTTTGAAGTTTCGCCGGAATATATAAGACCACCGTTTCCAATCAAATAGGCAGAACCACAGAGCTGCCTGACCGACATAAGGTTATGGCTCACAAACAACACCGTCCGTCCTTCGCCGGTGCTTATTTTCTCCATCTTGCCCAGGCATTTTTTTTGAAACTCAACGTCTCCCACGGCCAGCACTTCGTCGACGATCAGTATTTCCGGTTCCATGTGGGCGGCCACGGCAAAGCCAAGACGCACGTACATGCCGGAGGAGTAGCGTTTTACAGGCACATCCAGAAACGCCTCCACTCCGGCGAAGTCGACGATTTCGTCGAATTTGCGCAGTATTTCCTTTTTGCTCATGCCGAGGATGGCGCCGTTTAGGAAGATGTTTTCACGGCCGGTCAGTTCCGGATGAAACCCCGTGCCCACTTCCAAAAGACTTGCCACCCGGCCACGCATGGTAATTTTGCCTTTAGTCGGTTCCGTAATGCGCGAAAGGAGTTTGAGCAGTGTGGACTTTCCCGCTCCGTTGCGCCCGATAATGCCCACACGCTCGCCTGGCAAGATATCTAAACTCACATCGCGCAAGGCCCAAAATTCTTCCACACTGGTTTTAGCTCCCCCTTTTAACAGCCTGCGCGGTAAATCCATGAGGAGTTCCCGAAAATTCATCGGCGCGTCGGCTTCCTTCTGTTGGATGTGGTATTTTTTCCCCAAACCTTCAACTTTAATAATCGGCTTCATTTACACAACATCCGATATAACAATGCGTTCCACATAAAAAATCCTTCTTACACATCCATGAAAGGTTTGAACATGCGAGTCACTCAAACCTCCGCGCCAGCAATGCCGGGACTTGATCCACATCACAAATCCCAAGACGGTAGTTCCAATACGCCCAGGAGCGCTCGTCAAACTGCCCGGACTCAGCGTGCGTCAAAACATGGCGCAATACATCATCGCCGACATGCGAAGCAAGCGACTGAACATCGGAATAGTCGCCGATGTTCATTACCTGGGCAATCACACGTTCAGGCATGGCCACAGCCTCATCCGGCGTTTTCCACCAGATATACTTGCGGGCATAAGGTTTCAGGGTTTCCAGGTTGACATGAATCACGCTACATAACATCCACAAAGGTACGTTCCATGCGGCGAAAGACAACGACGCCGATACAAAGCAACAGCACCGCCCAACCTCCGCTGAAACACAGCGCCCGCACAGGCAGATCCGGCGTGCCCAGCAATGCCCAGCGGAATCCGTCCACAACCCCGACCATCGGGTTGAGTTCATAAAGTATCCGCCATTTTTGCGGCACAAGGGAACTCGTATAAACCACAGGCGTCAGGTACATGCCCACACTGGTAATAATGGTTGTTACATGCACCACATCGCGGTAATAAAGGGTCATCGCGGCAAGGACCAACCCCGGGCCGAAAGCCAAAAGCCCTCCCAGCAGGATGAATAGCGGCATTGTCAGGCACTGTACCGGCGGCATAATCTTGAACCATGCCAGAAAGCCGCAGAACAGGACTAAGGACACGGCAAAATCTACCATGGCTACGGCGATGGTGCTGGCCGGAATGATCATGCGTGGCAGATAAACTTTGCCGATCAGGCTGTTGTTGGCCAGGAGACTCCCGCTTATGCTGCCAAGGCACTGTGTGAAGAAGTTCCAGGTCAGGTTGCCGGAAAAAATCAGCACAGCGTAAGGAATTTCCGGCTCGCTGGGGAGTTTCGCAACATTGCCCAGCAGAATGGTGAAAGTTATGATGCTTAGCAGAGGCCTGAATAAAGCCCAGAAAACGCCCAGTACCGTTTGTTTGTACCGCACTGTGAGATCGCGCCGGCAAAGGATCCACATGAGGTCGCGGTAACGCCATAAATCTTTCCAGTATTGCCGGTTGATGCCGGACGGCTCAATAACCAGGGTGTTGGGGGCGTCTGAAGGCATAGTCACTTTTTGGGGATGCTGTTCTTGTTAGTCAATGTCATACTCTGTGTGATGCTCTGCGCCATACCGCAGAAAACGTAACCTTCATTATTCATCTACGGACTTCAGGGCTGGAATTATGTCAATTTTTTCGATTACGATTACAGAACCAGCCGTACGACACTTCCGTAACGACAATAGTTAATTTTACCCCGGAATTTCGTGAAATAGCAACGATTTTTATTCCTATTTGTTCAGCCGACTGCCTGCAAGACCTAATAATATTGGACTACGCATACACCCGGATTATCAGGTAATGGTAAAAGTGGTTTTTTTGCGAAACATGCGGAGAGTCTGGGTCACGTAATTTTTATTGACGATATGACTGCAAATTGGCTGAGAATTAAAGCCGCCGCCCGGCACACTACGCCGGAGGCAATCATTAGTGAACTGGTACGTAATGAAATAGCCGCCACTTCCGCTTAGGCAGTACGTCGCGCCCGCGCTTTAATAAATGCTCGCACCCCTTTATTTATTTATCAAGACGCAGGCGGGACGCCTGCGCTCCCGTGGCAGGGGAACACGGCTCGCGCCGCTTCTTTTTTTAGAACCTGACTTGGGCGGTTGACACTACTTTAGAAAAGCCATGTTTACCTTGCCCTTTCAGGGCGGCTGTATTGTTGTATCCAGTACCCAGGGCTGCGGCGCGTTGCGCCTTACCCTGGGCTGATATGCTACGCCCCTTCAGGGCGTTTGAACGCGTGCCTGAAAGGCACGCTTCTTTTTCTATTTCGATCACAATCACATGTTTGACATGATCAAAATGTACAAACTCCAGTGGGCGTAGCACGCTACGCCCCTACAATTGCGTAAATATACCTTATAAAGAATCGCAAATGTGCTTACTAAAACGGTCAAGTCAGGTATTAATCTCTCCCAAACAGATCTCTTGTATAAACTTTATCTTCAATATCAAGCAGTTCCTGAGTCAAGCGATTAGAAACAACAACATCACTGATCTTCTTAAACTCGTCCAAATCTCCAATCACACGGGAATTAAAAAAGTATTCATCCTTTAACGCAGGCTCATAAACCACAACTTCTATTCCCTTGGCCTTTAGTCGCTTCATAACTCCCTGAATGGAAGACGCCCTGAAATTATCTGAATCGGTTTTCATGGTCAAACGGTAAATTCCCGCTATTTTCGGTCGGCGGCGCAAAATCATATCCGCAACATGGTCCTTGCGTGTGCGGTTCGCTTCAACAATAGCCTCAATAATGTTATTCGGAACATCGGAATAATTGGCGCGGAGTTGTTTTGTATCTTTTGGCAGGCAATAACCGCCATATCCGAACGAAGGGTTGTTGTAATGAGAACCGATACGCGGATCAAGGCCAACCCCCTCAATAATTTCTTTAGCATTCAACCCGCGAACTTCCGCGTAAGTATCCAATTCATTAAAATATGCCACCCGTAAAGCCAAATATGTATTAGAAAAAAGCTTAACAGCCTCCGCCTCCGTTGCATTGGTAAATAGTATCGGAATATCTTCCTTAATAGCGCCGTCTACCAGTAAGCCGGCAAACTTTTTGGCGCGTTCAGAGCGTTCGCCAATTATAATTCGCGAAGGATACAAGTTATCATAAAGAGCTTTCCCCTCCCGTAAAAACTCAGGTGAGAAAATAATGTTTTCCGTATTAAATTGCTTCTTTGCTTTTTCAGTGAATCCAACAGGTACTGTTGATTTTATAATCATTATAGCCCGTGGGTTAATCGCCAGAGCATCCCCAATAACAGCTTCAACTGTCTGCGTATTAAAATAATTCAACTGCGGGTCATAATCTGTTGGTGTTGCGATTACAATATAATCCGCGCCTTCATAAGCCTGTCGCTTATCTGTCGTCGCCACCAGGTTAAGTTCTTTTGCAGACAGATATTCTTCAATTTCCGGATCACAAATCGGTGATTTTCTATTATTAATCATTTCTACTTTTTCAGGTATGATATCCAGCGCTACGACATCATTATTCTGTGCTAACAAAATGGCGTTAGACAGTCCGACATAGCCTGTTCCCGCGATAGCGATTTTCATGCCCTTAGCTCTCCTACTATAAAGGAAACGCTGATTAATTGCCTGGGCGTAGCACGCTACGCCCCAAATGTACAAACTCCATAGGGCGTAGCACGCTACGCCCCAAATGTACAAACTCCATAGGGCGTAGCACGCTGCGCCCCTACTTGTTGCGCGGTGCTCGTAACCTCGACATATTTCTATATATGCCTCGGTTCCTGCGCTCCGTGCG
>Ga0082212_10011669_pt1 | contig 11128 bp, 11 predicted proteins | sample TergutNt197P3_FD_71548 | JGI IMG/M metagenome (GOLD analysis project Ga0082212, IMG submission 71548) | Neocapritermes taracua P3 segment gut microbial communities from Petit-Saut dam, French Guiana - Nt197 P3 | ecosystem: Host-associated > Arthropoda: Insects > Digestive system > Gut ... | reverse complement strand
ATCGGAAATCGCCGGTAATAAAGAGATAATCTATCTCTTGTAATTCTTTGCACTTTTCCAGAAAGCAATCCCGCATAGTTTTAACACCAAATGCTTCCGGGGAACCAAAATGAATGTCAGACAATTGTACCCACTTTTTATTACTCATCATTTCACCCCATATTTCTTAATATATACCTTGCCGTTCTGTTACTGTATACTTAATATTCGTGGAAAACAAGCTGGATAGTCTGCAAATACCTGAAATTTGGGAGACAGAAGAAGAAAAGCCTTTTTCGATAGGGCAGTTGAAATACCACTATTTACAGATTGCAAGACAGCGGTTTCAAGGGAAGGTATTTACCAATAAGGATACTCAAAACCCGATACGGGTGTCCCGTGATGGGATTATGGAATGGTGGCGGAAGTCCAGAAAGCGGGAGCATATTATTTCGGTGCAATTACTGGATTTTTTCCTTGAAAACGGAAAATTTATCGGAACTCACCCGGACTATAAGAACAGGCCGGAAATTGAGGGAGCGAGTTTATTTGAAAGTGCCTGTAAGGTTAATGGGAAATCGTTTCAGGTTATCATCACCATTAGAAAAGGGGTTGATGATATTGCAAAGTTTAGGTATTACACTCTCAAAAATGTAAAATTCCTTCCTGTCTAAATAAAAAAGCCGTAGTCGGGAAACATGGCCCGACTGATAAATCAGCCCGACCGTCCTCGCATATACGGCTTTTCGGCTACCGCCTATTCTAAATATTGCATAAATTCGCCAGTTTGTCAATGAGGAATTTACGGTTTTTTGTCATCAGGAGTTTTGGGCTTTATTCCCATCAAACAGGGTTTGTAAATACTCCGCTGTTATTTGGAATCCGTGAGGAATATTAACTTTTTGTACGAAAGGATAGTTTTCAAAACTGTCATACTCTTTCCGGTTTTCACGGAGTATTATCAGAGGGTCTAAGAATTCGGTATCTGTAACCGGAACTTTATTATCTACAAGTACATCGAGGTCGTGAAAGAAGGAAAGGATTAACCAATCAGAAGCGTTGGGTGTATCTTTTTTATCACGTAATTCCTTTAATACTTCCAAAGTCAAGGGTGTGTTGTTCAGTAAGACTATTGAATAATCTTCGTCTATCGCTGTGTAAATATGTTCGTAGCACAATTTTTTCATTTCTTCCAAAAATTCACGGTCTCTGGGGGTGCGGGGCGGGCAGTATGGAATACCTGCCATATTGTAATCCAGTTCATCAAGTATAGGCGATAGTTTATAAGATGTAAAAAGACTGGTAAATATGACAACCATAGAAGGGAAATTGATAAATGTTGATTTGTGATAGTTTATTAACCTTTCCAATCCTGCAATGAAAAAGGGGTAATAGGAAGAATTATATTGCTTGGCTCCATCAGTTACTATACTTGCTTCATGTGCAAGCAAAGACGCAAACATTTCTATATCAAGGTTACGGCAAACGGGATACCATTCGATTGTTGGCCTCCGGTAATATTCTTTGAAAATACAAAAAAAATCTTCCGGCTCACGCTTTTCACGGGCGGCGATAGCCTTGTCCCACGAGATACCGGCACTGTGTAGGATTGACGCAATTTCCGGTAGAGGGTCTCCATTGTCGGCTTTCAAGTTTTCAATCAAAGATGATATTTTTTTGATTGTATCATCGTCCAGGTTTAACTTTGTTTTCATGTTAATCCTTTAAAATTCTCATCAGAGATAAATGCTAGGAATTCATCACCTAATTTTGTGGAGCGTTTTCTCCGAGATTGTTCAGGGTATTCAGGCCAATCAAATTTTATTTCCTCAATCAACCCATCATTGAATAATTGAGTGGCTAAATTTTGTGCTAAATCTATTTCACCTTCAAATTCAGGAATATATTCTAAAATATATTTCTTTGCTTTTTCTTGACCAGGGTTTATGTATGTAGTCATCATTCCACCATGTATAATATTATCATCAGGGCGATTGTTATCCTCAGAATATAGTTTCAATAATTTAATGGAACTTAATGTGTATTTCTCCAGTAATGAAATGAAAATTAACTTTTTTTCTTCGGAAATATCAGTTTGTCGAACTGTATTATAGAGTGCATTTGCAAAATATTCACGCTTTTCTTTTTGTAATTCTTTCAAAACTTTTTCTGTTGTAATATGCAAAACTGAAAAAAATAATTCGTTATCAGATAATTTATTTATATCACAATTTAATACTTCTAACTTATTTTCTACAAGTTCCATCCATTCACTAATCCGTTTATCACCTATCTTCTTTTGTGCCAACCCTATATATTCTGATATGATTGAGCCTGCAATTGGAATATTGCTAACGGCTCCTTTGACAGTTGCAATAACTGCGTCTTTTATGTTTTCTTTTTTCATTTTTTCCGTCCTCATCTTTTAAACAAATCAATCACCTGACACTCTGTAGGGCTTGTGAAAAAACCTTTATTCTTGGGATGTATTATTATCAAACGTTACATAATGTTTTATCATGTTAAATAATTCATTGTTCGGCTGGTATAATGTTTTCAATTCAATAAGGATATTTTCAATCTCTATGCTTTCGGGAATAAATTCCCTTAAAATGGAAATACTTTCTGGTGTCGATAACAAAATTTTAGCCTTACTATGAAAATCGTTAAACGGTTCATTCAAATGGATGCCATTAATTAGCATACTTTGTAACAGACTGGTAATTTTTGGAATAGCATGTTCTCTTTTTTGTTTCTTTAAATCACTGGGCATTGTAAATATATTGATGAATAAGTCATTTATCCGATTGGTTTTTTCATAGATATTCTTTATATACTGGAAGACATTATCGCTGAATAGAGCCTTTGATTCTACATAGGATTTATATGTTAGTTCATTAATTTTGGAAAAATGATTAAGAACAGGGCGAAAATCATTGCTTATGTAAACATCCAAAATTGTACCTATGTTATATTTATAAAGTATATCTAATGCCTGCATTATATGAAGATAACAATTTATTCTATTCTGGTATAAAGATACTTTATAATTATTATTCGCGATTATTTCTTGTTGCTTATTCTGTTCTTCACTTAGTCTTTTTTGGAGATTATATTGTTTAACACTAATGATTATGGTTGATATTATTAATAGCAAACTCAAAAATGATGTTGAAATAATATTAACTAATTCTAAATCCATAATAATTATAACACCTCGTCAAATGCTTTATCGAAGCGGGGAAGTTTTTGCGGGTCATTGGGATTGCTGTTATAGAATGGCATACCCCATACGATGTAGTTTTTTGATTTCCATAGTTGTTTTATTTTGTGTTTTGAACGCATATCCAGTAAAAATTTCTCTTTCCATGCGTCATGTTCAAATAGTTGTTCTCCTTTTGGTTCGAGAAAAACCTGATAATAAATAGATATGTCGTTTTTCTTTTCCGTAAGGAATAATACAAAATCCGGTTCAAATGCTCTGCCGCCGTCAAAACTGTACAATTTGAAATGACCTTCATTCCTGACAAGATAAATGTTTTTATATTTTGCCTGGAGTTTTTGGTATACTTTATCTATGTATTTTACCAGATGTTTTTCTTCGGAAGTTCCGTAATTATCATTAAAGACGTACCAGTCCCTTTCGCTTAAATCGATCCGCAGTTCGCTATTATTGGTTTCTCTTTGGGAAATACCGTATTCTTTGTCGGAAACATCACTAACCATTAGATTTAGTGTCTTGTCTTTGAATATTTGCTTTATATCGTATGGCATGAATTCTTGTGAGCCTTTGTACTCAACATTGTTTGATTTTATGTCCTGTTCAATTTCTTTTAATACATCGGCAACTACTTGCAGCTTTTGTAGCGGGGACAGGTTATATATTTCAATTTCATTACCCGAAACTTCAACTTTTAGTTTATTTAGGTATGATGATGATGTAATAAAATCGGAAAGTGATGATAAATTGGGGAAGTATTTGAGAAGGTTTTCATAATTGAAAAAATTGTTTCCTGACAGAGCTTTTCTGATTATTTCTGTACTGAAAGACGATAACTTATAATCTTCGCTTTTTCTTACCAATTTTTTTTCATCAATAATTTCAAATGCCGATGATGTCGCAGATGAACCTGTTCTAAGTGTGTGTTTATATAATTTATCGGTTAATTCTTTCGATAGCGAGAAAACATCGGAATTGTCATTTGCATCTTGCTTATTTTTAAATATAAAACCATCTTGATACAATTCACTTTCTTTGAAGTCAAGTTTAAGTGATAATTGGATTTCTTTTGTGTTTTTATCTTTTATCCCCAATTCATGCAAAGCATTATGTAATTCTGATATGTAGCGGGGATTATAAGCGGAGTGATAATATAATTCTTCGCATATCCGCAATGGGTTATCAATGTCTTCGTCATATTTGCGCTGATATTTTGCCTGGTCTTCACTTATTTTGAAAGGGCAATAACGCGCCCCGCGGCCTATAAGTTGAGCTTCGGCAATGGTGGTTTTTCCGGGTCTGCCTGTACGTGTGTCAGCATCTCTTGTGTCATATAAACGAACTATATCAAACAAATTAAGTACGTCCCAACCTTCATTGAGTTTATCGACAGCGAAGATTGCACGGTAACGGTTTGCAGGTATTTCAAGGGTATTTACTATTAATTGATTGTCTTCGCTTTCCTCTTTGCTGTTGATTTCAATACAATTGTCACTGGAAAAATCGGACTTTAGTTCTGATATAAAGTTTTCCAATGTAATATTGTTTTGTGCAAAATATTCTCGGCAGTTGCGGATTGCATCTTCTTTGCTTTTGAAGATGACTTCTAAATCGTTTTTTTTAAGGTTTTTTATTTTGTCGGCAAATTCGATAAAAAAATCCTTGCTGTCTTTAATGAAAGCAGACTTAAAGAGTATTACTGGTTTTATATTCAGCTTATGATTTTCAAAAACTTTATAACGGTACTGGCTTAAAATAACCGCTTGTAAGGCTCTTTGAATTAGAGGTGTATCGCTCTGAAAAACTTTTACTTCCTTGGAGTATTTCTCGATACGGAAATTTTTTAACGGATAATCAAAAATGAGTTTATCCTGATATTTTTCATATATTTGAGAGTTGGTCATGTCTATTGTTGCAGTAAATTCCAATAGATAATTTTCACGGTTTGAGTTGAATATACGGTTTACCGTTGTTTCCCATGATTGTTTATTCTTTTCTTCTTCCGCTGTTAGTTTGCCTTTTTTTGTATCTACGTTGATGTGGTGCGCTTCATCGGACAACATAACAACTCTTTGATTTATAAAATCATCGAAAGTTACAGAATTTTCCTGCGGGTTATTTAGTCTAACATGAAGCCCCTGAATGGTCGAAAACAAAATATTGATGCTATTTCTATCGGTGCTATACTGAAAATTGTCTACTTCGTTGATTTTTATTTGGGTATTATCAATATTGATTTTATCGGAAAATAAATATTTGATAGATAATGAATTAAGGAAATTATCTTTTGTCTTTCTGATTATGTTTGTATTATTCACAAAAAAGAGAAAGTTGCGATAACCTAATGTATACAGGTGAAGCATTACACCTGCCATGATTAGGGTTTTGCCGCTTCCGGTTGCCATGTGAAATAAAAGTTGGGTTGGGTATTTTTTTAATTTGGCATTATCGTTGTAAAAAATGAAACGGCTAAACGCTTCATTCTGATATGGGCGTAATTCAAATGAAGGAGACAGGTTATTGGTAATATGGTCAGGAACTTTCGGGGGCTCTATGTGCTTAAAAAGAATGTCTATTTCTTCTGAAAGTTTTGGCATTATTACTTCCTTGAATAGAACATTGAATTAAGTTTTATATCTTCGTCAGATACTTTGTAGTCAGCGTCTTTTATTTCGGAACGGTTTACATACAACTGGTTTTTATCCAATGTTTCAATGAGGAATTTCTTTTGGTCTTTTATGGGAAGTTGGTCGAAATCAGAAAAACTTTCATTAACGGTTTTTACATCAATGAAATAGTTATAGAAGGCTTTTTTTGAAATTTCTTTCCAGATTGCTTTCAGTTCTGCGGTGGTTTTTGCTTTTTGAATTTTGTCCATGTATCGTTCATTCCATTGCATAAGTTCGCAATAGATAAATGAGCCTCCGCCTTTCCAGTTCACTGCTTTTGAAATTCCTGATGCATCTCCATTTATTACATTCTTTAGTCGTTGTTCTGGAAGTTCATGGATATAATCTAATTGTTCTATAAGGATGTATTGATAACCCATTTTATGGGCCACTGCTCCCAATGTTCCGCTTCCGGCAAAAAAATCCATTACAATATCACCTTTATCACTGCAAATATCAAGAATTTGTTTTATCAATTTTTCTGGCTTTTTACCATTCTTCAAAGTAACGCCACCTTCTTTTGCAATACCAGCCCAGGAAATATGATCCCAAAAATCGGTAAGCAATTCAGTAACAACTTTGGTATTGTCTATTTCCCTGATTTTTTCAGAATAAAAAGCTAAAGAACCGCCTTTGTATAGATAAAGTGAGCTGTTATCTTCTCTTTCATATTCAATAACATAATCAACTTCTGATGATTGTTTTATTCTTTCCCGTAGTTTATCCGTTGGTTTATGAGGGTCTCTTACACTGACAATATTTTCTGCGTTGTCAAAGGCATATTCGGCAATAGCTGAAGAAAGAAGGCTTTGCCATAATGAACCATATTTTTCTTTCCCTTCTTTGTCATTTTTAATACCTAATTGTGATAACACTTTTTCTTTTATTGGAACAAAAGTCCAATTTTTGGGGTTATCTGTTCTTTCAAGAAACAGATTATAGTTCTTGTTGTAACCAACTGGAACATAACCTTTCTTAAAATTCATCTTATTTTTATCTTTCGTATAAAAAAGAATATACTCTGTTACGTCAATAGGTCCTGGATTTACAGTCTTAAAACCTGCTGGTGTAGCTGATTTTATAGAGATAATCTGAACTTTATTATTTTTCCCAAATATCTCATTCATGAGTAGAATGAGAGGACCTAATTCATGGTGATCAATCTGAATAAAAATTGCTCCGCTGCTGTTTAATAATTTATGTGCGATTTGCAGGCGGTTTTTCATAAATGTTAACCATGATGCCTCATTAAAATTATCATTATACCGGAAACCGTCTCCTCCCATATTATATGGGGGGTCAATATAAATTAGTTTTACCTTCCCTGCAAAACGCTCTATCAGCGAATGCATTGCTAAAAGATTATTCCCCTTAATGATAAGATTTGAATTATCAAAATCTATTTTTTCTGTTCCTGTAAGTTTGTGTTCTCCTTCTTCATTATACAGTTTCCAGTTAGTAAGTACCTTTGGGTCAAGAAGGCGGTCTATTTCAATGGGAGCCAGGGTTTCGTTCCAGAAAATTTCGTCCCGCTTTTGATCCTCTTTGGTTTGACCGCCTTCCAATACGCAGTCTTTATATGGCCACACGAGGGCTATGTCTCCGCCGGAAGCTATATAATCGCCTTTTTCATCGACCAGACCAATTTTGTTCTTGAACGTTGTATAACTGTCGGGTAAAAATTGCTTATTCGACACGAAGTTCTGAAACTTGATTTTGTCGAATACCAATACACCGTCTATATCTGTGAAAAAGTGCTTCTTGATAGCCTTGTTTTTCAAGAGAAGTTTGAGAAGATCGGGGTCGAGCTTTAAGGCGCTTTCAACTACCTTGTTTTTGAGTAAAATGCCGTTTTCATCGGTAAATTCGCCCGATGTATCGAGCAGTTTTGTAAGGTCTTCCAGTAAATTCTGCATACAATCCCCTCTCCTTGGGTACACTACTATGCTATCAGGTATTCACCTGCTCCGCAAGTCCCTTATTTTTACCGGAAAGGCCGATAAAAAGGAGAATTTTGGCGGGAAAAACGTAATTTGAGGGTATTCAAAGGGTAAAAGTCTAGGGTATTGCTAAGTTTCTTTCCTGATTAGTGAATTAATTCGGATTCTACTTGATATTTACCATGTACTTCGATCATTTTATAAATGCGAATATTTTTATTTGGCAAATTTTTTATAATCTCAATGATTGATTCTTTTTTGTCTTTATCAATTTTTAAGCCAAGATAAACCTCACTGATTTCATCATGGCCGATAATAACAGGATTATTCAATACTAATTCTTCACAAAGAGCAATCCTGTATTCTTCTTCATACGACCAACATTCTGCTTTTCTATAGATAAATCGGCAAAGGTCTTCATAATGAAAATCAAATAGCTTAATTGGTTCTGGTTTTTCATCTTTATAATCAACTCGAAAAACAGGTAAATACCGGAGATTATCTTCTATCTGATTTTCTTTACAACGAATGGTTAATTTGTTTTTATATATTGTTGTTTTAAATCCTATGCAAATACCTTTATGCATATCAGCGTAATGCGACCACATTAAAATATGATTATTTATATTTGACAAACAGTACATTCTCAATTTACCTTTATTATCAGTTGTTTTATATTCAGATAAATCAAGAGAACCTGTTTTATTTTTTGATAAAACTATTCCGATTTGTTCATCGGTACAATTATTTCCTTTCAAAAAAAGTATATAGTTCTTCATCTGTGAATTTGTCAATTTTATCTACTGAACAATCAAAAGGGTCATTAAATTCAGTTGGGTCAATAAAATATAGTTCACCGTTTTTTAATATATTTATCGTATGTTCGTAAGATTTATCTTTTAACGATCTATATTTATACAGAGTTTCTATTTTTAATTCTTCTGGTGTGTACTCTAAAAACAACTTACCCTCAGAAAAATAATGTTATCAATCGTCATTTACCATACCTGATAAAAGGGCAGTATTTATAGTTTGTCTATGAAAACCCTTATCTAATAATTCCTGAGCTACTTTTTTATTATGTTCATAAAATTCATTTTTGTTTTTCTCTGTTTGTACTGGGTCATCTTCAATAATACGATAACCAATTTGATAATATGATAAACTTTCTGTGTTACCGTCTTCATAAATACGTTCATGCCGAGGATCTGTCATCCTATGTTCGGCAAAATAATCCATATATTCTTTATCAGCTTCTTTTCCAAAGCAATATTGAATTAGCCAACCTTTCTCTTGAATAAAACCATTAATTTTTTTATCAAGGTTTTTAAATGGGATTTTTATTTCCCAACGTGAGAATACCTTATCGAATACTTCTTTAATCTGGTTCATATACCCTCTTGTTTTTGAAAATGTTGATATATTTCAATATTCATGATGTTTTCAATTTATCATATCCAAAAATACAATCCAATACATATTTTCTGCCATATAAATTCTCACAAAAATTACGGAAATTTCTCAATCCCCCTAAATTTGTGCAAAACTCACCTATAATCCTGATCCTGCTAGACCTATTTTGACTTCATTGTCCATAATCCCTTATTCAGCTATTATAACCAATAATGACCCATGAGCAACAACACCTGAACGCCGAAAAATCCCTTGCCCTTGCCTCGGCTTTGTTTCCCCAGGAAAAATGGATACATATAGAGGCCAATATTTGGGCGGCAAAAAGCCGCCTTGTTGAAAAGAAACGGGAAAGGGAAAAATGGAAACGAGAATTAACCCAAGTACGGATTTTGACCAGATTGGGCAGCGTTGCGTATTTCCTGCCAGAAAAGGAAATAAAGGGGCAAACAGGGGTACGGTGCGCAGATTTGGTTCTTGATGGGGAAATTATGGAAATGAAGATGGTAGCGGGAACGAGGGTAACTTTGGGCGGTGAATTCCGTCTGGCTTATAAACAGGGGGCTTCCCTTTTAGGTAAAATGACAGATGCAAAAGAACATTCTGTTTTTATTTGGCTTGTGTCTGAATTATCCATAGGGAGTGTTAAGGCTAAAATAGCCGGAGAACTAAAAAACAGGCCGGGGCAAGGCAGTTTTATATGTTTTTTTGAACACTCCGGGGAACTCCACTTGTGGACGTACGATGAATTAAGGTCAATAATAGGCCGGTAAAAAAAATCGCCCAGCACCTAAGAACTTAGGTGCTGGGTTCGGCAGATGAGGCCACAACGCCGCCTCATCAAGTGGCGGCCCCCGGACAGTAGCCCGCAGGCTAAAATCCGTTAATAGGACACTATCAATATAGCCCTTTTACGGCTTATTGTCAAGCGAAAAAAACATTAAAAAACCGCCACTTGGCAACCCATTTTTGGCATCACAATTTTTTTTCCCAAACCCTTAAATTTGTACAAAACTCACCTTTATTTGTGACACGCTGACAAACACGAATTCCCACATTTCATAGAAAACTATAGTTCCGAAAAATACCTCTGCGAACCTACCCTGTTCCTATGAACGAACATGAAGCAGAGAAAAAGCCGCTTTACGTCCTTATGCCTTTGGAAGATTTTAAGGCGGTTATGGGCGTTGATGACCGAGAGGATAAGACTGCCCGGTTTTGCCTTGTTACGTCCACTCTGACAATAGAGCAATACTGCAAGCGGCGGTTTCTGCGGAAAAAGTATTTTGAACGGATTGAATATGTAGGCGATTTGTCCCTGCCCTTGAGAGAATATCCGGTTAATAAATTACTTGCTGTTTATATGCAAGGGAATGGGGAGTGGGGAGTAGGGAGTGGAGAAATCCTAGAACCTGATTTTTATTCTGTTGTTCCTGACTGCGGTACTGACTATGATCTTCCTTTCAATCTTTCACTTTCTCCTGCCGTGCAGCGATACCGTGGTTTAACTGCGGTAAAAGTGGTGTATATTGCCGGATATGCACCTAACAATGTTCCGGCTGATTTGGCGGCGGCTTGTCTTGAACTGGCAAGCTGGAACCTGAACCGGTATAAGGGGCGGCGTGTTGGTATGACCGGAAACATCAGGGGGGCGGGAAAAGAGGGGGAACATTTTGAAATGAGTATGCCGGAGAATGTGCGGGGGCTTTTGGAACCCTACATGAGGAAAGTGATTTAACAAATGAGGAATGAGAAATGAGCAATGAAAGAGAGAATGATTTTACTGAAATGCGAATACTGAACGCTGTCCGATGGCTTTTGTCCGGGCGGGTTAATGAATTGTTGGGGGCTGTTCAATATGCTATTCCGCTTGTTGAGTTGGGGGATTATTCGAGCGGGTCGGTTGTTGT
>Ga0082212_10011668_pt1 | contig 11129 bp, 9 predicted proteins | sample TergutNt197P3_FD_71548 | JGI IMG/M metagenome (GOLD analysis project Ga0082212, IMG submission 71548) | Neocapritermes taracua P3 segment gut microbial communities from Petit-Saut dam, French Guiana - Nt197 P3 | ecosystem: Host-associated > Arthropoda: Insects > Digestive system > Gut ... | reverse complement strand
GATTTTGCAAACGGCGCTCTTTGCCGCCCTGCGCAACTGTTCTTCCGGAATGCCGACGGAATCGGGAATCTTTCCGCCGAATTTCTCAATTATCTGCACATATTCGTGCGGAACCGAGGAAGAGCCGTGCAGAACTATCGGGAATCCGGGAAGCTTCTTTTCAATTTCCTCCAGAATGTCAAAGCGGAGCGGTGGAGGAATCAGCAAGCCGTTTTCGTTGCGGGTGCATTGTTCAGGCTTGAATTTGCAGCGGCCGTGGCTTGTGCCGATGGAAATCGCAAGTGAATCAACGCCTGTTTTGCCCACAAAATCCTGAACCTCTTCCGGCTGGGTGTAATTGGAATGTTCGGCGACGACATCGTCCTCCACGCCGGCAAGCACTCCAAGTTCGCCCTCGACGGTCACATCATGCGCGTGGGCATATTCGACGACTTTTTTGGTCAGTTCGACATTTTTTTCGTATGGATGGTGGCTGCCGTCTATCATGACGGAACTGAAACCGGTGTCAATGCAGTCCTTGGCAAGTTCAAATGTATCGCCATGGTCAAGGTGCAAAACAATCGGGATGTTGCAGCCAAGTTCATTGGCGTATTCCACCGCGCCTTTTGCCATGTTTTTCAGCAAATTCTGGTTCGCGTATTTGCGCGCGCCGCCGGAAACCTGGAGGATAACGGGGCTCCTGGTTTCCACGCAGGCCTGTATAATCGCCTGCATCTGCTCCATGTTGTTGAAGTTGTATGCCGGAATGGCATACCCGCCCTTTATTGCGTCCGCGAACATAGCCTTGGTGTTTACCAAACCAAGCTCTTTGTATGAAACTGTCATATTGAGAATCCCCATGAAATATCCAGGTTGAGTTTTTTGCTTTACATACAGCTATTGGCTCATCGGCGGAATTTCGCGTGATGTTATCGAAATTTTGAACTACGGATATTTCATAGAGATTCACAGCGGGATTTCATAATATGCTATTGTTTTTCAAACGAACGGAGGGCAATGGCTATGTGTATCCTGAAAGCGGCGCCGGAGGGACTTACAAGAAGAAATTTTGTCGCGGGCGTGGCAGCCGCGGCGCTGGCCGGTCAGGCCGGCATCGCGAATATTGCCGCCGAGGAGACTGCGGCGCAATCCGATGAAAAGAAAACCGGGCTTGCCGGACTTGCCGGACTTACCATAGAAGCGATGAATGCTTACGGCTCCGACCTGTTGAACATGCTGGTATTAAGGACATATCCGATCGCGGTAAAAATGCTGAAAGACGAAAGCGAAACCCCGCGCGGCGCCGTCAGGCCCAAACGGGATCTCAAAACGCATTATGCCGCATGCCAGGCTTTTGGCATCGTGCGGCGGCGCGAAACAACACTGGCAATGTTTATCGAAGACCATTGGTGCTTCGAACCGATCATCGGTTACGGGCTTGTCGAACCTCCTGGAGATTTTTTAGAAGGGTCGGGAAGCGCCTTTTTCGTGGGCAGCAAGGAAGGCGCAAAGAAACGCTCCAGCGAAATAGCGCTTTTGCCGCATGGCAAATATGCCGGTATGGCGCTGGCGCCTCTGCATAAAGCAAATTTTTCGCCCGATCTCACAATGATTTACTGCAACGCGTCGCAACTGCGGCACATGCTGTTCGCCTTTATGCAAAAAAACGGACAGCGTGTAACGTCCACGCTGGATCCAATCTGGTCATGCGTTCACTCCATTGTGCCGTCACTCTTAAAAGGAACGTGCGAAGTGACCGTACCCGATCCGGGAGATTTTGAAAGAGGAATGGCAGGGGATGATGAAATGATTTTCACCGTTCCTTCGGGCCAAATGAAAGAGTTTATGGACGGAGTGTACCACTACGAGAAATCAAGGATGGGATACCGCAGTTTTGGCCGCGATATAAGAGGCGATTTCCAGCAACCGCCCTTCTACCAGGATTATTTCAAAAAATGGGGGCTCGACGCGCCGAAATAAAACCAGCCGGCGACCTCCGAACTCTGCGTTACGCTCCCTCGACAAAATGCTCATTTACCTTCGCCATGAAGTTTCAGGACATCGCTACGGATGTGGATGCGTTTAGCATATAATTATTTAATAATAAGATGTTTTTATTGCATTACTAAAGCTATTATAATAGAATACAGATAACCTAGTGAGTTGTATTTGCACTTTTTGGTGCAGAGCAGGAGCATAAAATGAAAAAACCAAGTTATAAGAAGTTATGGAAGCTTATGATTGACCGCGACCTTAAGAAGAAAGATTTGCAGGCCATGGCTGGTGTCAGTTCCGCCACTATAGTTAAGCTTTCCAACCATGAAAACGTGAGTATGGATATTTTGCTCAAGGTATGCGATGCCTTACAAGTCGATGTGAGCGACATCGTTGAATTTTTGGATTCCTCGGAGAATTTGTAGGCATCCTTTGGTTTAAATGATAGGTTGAGCCGATTGATGATGCCGCTAAGCAAAATAGGGAGAGGTTGCATGAAAAACGAAACTAAGAACACGATACCAGCTGGTTACATGCTGGACTATGTATCCGGCAAGCAAATCAAAGAGACGAAAAAAGAATTGGTTCGCCAGCGGGTTGTTCGTGCGCTCATCCATGAATACGGCTTTTCCCCCGATGATATGGTGTTAGATTATACGATTGCTGGACGCAAGAAAATTGATGTGGCGATTTTTCACCACGAGCAGGAACACATAGCAGAAAACCTGAGACGCGCGGTGATTTGCCGCCCGGAACCTAATGTCGGCAAAAGCGCAGTACGTATTCGAGACTTTGAACAAGCGGCTAAAGACTTGGAAGAAATCGAAATCATCATGCAAGATGTAGATTCCATCTTGTTTGGCTTATGGACAAATGGTTTGGACTTCTTCTACATACAAAAAGAGCAAACTCGCTTTGAAACCAAGTGTATCCCTATCGGGGACTGGCCAATTGCAGAAGAATCTGTTGGCACGAAAGATGTCCTTTCCGATGCCCATACTCGTGTTGCGGACAACGAAATGTTGAAGATTACATTCCGACGTTGCCATAACTTCATTCATGGCAATGAGGGAATGCCCAAAGATGCAGCCTTTTGGCAATTCCTTTATCTGATTTTTTGCAAAATGCATGATGAAGGTTTGCGTTCGAAACAGAGGCAATCCTGGAAGCCTCGTTTCTGGGCAGGTCCAAAGGAACAATTTTCTGAGAATGGGCAGAAGGAAATAAAAAAAAGAATAGATTCGCTCTTTTCCGAAGTGAAGAAACAGTACAGCAACATCTTCAGAGGTAATGAAGAGATAAGCCTGTCGAACAGGGCTCTGGCTTTCATTGTTTCCGAGCTTGCCAAGTACGATTTCACGAGAACCGATGTTGACGCAAAAGGGGTTGCCTATCAAGAACTTGTTGGCGTTAATCTGCGTGGTGACCGTGGGCAGTATTTCACACCGAGGGGCGTGGTCAAATTAGTCATCAATATGCTTGATCCAAAAGAGAATGAGCGTTTGCTCGACCCCGCTTGCGGCACAGGTGGTTTTTTGGTAGCGACGTTAGGGAATATGCTTGAAAAGTTCCGCAAAGAGCAAAACACAGAAGCCGGCGCTGAAAATACTCAAGAGTTTCTGAATGTCCATGAGCGCCTGCGCGAATATGCAGCTTCGATGGTTTACGGGACGGATTTTGATCCATTTCTTATTCGGGCTGCACAGATGAACATGGTATTAGCCGGCGACGGCAGAGGTCATATCTATCACCTCAACTCATTAGAGTTTCCGTTGGGGCATATGGCTGATGTTCCTGTCGCTAAGAAGGAAATAAGCTTTGAATCGGTGGACATCATTGCTACAAATCCCCCATTTGGTTCAGATATTCCGATAACTGACCGCCACATACTCGAACAATACGAGCTTGCCCATAACTGGGAGCCGGATGGCGAAGGCGGCTTTCGCAAAACACAGACATTAAAGAGCAGTATGTCACCGGAGATATTGTTTATTGAGCGTTGCGTGAAATGGTTGAAGCCCGGCACAGGCCGCATGGGTATCGTACTTCCTGATGGCGTCCTTGGCAACCCTGCTTCCGAGTATATTCGCTGGTGGATAATGAGAGAAACGCAAGTCCTGGCTTCAGTTGATTTGCCTGTTGAAGCGTTTATAGCAGAGGCGAATGTCAATATTTTAACCAGCCTTCTTTTCCTCCGCAAGAAAAGCGAACAAAAGAAGCTCCAAGAGGCAATAAATGGCATGGTGGAATACCCCGTATTCATGGCTGTCGCAGACAAAGTGGGCTATGACCGGCGCGGAAATAAACTTTATAAACGCACGCCCGATGGTGAAGAAATCGTGTCACCTGTTGAGAGAACTGAAAGACTTCGTATTGGTGGAAAAATCGTAGAACGTGTCCTAATAAGGGATGAAAAAATTCCGGATAATGATTTACCTGTGATTGCCGAGAAATATCGTGAGTTCCGAAAGGAGATTGATACATGATTAGCAGAGTTGAAGTACGCCGCTATCGCTGCTTGGAACACGTGGAAATTAATATCTCTCAGTTTGCTGTATTGGTCGGCGCTAATGGAGCGGGAAAAAGCACATTGCTGGATGTTCCTCGTTTATTAAGCGATTGCCTTCGACAACGAGACATCACGAATGCATTTACCCAACGGCAGCAGGAACGTCCACCGCGCTGTGGCAGTCTGCGTGAATTGACGTTTTGTGGCAAGGGAAGTGATTTTTGTTTTGCTATTGAAGCCATACTACCCGACCATATTGCAAACAATGTATCCATAAACAGTCCGGGTAAAACAAAAGTCGCCGACACTATTCGCTATGAATTACGTTTGGAGGTATTTAATGAACGTCAAGTACAAGTTAAAAACGAGTATTTATACACTTATTCTTCAAAAGCGTCCGGGAACGCGCTACCACGAAATGGTTCTGGAATATACGGGGAACACACTGGGAATGATTGGCGTTTTGCAATAATTCGCGAGTACGGAGGAGACGCCAAAATTCGATCAGAAACTCGAAAGGGAGCCCGCTCGCGGGATACTAAGGTCGAATCCTCCATGCTTGCGCTATCACGTGTGATGTTTGAATCAAAAGAAGAATTTCCTGCTGCGATATGGTTTCATGATCTAATTACGCAACATTATTTATTCTATCAGCCGGATTTAGCAGCATTGCAAACAGCTTTGCCACCGGGTGCATCCGGATTATTACAGGCAAACGCACATAATTTACCGCAATTGGTGTTGAACTTGCAAAAGGATATCAAGCGTTATGCGCTCTGGCAGGAGCATGTAAAGACAGCCTTGCCGAATATTGAACAAATCGAAGTAATTGAGCGTGAAGAAGACCATCATTGCTATTTTCGAATCAGTTATCATGGAGGGTATGAAGTCACCAGTTCAGGGCTTTCGGAGGGTACTCTTTGCATCCTATCGTTGACCGTACTGCCGTACATTAGCAATTTGCCTGATATCGTATTTTTAGAGGAACCTGAAAATGGGATACATCCGCAGGCGATAGAAGCAGTATTACAGTCGTTGTCATCCGTATATGAAAGCCAAATTTTGGTTAGCTCTCATTCCCCGGTCGTATTGGCAAGTGTTGGTTTGGAGCAAGTTATCTGCGCTCGATTGAACAAAGATGGGGCTGCTTCGATTATACCCGGCTATAGTCATCCTCAACTGAAAGAATGGAAGGGCAGAGTCGATCTTGGGGCTTTGTTTGCTGCGGGGGTGTTGGGGTGAAACGTGATTGTGTATTTCTGTTAGCCGATAAGAATATGCGAGCTTCTTTCGAAGGCTTCTTTTCACGACAAGGCTTTCAACAAAGTCTTGGATGTGGGTGGATAGATATTGACCCTATGCAAGATTTGATATTTGCCGCCGGGGATAATGATCCAGGGCTTTATACGCGCGCACACGAGTTATTGAGGCCTTTTTTAAACACACATCGTCATGCTGTGGTGGTTCTTGATGCATTATGGGATGGCTCCCCAGGTGCTATAAACATCTGCACTCATATTGAATCCCTGCTATCTGCTAATGGTTGGGAAACTGACCGATGTGTTGTTATTGTCATTGATCCTGAACTGGAGAACTGGGTTTGGCAGCGAAGTATACACGTGGCAAGGGAAATCGGCTTTGATAACATAGATGAAATGAATGCTGACGTGGATTTGCTTAACGCCTGGCCAGAAAAGCAGTATAAGCCAACAACCCCAAAAGAAACATTGGAAACTATTCTGCGAAAAAAGCGCATCCCTCGTTCTTCTGCAATTTATAGAAATATTACAGCAAAGGTGTCGATAAGCGATTGCCGCGATGAAGCGTTTATCAAACTGATTGGAAAGCTGCGCGAATGGTTTCCTCCAGATATCGGCGAGGTGACGTTATGAGCAGGAAGTTTCAAGTAAAGGTGGTTCCTAGCAAGTGGATTCAAAGTGATGGGCATCGATTAGACTGTGGCCCATACCTTTCTGGTGCAATGGAAGCAAGAGAATTACTGAAGAAATTGCAACCCGAACCACTAAAAACTCTAACAACGGGTTATAAAGCTGGAGTATTTAACGGGCCTCGTTTCCCGCGAAACTATGTAGATGATATAAAACATGGAGTTCCATTTTTAGGTAGCACCGATATTCTTGATGCAGATTTTCAAAACCTACCATTACTCTCGAAAAAGCAGGTCATTGATAATCCAGGTTTGATTATCAACCAAGGATGGTCCTTGATAACATGCTCAGGTACTATTGGCAGAATGGCTTTTTCACGCGCAGACATGGAGGGGCTTGCTGGTTCACAGCATTTTATGCGTGTGATACCAAACCTCGAAAAAATCTATCCTGGTTATCTTTATTCTTATTTATCAAGTCGCTTTGGCATACCTTTAGTCGTATCGGGAACTTATGGCTCTATTATCCAGAGTATAGAACCCGAACACTTGATTGACCTCCCCGTTCCCCGCCTTGGCGCGATTGAGCAACAGGCGCATGAGCTGGTGCAGAAGGCGGCAAATTTGCGCGTGGAAGCTTCAAGCTTGCTCAAACGAGCAGGGGAACTGGTTAATAAACGATTTGGTTTCCCTGAAAAACTGGCATTATCCCATCGCGTATTTTCTTATGCGACGACTTCTTCCGCAAGTTTGATGAAAAGGATGGACGCGACATATCACGATGCTATCGCGCAAGAGAGCGATGCGTTCTTGGCGAAGAGCGGTGCAGCGCAAACCATTGAATCCTTGCAAGTATCATGTTCGGAAAACGGGCGGGTTAAGCAGGTTTTTGTTGACCAAGAATATGGAGTACCCTTCCTGACAAGCGGTGAAATATTCCGTCAGCGTTACGAGCCAGAGCGTTATCTATCAGAGCGGTTACTACCAGACAGAAGCGAATGGGCGATAAAAGAAGGCGACATCCTTATTGCCAGGAGTGGGCAAGTCGGCGGTATTATTGGTAGAGGAGTATGGGCGGATAAGCGTTTTGCAGATGGAGCAGTATCTGTTGATGTACTTAAACTAAGCGCACATAATGCATTAATCGCTCATGGATACCTGTTTGCTTATCTTTGCCTAACGGATGTCGGCTACAGACAGCTTATTCGAACGGCGGCAGGAAGCTCAATACCGCATATCTCGGCTCGAGATACAATGAAGTTGTTAGTTCCCAGATGCGAAAATAATTTAGAATCGCAAATCAACGACTTGGTTTGGGAAGCTGGCAACAAGAGAGCAGATGCGCAGGCTTATGAAGACCAAGCACGGTCTCTCGTTGAACACGCAATCGAAGAAGGAGGGTAATGATGGCAAAGGTCATACCCATAGGGCAACCTGTAAATGACGCCGAACGCAAAGCCATCGGCTTCCTTCGAGACCGCCTTCCGGACGGCTCCTGTGAAACCTCCGTTGGAAGAATCTTCGTCTGAATGTCTACCGGTTTCGTGTCGTGTTGGCGACACTTGTGTCGTGGATGACTTCGGAATCCGGGACTAATGAACGCCGTCCAGTATTGCCCCTTGTTCTCTTAAAATTCGTTGCAGTTCCGAAACGTCTTTTTCAAGTTCCCGGGGCGTAATGCCTTTCTTCGCGCAGATGGCCGCCGCAACGCCCGCCGCCTGGCCGGTAACAAGCGTTTGCTGAAGGAAGCGGTTGTGCGCGCCGCGCGTCGTTGAAATGGCTTTCCCGCCCACAAGCAGGTTGTCCAGACCTTTTACAACCAGGCAGCGATACGGGATATCGTTCGAGCCGCCGTCTTTTGGATAACGGTTGACGGTGCTCAGCGTCAACGTGCCGTTTGCCGTCTGATCGCGGCCCGGTATCACATGTTTCGCGCCCGCGGGAAAAGAACTCTTGCCGATTACGTCGTCAAATTTTCTGGCGTCCGCGATGTCTTCTTCCGTCAGTATATAGTCGCCGATTACCCGCCGTGTTTCGCGTATCCGGGCTTCCGGGCAAAATCTGGTGATATAGGCGTTTTCAAATCCGGGAACGTATTTTTTGAAAAACTTCCAGGCGATAATGTTCTGGTTTCGCGCTTCTATTTCCACTCGCGTAAGATCGCGCACATTCGTGCAGTCCGCGTCGCCGACCTGCGACGAATGCTGGAAATGAGCCTGAATAACGCCGCCTTCACGCGGCATGATGAAAAATCCTATGCCGCTGAAGTTGTGCCATTCTCCGGTTTTGATGGTTTTTTCCTTGAGAGACAAAAAGCCCATGATCTCGCCGATTTCCGCGATGGATTCGCACTTCACAACCATTTTTTTAATATCGGCCTCGGTCAGGCCGTCATAGCTTTCACAGAGGTGCGCGAACGAAAACTCGTCAATATTGTTACGGACGTAGTCCATGAACCTGTCCCAGTTTACCCCGTCCGCCGTGAACGCGACCGTCGCAGGTTCAAGATCGCTGATTCCGATAATGTCCGTCTGCGCTCCCGCCTGGAAAGCCACCTCGCCCTCGCCCGTGCAATCAATAACAACCTTGCCCATTACGATTGAGCGGCCGGAAGGATGCTCGACAACGACGCCGCGCACGGCTTTGTCTTGCAGAATTACATCCGTTACGAGCGAGTGCAGCATAAGCTCGACACCGTTTTCCTGCATCATCTGGTAAACCAGGAGACCCCACCAGTCCGGGTCAACGTATGAAAACTGGTATGAGTTGCGCCACGCCTGAAGTTTTGTCGGCAGGGCGTGCCCTTCGTCGAAAAGCCGCTTGTAGGTTTCCTCGCCGAATCCGCCGACTATTTTTTCCCGCCGCGCGTTATAGAAATAGGCGTAAGAAAATCCGGGAGGTCCGGAATAGTTCATCTGTCCGCCCAACTGCCCCACGCGTTCGATAAGAAGCGTTTTAGCGCCGGCTCTGGCGGACGCGATAGCGGCAGGTATGCCGGATGTGCCTCCGCCGCAAACGACAACGTCATACGATCCGTAATAACCAATCATTTTCAATGCCTCCTGGATATTTTTTCGATGTAAGGTCGGTTCGCCCGCCTATGGGCAGACGAGCCGACCTTACGATTTTTTCCCTGCGTAAAGCGACGCGAAATGGAAATCGTACTGGCGCCCGGCGACGTAGCAGAGAACCGCGGAAATCACGAGCGGAATCGCGACGACGCCAATCAGCGTTTCCATAGGCAGGTTTGTGCCAAGCAGAACCCCGCCGATATAAGGGCCGCTGATAGCGCCGATGCGCCCGGCGGCAATAGCCGCGCCGCCGCCCAGATTCCTGCACTCTGACGGATAGACAATAGGCGCGAGGATCGTCACGGCCATGTGCGCGGAATTAATAAAAAAACTTCCCGCCATAAGAAGCAGCACAAACCCCAGCGATTCCAGCCCGCCCGTAAAAAAAACGCAGACTACGGCGATAAGGTACGGAATCGCGCCCTTGCGAAAACCGACCTTGTCAAAATAAAAGCCGCTCAGCAAACAGCCGATGGCGACCATAACGTTGATCGTGCCTGTAATGTAGGCCGCGTTTGACGCCGTATATCCCTTGATGGTCAGAAGCTGCGGCGCCCATGAACCGATGAAAAAAACCGCGAGGGAACTGAACAGATAATAGAGCCAGACAATCGGAGTAACCCACGCAAGCCGCCCGGCAAACAAATTTCTTATAGTTCCCTTATGCTTTACCGCCGTAAATACGAATTTTGTCGAGTCGTCAAATTTAACGTCCGGGGCAATTTGCGGAAGCAGCCGGGCAATAAGCGCGCGCTGGCCGGCGTTTTGTTCGCGCGCGGACAGCCAGCGTATGGATTCCGGAAGTTTTAGCCCCACTACGATAATCGCCGCCAGCGGCATAAAAAATCCCACAAGAAACAGCGGCCGCCATCCGAACCTCTCCAGCAAAAAACCCGCCAGATAACCGCCAAGCACTATGCCGATAAGAAATCCGGAATACATAATGGAAACGTATTTGCCCCTCTGTTTCATAGGCGAATATTCACTGGTCAAAGTAATCGCGCAGGGAACCGCGCCGCCTATTCCTATGCCGGTAAAAACCCTGACGGCGATCAGACTTTCAAGGGAGTTTGTGAAATAAACCAAAAGCGTGCCGGTGCTGAAAACGCAGGAAGTGAGTATCAGCGTTTTTTTTCTGCCGATTTTGTCAGACAGCCAGCCGAATATCAGCGCGCCAAAAAAATATCCGACAAACGCCGCTGAAAACGCCACGCCGAAATCGCTGCTTGGGACGTTCCATTCTTTCATGATGAGCGGCGCGGCCACGGTGATTATAGTGTAGTCAAAACCGTCCATGAGCATAACCAGGCCGCAGAGGATGATGACAGTGATGGATATCCGGTTCCTGACGGAATCGTCGATTATCCGGCCGATATCCAGTGTCGCCGGAGATGTCTGCGCATCGCTCATTTTTTCTTCCCGTGAAGTTTATAAAATCAAAAAGAGGGGCTTCCGGTAAAACGGAAGCCCCTCTGGTTAATCAAAGACGACTGACTGTATGGACGTTATTTCAATTGTCTTTCCGCAACGCGGATTTTTGCAGCGCACCTTGTCGTCAAGGCGAATGCGGTAGTCGCGCGCCTTTGCGTAACGGGCGCGGTCGCGTTCGTCTGCCCCGCGCGGCAGGGAAGCCTTTTTGACGCGTTTCCGCCAGCGTATGGGGTACTCGGATGAAGTCCGGCACTTG
>Ga0082212_10011667_pt1 | contig 11129 bp, 11 predicted proteins | sample TergutNt197P3_FD_71548 | JGI IMG/M metagenome (GOLD analysis project Ga0082212, IMG submission 71548) | Neocapritermes taracua P3 segment gut microbial communities from Petit-Saut dam, French Guiana - Nt197 P3 | ecosystem: Host-associated > Arthropoda: Insects > Digestive system > Gut ... | reverse complement strand
GGTAGGAGTCGGAATGGAACGGATAAATTCTTCGTAGGTAAGCTGATCCACCGACGCCACATGGACATGAACCATGGAACGCAGCTGGGCCGATAGGCTTGTGGTAGTAAGCCGGGCAAAGGTATCGTGCATAATCGAGACGGTACGGATCTGTTCCTTGGAGAATTTGTCAGGCCTTTTAAAGTCGTATATCTTGATTTTGCGGGTATCGGCAGCCGGTTTAAAGACTTCCGGCTCACTGTCCCCTGCGTTTATTGCGGTTAAGAGTTGGTCTATTTCATCCTGGGACAGTACTTCGGTCACATCTGAATTATATCCCGGTTTGCATAATAATACAATAACCGTGAAGATATTAATACCTTGATCAGGCAGGTTTGGAGGTTTAAAATTAAATGATTAGACGGAAAAAAAGGAAAATAATTATGGAAGAAAAGGACAATAGTAATACTTTCCGGATGGTCAATGAATACGATTTGATGAAATATAAACTTGCAAACGATGCTCTTGGCATTGCGTTGTGGGATATGGATGTTGTAAACACGGACCCTGTAAGTCCTCAAAACAAGATCACATGGTCACAGGAACTACGTGATATGCTGGGCTTTTCTGATGAGAATGATTTTCCAAATACAATTGTCGCTTTGGCCAGCCGGTTCCATACCGATGACAGTAACAAAGTGTTTGCTGCCTTCGCAGCGCACTTTAACGATCAAACCGGAAAGACCCCGTACAATATTGAATACCGTCTTAAACATAAAAACGGGGAATATCGTTGGTTTCATGGGTTAGGAACCACTCAGCGGAACGACGCTGGTGTCCCGCTCAGAGTGGCCGGCGCCGTAATGGATATAAATGAAAAAAAACATACGCAGAACCAGTTGATGATAATGTCGAGTATTGTGCACCATTCACCCAATTTTATTTCCTATAAAAAAATCCATGGTGAATGTTTATACGTCAACCCTGCCGCAACTTTACTTACGGGATATACACAAGATGAACTTAAAGGGGATTATCTTGGTTCGCTGTTTGATGATAAGACGGCAAAGATCATTTCCGATCAAATAACCAAAGACCTCCGTGAAACCGGCATATCCCATTATGAGGCTAAAGGGAAAATAAAGAACGCCACGGAAAGAATATTTTCGGGAACATCATTTTTAGTAGAAAAGGATACATTTGCGTCTGTAGCGACAGACGTTACCGAAGCGAGAAGAATTGAAACCGAAAGAATAAAAGCGCTTAATGCGCTTGAATACAGCAAAAGGCTAACGGATGCCCTGAACAAAACAGCCATAATGTTTCTGTCGCAGCGGGAGGAAACATTTGAAGATATGATGTCTTTAGGGTTAAAGCTTTTTTGCGATGTATTGGATTTAGACAGGGTTTCGGTCTGGCGAAATTTTCAAAAGCCGGACAGACTGCATGTATCCCAGATTTTCCGCTGGGACAGGGAATCCGGTGGTACGACAGAGCCAACTGCTGGATTGGAAGATATTTCATATACCGAGTTTGCGCCGCGGTGGGAAGAGCTTCTGGCAGGCGGCGAATCTGTAAATAGTCCTGTAAGGCTGCTTCCGGAAGCCCGTATGCTGAAATCTTTCGGTGTCGTTTCGGCATTTATTACGCCGGTGTTTATCAATAACGCTTTCTGGGGTTTCGTTCTGTTTGAAGATCGCCGGAATGAGCGGTATTTTGATGACGACAGTGCCGACACTATGCGTTCGGCGGCGTTTCTGTGTGCCAATATTGTAATTCGGGAAGAAAGCATGCGGGCCGCACAGGAGGCTGCGGAAGAACTTAAACGAAGTAAAGAACAGACAGACAAACTAAACAATTGGTATAGATCAATTCTTGATGCCATACCGTTTCCCGTTACGGTAACAGACGCGGACATGAACTCGACATTTGTCAATAAGGCTGTCGAAGATTTTCTGTGTACAAAACATGAGGATATGCTGGGTAAACCCTGCAGTAATTGGAACACACATATCTGCAATACTCCCGATTGCGGCATAGCCTGCGCGAAACGGGGCGAAAAACGCACATTTTTTTCACATAAGGGATCGTCTTATCAGGTAGATATTGAAATATTAAAGAACATTGACGGCGGAGCCGCGGGGTACATCGAAGTTGTACAGGATATTACCAAACTCAAAGAAGCGGAAGTATTGAAACAGGTACGAGAAGCAGAGGAGCGCGTACAAATCATCTTTGACACAGCACCGATTGGCTGTTGTATGTTCGACGATGATTTTAACGTTATTGACTGTAATCTGGAAACGGTAAAAATGTTCGGGCTGCAGGACAAGCAGGCTTTCCTTGAATCTTTTCCCGGACTTTCACCGGAATACCAGCCCGGCGGAATTAAAACAAATGTTCAGTTGGGCGAACATAACAGAAAAATAATCAGAGATGGTTATAACCGTTTTGAGTGGATGCATCAAATGTTAAATGGGGAACCTCTCCCGTGTGAAATTACCCTTGTGCGTGTTAAACATAAAGACGAATATGTTATTGCAGGGTATATCAGGGATTTAAGGAAACATAACGCTCTGTTGAATGAGTTACATTACGAAAATGAAAGATACAAGAATATGGCTCATTGGTACGAGTCGCTTCTTGATGCATTGCCGTTTTTGGTTTCGGCGCAGGATATAAATGAAAACTGGACATTTGTAAACGCCGCCGCCGAAGCATTTTTAAAGAGTGATCGGGACGAAATCATAGGTAAACCGTGCAAGAATTGGGGATTGAGCATATGTAATACCGACAAATGTGCCATAGTTTGCGCAAGGCGCGGACAAATGCGTACGTTTTTTTCGCATGATAACACGTCATTTCAAGTGGATACAAAGTTTCTGAAAGACCTGAATAATGAAACTGCAGGTTATATTGAGATCATACAGGACATTAGCCAGTTAGAGCGTATAATGAAGTATCAAACAGAAATGGAAGCTGCAACCAGAGCAAAATCCGCTTTTTTGGCGGCAATGAGTCACGAAATGAGAACACCGATGAATATGATTATTGGCATGGGAGCAATCGGTAAAAATGCTGTTGATATGGAAGGTAAAGATTATGCGCTGAATAAGATAGAAGAAGCATCGATTCATCTCCTGGGTGTTATCAACGATGTGCTTGATATGTCAAAAATCGAGACAAACAAGCTGGAATTATCGAATATTGTTTTTGATTTAAGAGCATCAATAAAGAAGGCGGTATCTTTTATTCAATTTAACATTGATAAAAAGCAGCTTCGGTTTTCCCTGAATATAAATCCAAACACACCAACATTTGTAATTGGTGATGATCAACGGCTATCACAGATAATAATAAACTTGTTGTCAAATGCCGTAAAATTCACTCCGGAAGAAGGCAAAATCAGTTTTGCTGTGTCTTTGATAAACGAAGAAGACGGAATTTGCGAATTACGTTTTGAAGTAGCCGACAGCGGTATCGGCATATCTCCTGATCATCATGAAAAGATATTTAATCCGTTTGAACAGGCGGAAAGCGGCACAACACGTAAATATGGCGGTACGGGTCTTGGTCTTGTTATTTCAAAAAGCATCATTGAACTTATGGGCGGCAGGATTTGGGTAGAGTCAGAACCCGGCAAAGGTTCGCTGTTTATTTTTACAATAAAACTTTTTCGTGATGAAGAAAATTCCCTGCAACAACTTGATTTTGTCAGGAAGGACAGAATTTCCGCTAAAGATATATTCGGCAAAACCAACGGGAAAAAAGTGTTGCTTGCCGAAGACATAGAATTAAACCGGGAAATTCTTATTACCCTGCTGGACGGTACAGGTTTAATTATCGACACGGCAGGGAATGGAATGGAAGCGCTTGACATGGTGAGGGCGGCTCCGGATAAATACGATTTGATTTTTATGGATATGCAAATGCCTGTAATGGACGGGCTTGAGGCGACCCGTAAAATACGTAATCTGCCCTTAACTGGCAGTAAAAAACTACCCATAATAGCAATGACCGCAAACGTGTTTCAGGAAGACATTCAAAAATGCCGTGCGGCAGGAATGGATGACCACATCGGAAAACCGATTGATTTAACAAAAGTGCTGGAAAAACTTCGGGAATATTTATAATAGTTGAATGAATCAATATGTAACGGTTACCGATCCAATCATACCCCGTTCCGCAGTGCCTGAGCCAAAGTACTGTGTCTGGGCTGTGGTCTGACCTTTTTCGCCAAGCTTTACCGTCGCCGTATAGAGAACCTGGTTTTCGTTCCGTAAAGTGGCTTCTACGAAGACCCGGTATTCACCGGCAGAAACAGTCCGGCCTGTACTGTCAGTACCGTCCCAGACTAGAAATGTATAACATTATATTTTTTCCTTGTAAATTCCCCAAATACAGATTATATTAGATCACAAGGAGCGGCGCTGCATGGCCAGAAAAGGTAAAATAGAAATTGACCGGGAACTTTGCAAGGGTTGTTATCTGTGTATACGGGTTTGTCCGCTGAAGGTGCTTGAGCAGGACAGCGAACTTAATTCAACGGGTACATACCCATCCAAAGCGGTTCACACTGAAAAATGTATAGCATGCGGAAACTGTTACGAAGTCTGCCCGGATGTATGTATAGAAGTTTACGAGCTTGACAGTTAGAAAAAAGGAGCTATGGTGAACGATAAAGTTTTAATGAAAGGAAACGATGCCATTGGCGAAGCGGCAATCCGTGCAGGCTGCGCTGCATATTTCGGTTATCCAATTACCCCCCAAAACGAAATTACCGCCTATATGGCAAAACATATGCTCGATAAAGGCCGCATTTTTATCCAGGCCGAAAGCGAGGTAGCGGCAATAAATATGGTATACGGCGCTTCCTGCGCCGGCGCCAGGGCTATGACAAGTTCGTCCAGTCCGGGCATCAGCCTTAAACAGGAAGGAATGAGTTATGCTGCCGGAGCTGATGTTCCCCTTGTACTGGTCAATATTGTCCGCGGAGGGCCGGGGCTTGGCTCCATAGCGCCTTCCCAGGCAGACTACTTTCAATCAACAAGAGGCGGCGGCCACGGGGACTATTATTGCATAGTCATTGCCCCAAAGAGCGTACAGGAAGCGGCGGACTTTACCTACGAAGCGTTTGACCTTTCCGACAAATACCGCATGCCGGTAATTGTTCAGGCCGACGGAATGATCGGGCAAATGATGGAAGGACTTGTTCTCCCTCCGCAAAAATCGCTTTCCGAACTGCCCAAACGCGATTGGGTTGTAGGCAATATGGCTTCCGCCCCTGATAGAAATGCACGGCACATCACGTCGATTCACCTGGTTCCGGAAGAACTGGAAGGAGTAACCAGAGAACGGTTTAAGCGCTACGAAACAATAAAAGCTGCTGAAACACGTTTTGAATATACCGGCCCTGGTAAAGAAGCAAAAATTATATGCGGCAAGGACGCAGTAAGCGGCACAGTCTCATTCGATGATGCAGTAATAACCCTTGCTGCCTATGGAACCTGCGCGCGGGTATGTCTGGGAGCAAAACAACTGGCGGAAAAAGCAGGAATCCGTGTTGGGCTATTCAGGCCCATTACACTCTGGCCCTTCCCCTATAAAGCGCTTAGTCTTATCGGGGCAACCGGAAAACCAATCCTTGCCGTAGAGATGAGTCTGGGACAGTTTATAGAAGATGTTAAGCTTTCCACCGTGGAAATTCCCGATGGCGCCAAACGTCCGGCAATATATCATATCGGGCATTCAGGCGGAGTAATTCCCACCGAAGAAGAAGTGTTTGCGGAAATTAAAAGGATATTAAAGTGAAAAAATTATACGGATACCCAACAAGCCTGTGCAAGGTTCAGACAAAATACTGCGGCGGCTGCGGACATGGTGTAATTCACCGCATTATCACTCAGCTAATCGACGAAATGGGTCTGCAAAAAAAATCGATCATTACCAATCCTGTGGGTTGTTCTATCTGGGCGGATCTTTACTTTGATTTTGATTCGGTTCAGCCGCCTCATGGCAGAACTCCCGCCGCAGCCACCGGAGTTAAACGTGTGCTTCCCGATCATCTTGTAATATGTTACCAGGGCGACGGCGACCTTGCCGCAATCGGTACTGCGGAAATGATCCACGCCGCAAACCGCGGAGAAAAATTCACCACGATTTTTGTGAATAACGCTATCTACGGCATGACAGGCGGACAAATGGCTCCCACCACCCTTATCGGGCAAAAGGCAACCACTGCTCCCAACGGAAGGGACCCGGACGATGCAGGCATGGGTTATCCAATTAAAGTATGCGAACTGCTCGCACAACTGGACGGTACCCGTTATATAGCGCGCGGCGCCGTTAACAACCCGGCCAACATACGCAAAACAAAGTCCTATATTAAAAAAGCATTTGAAGCGCAAATGTCGGGTGTTGGATTTACCATGGTGGAAGTACTTTCCCCCTGCCCCACTAACTGGAGTATGGAACCAATCCCGGCTGTTGAGTGGCTTGAAGCAAATATGATTCCTGCGTATCCATTGGGTGAAATAAAAAACGCTCTTAACGCGGCGTCAAAGGAGATGGCGGCATAATGACAGAAAAATCGTTCTTTGCCGGATTCGGCGGACAGGGGATCATCTCCCTTGGACAGATATGGGTATACTGTGCAATGAAAGAAGGAAAGAACGTTACATTCTTTCCATTTTACGGCGCCGAAAAACGGGGCGGTATTGCCAGAGCAGGCGTAATTATTTCCGACGGAGAAATCGCCAGCCCTTTGGTAACCACGCCTGATTCCGTGCTGGTAATGAACAGCGATTCACTTCCTGTCTGCGAAGGAATTGTTAAAGACGGCGGACTAATGCTTGTCAACTCAAGCCTTGTAAAAGAGAATCCCAAAAGGAATGATGTAAAAGTAGTAAAAGTTGAAGCATCTTCTCTGGCAGAACAAATAGGCCATGTTCGTTTTGCCAACATGGTTGCACTTGGAGCAATGGCACATCTTACAGGAGCGCTTGCCTTAACAGATGTAGAAACAATCCTGAAAAACTTTTTTCCGCCGGATAAACATTCGTTTGTTCCGAAAAATGCAGAAGCTATCAGGGCAGGGTACGAAGCGGTTTAAAAAGCTTTTAATCAGAAGGATTATTTAAACTCCACGCTAATGGGACAGTGGTCAGAGCCATGCCAACGCTTTACCCCATTTTCGTTTAGCTCCCATTCATCAAGACAGGGAACAGTAAAATCGACAGGTTTGCCCATTTGAGCGGAAGCAAAACAATAGTCATCGGTAACATAGTTGTCCTGTTCTTTACGATAGTAGTAATAAGTACCGCACGTTTCCCCGGAGGAGCAGTCTTTTATCCCCATTTTTTCAAGCTTTTCAACAAACGCTGAATGACTCCACTCTTTCCTATAATATTCATCCCAGATGGAATTGCTGTTAAAATCGCCAATAAGAACAACCCTGCCATCGAGTAAACCTATGCTTTTGTAATGATCAACGGCGGCATGTGCCTTTTGAATATAATCAAGAGGATCTCCGGCATCAGTTTTGTTTTTTGTCCATACGGCGATAAGGGTAAACGATTCAAAATCTCCCTCTACTTTGTAAGGAACCAAATAACGGAAATTACTGTTATGTCGTAAATCGTCTTTCCATATCTGTAGTTGGTCAATATGAATGCCGTCTTTCCAGAAAACACCAATTCCCAAATCACGCTTTGCTTTTACATTATCAGGTAAATCCATAGCTTCTTTATGATCGCCGTACCAATCCCGTTGTTCCTTGCCGTAACCCGATCCCTCTATGTCCATGTCAATTTCCCGGCATTCAGGTATCACCAGAATATCGGCATTGTATTTATTAATTATTTCAGGTTTCTTTCCGTCAAACCCATAATGACAATTCCAACTCACAATTTTCATATTTATACTCCTTCTTTATTGTCAGTATACCGCCACCGCCTCAAAAGTACGAGTCGATATCGAAAAAAATCTCTAACTACACACTCTGCCTTCCAAAAAATTGATGACCGCTTCCTGATCTTTTCGGTAAGTTCATGGTCTTCATCACCAAGCGCCTTAATAATCTGTTTTTTGGAAGGGCGACCGGCCTGGTTAAGAATTTTGACTATGCCTTCAATACCTCCGGTTACGGTATATTCTTCACTGGACAGCATGGACAGTTTCTTTTGTAAAGCACACTCAATTTTGCGCGGTATTTCAGGACTGACCCTATCCATGCAAGCAATACGCCGAACCACATCGCATTGCATTTTGTCAGAAAGGTTTAGCAGGATAGCCGAAGCGTTTTTCGGCTCCAAGTACGACAAAACAAGAGCGATTATTTGCGGGTGTTCCTGCTGGAGAAAATTGTGCAGGTGCGAAAATCAGCGGAAGCAGGGAAACGAAATGTTTCTTCTTCAAGGCTGATATTCCGTATACGGGGAAGGGAGTACATTCTTATGCCATTTCCTTCTTTTGAATATGCGTAGAGATACCATGCGCCGTTGTCAAACAAAAGCTGATAAGGACGGACATGGCGGGGGGTGTAGCCGCTGTTCCATGTACTGCGGTATTCAAACCTAAGGATGCGGTTTTTCCGCAATCCTTCGCAGACAATGTTCCATATTTCCGGGGAAAACTGTGTAGCGGGTACAGGCGGTACGATAATGCGTTCTTCGTACCAACGGGAGTTTCCGGCATCTCCAAGAGGAGCAGTAACGCTTTCCATAAGCTGGTTTGCCGAATCGTATATCGGGGTGTTCCGGTACAGGGAAAGAAGCGTTTTTGCCATGCCCATGGCCAGCATATCTTCGGCAGAAGTAAAAGCGGCGGGGAGTCTGAACGTTTTTTCGGTATAGAAATAGCCTTTACGCTTAAAGTCATATTCGATAGGGGCATTCAGCATATCTTTCATAAATTCGATGTCCCGGCTGATTGTGGGAATGCTGGTTTCATAGGCTTTTGCCAGGGCTGGGGTATTGGGATACTTTCCAGAGGCGATTTCTCGGTCAATAAAATAGAGCCTCGGCAGGGCGGTTTTTGCGATGGTTTTACGGTCTTTCATGTTATAGAGTATAGCATTTTAATCTATCATAGAGCGATAGAGTGGAATTAAAAACACATAATACTAATTTCAAAAGTATCCAGTAGTCCGCTTCCTGTTTGTTGTTCATTGTCAATGGTAATATCATACCAAATTTCAAACTGGGAATTGATATTCCCTGCTCTGTGTTCATTAATAATATTTTTAATTTCATCTTTATTGAGTTTTCTTTCAATATAAATAGTATATTGGTTCATTTTATCAGATTCTTGTTTTCCTGATAATGAGTTATCCATTTTTGAGAGTAATACTTTGCCGTTTTTTTCCGAATAAATTAAAGTAAATGACCCGTAGGTATCTATTTTAAAATAATCAGAAATTGAGTCTATGTCATTTCCATTATTCAGATAATCTACCATTGTTTGTATGTCATCAGAATCTTCATTGTAATATACTGAAATTGTAATAGCGTCTCTTTGTAATATTATTTTGAAATCGCCTATTAATACATGACCATTAACAAATTCAAAATTGTTAATTTGATAATCACCGATATATTGGATTGGTATACTAAAATAATAATCTTTTCCATTATCCAGTAAAAAAATTGAAACTGTATTCTGACAAGCAAATTCATATTTCTGAGTATTTGCACAATCAGAAAAAACAATTGCAATCAAGATAATCAAAAAAAACGAATAAGACTTTCTTTTCCTTTCCATAGATATTCTATATTTTACATTATAATTAATGGTAAATCCAGCACCTTACCGTATTGGGAACTGGTAAACTTAAGGATTACGCCGTCCTGCATTTCCAATATGCTCCTCCCCCCTGCTCTACCAACTGGAGTATGATTATTATTACGACTACCGGCGAGTGGGGGTTGCTTTATTAGAACATAGCCTATACGCTGGATGCTGTGGGGAACGTGGAACGGTATACCAATAACGCATACGATTACCACCTGGGGAGTGCGCAGCTGGTGACGGACTGGAGCGGGAGTATCTACGAGCATTTGGAATACACTCCGTACGGTGAGCTGTGGGTGGATCATGCCACCAGTGAGGTAGGGATGAACCCGACGCTATTCCGGTTTAAGGGTAAGGTATGCCTACACAAAGTGCTCAAAGAATTGGTTTTGCTGTAGGTTTAAATCAGTTAAGAAGTGAGAACATAAATAAAATCATGGGAAAAAGCGGGTATTATTGGAGATAAATTATTTAATGAAAATAAAAAGATATTTATTGAGGATGCTTTTTATAGTCATCATATTGCTTCTACTTATTGTATCCCTTTTTCAATATAGGCACTTTTATAAAGTTGGAGACATGGTCTTTACATTTTGGAAAACCGGAAACGGTTGTTATATTATGCCTTATAAATATTTGGGGCTAATAATTCCAAAGAATAACCATATGAAAGCATCAAATGTAGGTGGAATTGTTATTTTTATCGGAGAAGAATCAACCTTACACATTTTCCCTGAAATGATTTATGAACGAGGTGCGGATAAAATAGAATGTAATTTACCTTCATATAAATATGAGTATTATCCATATGTCAGGGAAATTGAAAGTGTACTTGCTTTTAATGAAAAGATAGCTTACTTTAAAAACTGTGGTTATCCATATATTGGTATTTATATACGCGAAATGAGTAATATAACCCAAAGTGTCGACTAATTGAAAAGAAACGAACAATAAGCATTTTTCAGACAAATAAAATAATGTCGCCCAGGAAAATTTGCCTTTTGTGGTTGCGCAAAAGTATCAACTACCGAATTCGCCTAGTACTCTGTAACGACTAATATTTTACATTATTTATCACGCAGAGAACGCAAAGGAAAACGAGAAGTTTTCGAATAAAGTTTAAAATTTTATACTATTCTCTGCGTCCTTTGCGCCTTTGCGTGAGAATTTTATGTAAAGTATTAGTTGTTACAGCGTAGTAGTGGTGTTTTGTCGGCCTACCCCATATATGGCGGGAGTCTCTTGACATGTATCTACATTCTGTTTATACTTTTTGTATCTACAATTGGTATATACAGGAGGATTTATGGCTACAGCTGTTTTGTCAAAGTGGGGTAATAGCCATGCATTGCGAATTCCTT
>Ga0082212_10011666_pt1 | contig 11129 bp, 8 predicted proteins | sample TergutNt197P3_FD_71548 | JGI IMG/M metagenome (GOLD analysis project Ga0082212, IMG submission 71548) | Neocapritermes taracua P3 segment gut microbial communities from Petit-Saut dam, French Guiana - Nt197 P3 | ecosystem: Host-associated > Arthropoda: Insects > Digestive system > Gut ... | reverse complement strand
GCCAGTACTCGGCAACCGTGTGGAATAATATCGTCGGCGACGGCTTCTAAAATCGCATGCGAAATACGGTCATATACAGTAGCATTGCTTTCAAGATGGATCCGAATAGTCTGAAATTGTTCCTCTTCGGCGGCGGACAATATGTCTGTGTTCGTTGAAGCGACGATGATATTCTCGTCCTCAATGATTTTCCGGAATTTCCCCCAATCGACGGCGGCTTCTGGAAAGACAAAAATTGCCGTTGCCGCGACTTCCAAACGGAGTAACCGTAACGTACCGATAAGGCGGCGAAACTGTTCGGTAAATCGTAGGAAATCGGTCATAGCAAGGGATCAACAGAAGTCGTCGGCTAGCATACAGATCCGAGGTAAAATGTCAAGCCCCCCTGAGGTGTCCTTGCAGTGATACTCACGCCGCCAACATGTTCATGGAATTTTCCAAACAGAGCGAGCTTTCAAACGTATGACGTAAGGAACTGGAATAGATAATACACCATGCAGTCATGGGTAAGGTATTGACGTGGCATAGTATTATCTCCACTCTTTTGCTTCGAAGAGCCGTTGGACGTATTTTGCCAATATGTCCGTCTCGATGTTGACCTTATCCCCAATCTTACAATTGCCGAGCGTCGTTACCTTCAACGTGTAGGGGATCAACGCCACACTGAACATATTCCGGTCACAACGGACGAGCGTCAGTGAAACACCATCCACCGCCACTGAACCCTTCGATGCCATCTGGGCACCAAGTTCCAGCGATAAGGCAAAATAGTAGTCCTGCCAATCGCCGTGATTGTCGATGCGGATAAGTTCCGCCTGACCATCAATGTGTCCCGATACGAAATGTCCGCCGAGCCGATCTCCTAATGCCAATGCCCGCTCCAAATTGACCGAACTTCCAGGTACCAGTTTTCCCAAATTGGTGCGAGCCAACGTTTCCGGTCCCGCCTGAAAGGCAAACGTATTGTCTTTTTTCTCAACGACTGTCAGACAGCACCCGTTGACTGCAACGCTGTCCGCCACTTTGACCGTATCGGCAATCGCCATTTCTTCGATGACCAATCGGCACCCTGGCGGCTCCGAAACGATTGCTGATACTCGACCTAATGCTTCGACTATTCCTGAAAACATGATAATTCTCCTAATGCCGGAGTACCGGCTAAACTATTTTACGTCGCTCAACTTCACCCAACGCTTTTCGGTTGCACAGAGCATTGCCGCTTCCAATACCCGTTGCGTTTGATACGCATCGTTGAAGTCCGGCAACGGCACCGTCGGTTCCTTGCCCGCCAATTTCAACAAAATGTCATACGCCATACTCGTGAAGCAATGTTCGTAACCAATGATGTGAGCGTCGGGCCAATAGTTTGCCACGTAAGGATGATCGCCGCCATGCGTACACATGATCGTCGTCCAACCTTGTACTCCGCGAGGACGAGTTGCATCGTAATACTCCAACGTGTTCATACTCTCGAAGTTGAATTTGAGCGAACCCTTCGTGCCGTTGATTTCCCAACCGTTGGCGTTTTGATTGCCCGTCGCCTGACGCGCCGCCTCGTAAGAACCAACCGCTCCGTTGTTGTATTTCACGAGGAACAACACCGCATCGTCCACCGTAACATCCCCCATTTTTACACTACCCGCATCCGCTTTGGCATAACGCATCTGTTCGTCGGTAACAATTCCACCGCCGGAATCCTGCTCGATGATCTTCCGTTGCTTGACGAACGTTTCGGCAATCGCACCACAGACGGTATCGACTTCCAAACCGCTCACGAATCGGGTCATATCAATGATGTGCGCATTCAAGTCGCCGTGCGAACCGCTTCCCGCCAGTTCCTTTTTGAACCGCCAAGCAAACGGCACCGATTCGTCCGCCCAGTCTTGCAGATACGATGCTCGAATGTGCCGGATTTCACCAATCGCTCCCTGTTTGACCAACTGATGAGCAAACGCAACAGCCGGTGCGCGGCGATAGTTGAACCAGACAAACGTATCGACTTTCGCTTTTTGAGCGGCTTCTGCCATTTCGCGGGCTTCGGCGAGCGTGCCGGAAATCGGCTTTTCGCAGGCACACGGCTTGCCGGCGGCAACGGCGGCTTTGGCAGGCGGTGCGTGCATAAAGTTCGGTGTAACGATGTCCACGAGTCCGATGTCTTTCGATTTAACGAGTGCTTCCCAATCGGTGGAGGCGTTTTTCCAACCCCATTTTTCGGCGAATTTCTGCGGATTCTCCCCTTCCATCCCGTAAACGGTATGCATGACGGGTTTGTTCGGCGGATCGAAAAATTTTGCCACTTGCCCCCAAGCGTTGGAGTGGGAACGTCCCATAAATCCCTGCCCGATGAGGGCAACATTGATGTCTGCCATATTGTTTCCTTTGTTGTAAGATGAATTCGTATGGACCGTAACAATCGGTCAACCCAACTCTATTGTAAAAGATAAACGGCGAAATTTCAAGTATGTCGCCGAGAGCAGAGGACACCATAAATGTCGAGTATTCCTGTTCTCCGCTCTCTTGACTTTTCCCAGTCCTTCGGCTACGATTGGCGTTGCTAAAAACAATACGAGGAAGTTATGTTTGTATTGGAAAATTACTGGATCGGTGTTTTGTTCTGCGTCATCACGATGCTCTGCTGGGGATCATGGGCGAACACGCAAAAACTAGCAGGAAAAACCTGGCGGTATGAATTGTTCTACTGGGATTACGTCTTCGGTGTCGTGCTCACGGCATTGATTTTTGCGTTCACCCTCGGAAGTATGGGAACAACAGGACGCGGGTTTCTCGTCGATCTCGGTCAAGCGGATGCAATGGCACTCGGTTCGGCATTTCTCGGTGGTGTTGTTTTCAATGCGGCAAACATCCTGATCGTTGCCGCCATTGCGATTGCCGGGATGTCCGTCGCCTTTCCCATCGGCATCGGCTTGGCATTAGTCCTCGGCGTGTTGATCAATTATTTTGCATCGGGGTCGGGCAATCCGATTTTCCTCTTTGCCGGAGTGGCACTCGTTACCGTTGCCATCATCATCAATGCGATGGCATATCGGCGTTTGCCCAATCAACAGCAAGGCGGCGGAAGTACCAAGGGAATCCTCATCGCCATCAGCGGCGGTATTCTGATGTCGCTGTTCTACTTCCTCGTTGCCCGATCCCTTGCCGGTACACTGTCCGACGGAATGCTCGAAACAGGAAAAATCACGCCGTACACGGCAAACGTCGTTTTCACATTGGGAGTTCTCGCCAGCAGTTTCCTGTTTGTAACGGCAATCATGTACAAACCGTTTGTGGGCACGCCGGTTGCTCCGAGTGCGTATTTCAAAGGCACGCCGCTTGATCACCTTTGGGGCATCGTTGGCGGAAGCATTTGGGCGGTCGGTATGACGCTCAACGTGATTGCGTCCAGTGTTGCATCGCCTGCCGTTTCGTATGGACTCGGTCAGGGTGCCACATTGGTTGCCGCCATTTGGGGAGTTTTCGTTTGGCGTGAATTCAAAGCCGGCGACGCAACCGTCAAGATGATGCTGAACGCCATGTTCGCTGCGTTTTTCATCGGCTTGACGCTGATTATTTGGACGAAATTGTAAGGAGATTTTTCATGAGCAATTCCTTTTCCCGACGTGCGTTCCTTGGAGCCGGTGCCGCAATTCCTTTTGCCGGTGCCCTCTTGAATGCCGCCGAAGCAAACAGCACGGCGAAACCGACCCCGCTTATCCATTGTACGGACTTATTCCATCCGCATAATGATCCTGACGACCATTTTGATTTAGCCTGCGTCTTTTCGCTCGCTCATCAAGGTTTGATTGATCTCTACGGAGTCGGTTTGGACTATCCTCCGGCACCGCACTTCGGCGATCCCGACATCATGGCAGTCGCCCAACTCAATCGGATTTGCGGGATGGCTGTTCCGAGTGCCGTCGGTACTTCAAAATTGATGACGAAGCGGAGCGAAACGTTTCCCGACTTGTCGTTACAGGAATCGACGAGCATCCGTTGGATCATCGACACATTGAAAAAGAGTGATCGTCCCGTTGCGATTACCGTCGTGGGTTCTTCGACGGACGTTGCTGTTGCCGCTCGCCGTGAGCCGGAACTCTTTCGCCAAAAATGTGCTGGTGTCTATCTCAATGCCGGCGGAATGAGCGAGTTGGATCCGAATTTTGTCGAATACAACGTCCAGATCAATCAGGCGGCTTATGCGGCGATGTTCGATTTGCCCTGTCCGTTGTATTGGTTTCCTTGTTTCCATACGACGAAAGAGAACAAGCCCGGCGAATGGGGAACGTATTTCGTGATGCCGCAACGAAAAGTTTTCGAAGGAGTCGAGTCGGCGGCACTCCTCGGATTTTTTTGGCACATGTTCTCTCGGATACAGAGTGCGGACTGGCTCCGAAAACCACTGACTGCACCGCCGGAAACCGATTGGAACAAAATCCTCGATGGCAACCGCAATATGTGGTGTCCGCCCTGTTTCTTCCTTCTTGCCGGACTGACCGTAACGAAATCGGGCAAAATCGTTCCGATTGCAGAAGCCGGAGACAACGCTTTATTCCGTATGGAACACGTCAAAGTCGAATGTGAAGACAATGGTCGTGTGAAATGGGAATTGAGCAAAGAACCGACCGGACGCTTGCTTTTCCATGTGCTTGATGTTCCCAACTATGCCGCCGTGATGACCGAAGTGGTCCGAAACTTGCTTCGCGCCTTGCCTGCGTGATGGGAGTCAGGAAAACCACAACATTTTTATAACACAACCCTTGTAGCCAACATGAAAACGTTCCCTCTTACCCTTCTTGCTCTGACCGCAATGTTTTTGCCGCTGGCAACGGCGGCGGAGTTCCGAATCGATAACAAGGTGCGGGATGTCAAAAGCACCGTCTTTTTGCTCGAAGGCAGGTTTTACAGTCTGATCGGCGATAACGGCGAAATCGTTGAATTCGACGCAGAGAAAAAGAAGTTCACGCTCATCGAACCGGCACTGCGGATGCAAACGCAAATCGATGCCGAAGAAATCCGAAAAAGAATAGAAATCTTGCGGGAAAGTGTACTGAACGATCCAAACGCCAAGACCGATTCCTTCCGATATTTTGCATGCAAACCGGCGTTTGCAACGGAATTCGACGCCGCTTCGGGGGCGTTGGCACTGCAATCGAATTGGATCGACTATGAAATCAAAACGATTTCGTTTGCCGATCCAGCGGCGGAAATGTACCATGATTTTTGCGACTGGGTCTGCTATCTGAATCTGCGTCTCAATCCGCGTTCGTCTCAGATGCTGACTCGTCTCGAAGTGAATCGTCTTTTGCGCTCGGGACAAAAATTTGCGGTCAGCGTTTCCGAGTCGATTTACATTGACGGCAAGCAGGGGTTTTCCAAACCGTCGGCGCAGGCTTCGAGTTCGCACGAACTTGTCCGCCGCTTGGGAGATGCCGACCGAAAGCGAATCGAGCAAGTTCAAGAGTTCAAGCGGACGTTTCCGCAGGTTCCGTTTGCCGAATATCAAAAGCGAGTTGCGGAAAAACAAGCGAAATAGAGGGTAATGAGTCCGTTTACAAATTGAGTTTTTCCGTCACCCCTGCGCAGGCAGGGGTCTAGAGAAACAGGGTTAAACTCTTCCATCTCGATTCCCGCCTTAGCGGGAATGACGGTGTTTTGGCAAACTTGTCGACAGACTGCTGGAGAGCAAACCGATACTCCTTTTCGGCATGTCCCTTGTAATAACCGGAAAAGCGTGCTACACTGACTCGTTGTTAGCAGCATCGTTCCATTTATCAATGATAACAACACATTCGCCGCAGCAAATCAAACAGTTTGCCCGCGAAATCATCGAGGCTTCTTGGCCTGTTGTTCTTACAACGTTGACAGTTGACGGCTTGCCGGCATCCCGCGCCATGACCAATCTTCACGGCACGGATAGACTGCATACCCACTCAAAATTCTTTGCCGAACAAGGGATGTGGAATATCTTTTTTCGGAGCAAACGCTCTTCCGATAAGGTCAAGCAAATACGCCATGACGCAAGGGCGGCTGTTTATTTTTGTTCGACTTCGAATATGTCAGGACTCGATTTGACTGGTCGAATTGAAGTTTTCGACGACCCGCATGCCAAGAAAATTCTTTGGCGAGATGAATGGAACTGTTTCTTTTATGGTCCTGACGATCCTGAATATCGCATACTGAAATTCCATACGGAATCGCTTCGACTGTTCATCCGTCTTCCCGATGAGGGATTCGAGAAGATCAACATGGCTATCAAAGATTTGTAGAGTGGAAACTTGGCAAACCGATATTTAGGGCACAGTTTTTTTATCGACGCTCGAATAAAAACTAAAAAAACTCCATCCACAATTTTAGAATTGACGAGGTACTACTGCGTCGGTGATGCTTCGTCCTGTTCCGGTTTTTCCACGAGAGCGAGGGCAAGCCAACCTTTTTCGATGCGGCAGTGTCCCGTCGTCAGATATTCAAACTGCGGATCATTTTCCAATACCTTCGGCACCAAAGGAAGAGGACGACTCACCGGAAATATCTTGCCAAAAGCAGCACGCATCACAAACTGTTCACGAACACGAACATTGACCAGACTGATATAACCGTCCCGCTCTAACACTAACCGCCCCTCCGAATCGTATGCAGGTTTGTACCAAACGATCACTTGAAAATTGCGGTGCGTTTGTCCCAGCAACCGAAGAGACGCTATCGAAATCGTCAGTTCGATTCGACCATCGACAAAGCGAACGACCACCGGATTGTACGACGCAAACGTCACTTCGACGTGATCGTTTTCCTCCGGTTTGGCAAGAGCGGGCTGTCGAAATTTTTCCGCAAGTGCTGCCTTGAATTCGGCGACTGTCCCCTGCTTGCCTTCGAATTCCAACTTGCCGAGCAACATGTTCGGAAGGGATTCGTGAATTTTCACATCGGCAAAGGAACCGGATTGCGTTTCAGGGGCAGGCGTACAACTCGATAGCGCATCTTTGCTACGAATTCCCCAAGCCGTTATCAACCAATCCTCTGCCGTTCGTGAGTCCCGCTTTTCGACTTGCAAGTCGAATTCCTCGTCGGCGTATTGCGAAAGTATTTTGATTCTTTCGTTGATCGGCTGCAACCGTATTGCGGTCTCCCTATCAATTTGATTCCGTACTTGCCGGATCATTTTGCGTTGTATTTCCGTTCGTGCTTCCCGTGATTTGGATTCATATTGATTGAACACCACTCCTCGAAACAGTCCCGAAAGCACTGGTACGCCATCGAAATCCGTGTCCACTCTCGCCAATCGCATTTGATGCCCCACGATTCTGGCTTCACACGGCTCAGTGAGAAATCCATTTTCGGTGAGTTCAATCGTCTTTCGGGCAATGATCAACGCTCGTCCTGTACTGAACAGTTGCGTGGCAAACGCATCGGATCGGGAGATTGTCGCAAGATCAACGCCGACATCCAGTGCAGTTAACACTCTCGTCGGATGGGGGATGAGCGAAACCTCCATTTCGGTCTCCGTTTGCCGTCGTCCTACCGTTGGTTGTGACTGAATCACATCACGGAACGAGGCGATTTCTGACACCGCTGGCGGTAAATGATTATTGAGTAATGCGCCGGAAAGAAAAAATCGGACGTTTGGCATTCCGTACTGCCGACGAACACTTTCGCCGAGTTGCTGATATTCCGCCGTTTTGGACATTGTCAACTGTTCGATAAATCGGGACAATGCTCTCATGTCACTCATGCCGCCGGTTGCTTCGTATTGTTCCAAAAACCGAAGAACATTGACCGGCGTTACGGTGTCCGCCATCCAACTTTGCAGTTCTTCTTTCCAAACTTTGACCGTCGGATGATTCAGGAACGCTCGCTGTTCGTTCGTCAGCGTCGGCGATTCTAATCGGTGAATCGTGGTGTTTGCCCGACCCGAAAGCGTGGTCAACATTTCGACGGAAATTGCCGGCGAGGCAGTCGAAACGAGACGAATCGGCATGACCGCTGGTTGTCTGCACGCCTCGAGTTCGGTGAGCCAAGACTGCGTTTCGAGGTAATCGCACCAAGTCAATCCTGCCTTGTAATCGGCAGTTCGCCGTGATCTTGTGAAATACTGTTCGACGGCAATCGTTCGCTCTTTGAGTCGGTCAACGTCGGAAAAACTTTTATCGTAAAGGGTGGTTACGGGCGAGGCTTCGGCTTCTTCCGCTTTGAGGAGTGCCCGCCAAATGTAAACGCGGCGTTGCAATGCCAGCGTTATCTCTTCGAGAGCGGCGGTCGAGGGAACGTACGATTCCTCCCTGTCGGAACCCTTTGCCGACCAAGATGTTCGGAGTACATCTAACGTTCTGACCGATTCTTCAAAACGTGAAAAAGCGGGACAGGGTTGTTCCGGGTTCTGTTCGATGTGAGTCACGACGGCGTTCAGGTTTTCCAGAAGCGTCGCACAGATTTCCTGAAGGGGCTGCACTTCGTCGGCGGAACTTTCGACAATTTGCCAAAGTTGGTTGTCAAGAACGTGCGGATAAAAAATGCGATCCTGTGCAGAGACTGCGCAAGGCAGAATCAGTGCAACAAAGAGGGCGTTGAGAAACGCCCTTAAACGTTTTATGTGATGACTGAAATTTTTTGATGCCAAAGGGGACTTCATGCTCGCTCTGTCTATTAGGATGAACACCCGAAACGAACGGACTATCCGTAAATTTCGACTTACGCAGGGGAAAATCTTAAACATCCTCGTTATACCCCGATAAATCGTTACAAATTACCTACGTTGACAGTGGAGCGAGTCGAGATCGGGGCACGCCGTTTGCAAGTTCGGCGAGCATCGGGAATTTTGACATTTTTGTCGCAATCGCCGGTTTTTTTGCAAACAACGCCTCTCCTCTTACGTACCATTGCCGAAAAAGTGTGTTACACGCAAATATGCCACTGAGTTGCTGTACCAACAAAATGACTGGCGGACTTGTTCCCCACGATTATGTCATTGAAATACTCAGCGAAAATCCTTTCCCCGCTGACAAAAATGGACAATCCGCTATAATGGGGGGTGAAAATTCACTTGACCGACACTATGCCGAAGACTGCACACGAAAAAAATAAAAAGATCGGAGACACAGTCTCCGGCTCTCAAATCTCCGCTCAAATGAGCGGTGCCGATATTTTGATTCAATCTCTCGTTAATGCCGGTGTAACCACCATTTGGGCGTATCCGGGCGGTTTCAGTATTCCATTGCACCAAGCGATGACCCGATTTCGGGACAAAGTCCGCGTCATTCTGCCTCGCCAAGAGCAAGGAGGAGGTTTTGCCGCCCAGGGTTTTGCCCGATCCACCGGCAAAATCGGTGTCTGCATGACGACCAGCGGTCCCGGTGCGACCAATCTCGTAACCACGATTGCCGATGCGAAACTCGACAGCGTGCCGATGCTTGCCATCACGGGGCAGGTCGGTATTCCCGCCATCGGCAGCGATGCGTTTCAAGAAACGCCCATCGTCGAAATGTGCCGAAGTATCACGAAGCACCACTATCTCGTTACCGATGTGAACGACGTTGCCCGAATCGTTCGAGAAGCACTGCACATTGCCACAACGGGTCGTCCCGGTCCGGTGCTGATCGACATTCCGCGTAACATTCAAGTCGCCCAATGTATTCCCGACTTCAACGCCACTATGGATTTACCCGGCTATATTGCCGAGTATCCTGTCCCAACGGACGATAAATTGGAACAAATTGCCGAAGCGATTCGGAAAGCGAAAAATCCGATACTTTATGTCGGTGGTGGAATTATCTCTTCGGACTCTTCCGCCGAACTTCTGAAATTTGCCGAACTTACTCAGATTCCGGTTACGACAACGATGATGGCACTTTCGGCGTTTCCCCGCGAACACTACCTTGCTCTCGGAATGCCGGGAATGCACGGCACTGCGTATGCCAATCATGCCATTCACGATTGCGATCTGTTGCTCGCTTTTGGCGTGCGGTTCGATGACCGAGTCACCGGCAAAGTTTCGGAGTTCGCCAAAAATGCAACGATTGTTCACGTCGATATTGACCCTTCGGAAATCAACAAGGTCAAAGAAGCAAATATCGCCGTCGTTTGCAATGTCAAAGATATTTTACTCGGGTTGTCCAAAAAGTTGAAATCCCATAAACCGGCACCCGAAATCGAACAGTGGCACCGAAAAATCGACGAATGGAAAAAAGAAATGCCGATGACGTATGATGCGGATTCGCAGCACATCATTCCGCAGTTTGCGATTGACGAACTTTGGAAAGCGACGAAGGATCGGGAAACGATTATTGTAACCGGCGTGGGACAGCATCAGATGTGGACGACACAGCATTACCGGTTTTCCAAGCCGCGGACTTGGCTTTCCAGTTCCGGGTTGGGTACGATGGGTTTTGGACTTCCGGCGGCAATGGGAGCGAAAGTTGCTAATCCTGACAAGTTAGTGATTGATATTGACGGTGATGGCTGCCTGCAAATGAACATTCAGGAAATGGCAACGTGTTTTTGTGAAAAAATTCCGGTCAAGGTCATGATGCTGAATAATCAGCACTTGGGAATGGTGATGCAGTGGGAGGATCGATTCTTTCAAAAGAACCGAGCGAACACATATTTGGGACCGATTGACCACCCCGAAACGTTTGGCAAAGGGGATGGTATCGGACCGGAAACGCGGTATCCCGATTACGTGGCGATTGCCAAGGGTTACGGCTGGGAGGCGATGCAAGTCTCGAAGAAATCGGAACTTGCGGCGGCGATCAAAAAGATGATCGACGCACCGGGTTCGTTCTTGTTGGACGTGACCGTGCCGTATCAGGAGCATGTATTGCCGATGATTCCCGCCGGTGCGACGGTGCATGATATGATTCATCGGTAAACTGTTGATATCCGTAAACAAGAATTGCATTCCGGTATTTTCAAGGTGTGCCAATGCCGATACACCGGCGCAGGGTGCGTTAATCTTTTGTTGGCAATCATTTTGCGTTTTCCACTGGAGACTGCCCTTTCCTAACGTCAAGCGGCGAGTCGCATTAGTTTTTCCAGTACAAGAATAATTTTCGTTGTTATCTTTGCCCCCCGCAAAGCTCCATAAAAATCCCTCGCCAGCATCGCCCGCCGTAAAAAATTCCGCCTGTCCGCATGCGACGGAC
>Ga0082212_10011665_pt1 | contig 11130 bp, 15 predicted proteins | sample TergutNt197P3_FD_71548 | JGI IMG/M metagenome (GOLD analysis project Ga0082212, IMG submission 71548) | Neocapritermes taracua P3 segment gut microbial communities from Petit-Saut dam, French Guiana - Nt197 P3 | ecosystem: Host-associated > Arthropoda: Insects > Digestive system > Gut ... | reverse complement strand
TCCCAAAAGATGGTCAGCATGACTTTCCCAGCGGAAGCCTGTGTCTTGAATTTTTTGTTGGCCGGAGACGAGGGGTGCTTCCACTGCATCGATTGTCTCTTACTCTCTGGTTCATAATGGTACACCCAGGACTCGTCTCCTGTCACAATTCGATGGAGAAAAGCATTTCCTTCACGAGCATGACGGTCCAAATGCTCTTGACAAATCGTCTGCCGTGCACGCTTGTGATCATCGGACAACTGCCTTGGGACCCATCTGCTACACACTTTCCAATATCCGAGGTCATTATGGACAATATTGTACGCAGAGCCGTGACTCATGTTGAATTCCGCGGTAATTTCATCAACAGTGACTCGCCTGGAGTCACGGATTCGCTGCTCGACCTGCTGTTTCACTGTCTCACTTGCCACGCTAACTGGTCTCCCACTCCGGTGTTCATCACTGACATTTTGTCGTCCGTTTCGAAATCTTTCCACCCATTCATACACTCTCCCCTGACTCAAACAACTGTCTCCATACTGAACCTTCATTCTTCTGTAGAATTCAGAAGGTTTCACACCCTCTGACAACAAAAAAACGAATAACGCTTCGTTGCTCTTCCACGCTGCAAGCTGACAGTGGAGCGGCCATGTTGTTAATTTGCGTTACAATTCTGTGTACCTGTTCCGTAGTACCGTGCTTCGTCCTGAAGCCAAATTGGTGGTGTGGGATAAGTTTATCGGTATCTAGGATTGGGGTCAGCCTTCTTAATAGGAGCCTTTCAAAAACCTTGGATAGAATTGGTAGTAGACTTATTGGTCGGTATGATTGTATCTCTTCAGGTTTTTTTCTGGTTTCGGTATTAGTATAATTTATGAGATTTTCCATTGTCCGGGAAAATAGCCATTTCGAAGAATTGCATTGAAGATCCGTTGCAGGAGTTTGAACCCTTTAGTTGTATATTCCTGCAGGACCTTGCCAGTCATGAGATCGTATCCGGGTGCTTTTTTGTGGTTGATATGCTTCATGATTGTATTTTTCACCTCGGATAATGTGACGTTTTTAATAGGTCCATCTGCAGCGGTGCTTCTAGGAAGTTGTGGATCTCATCGTGATTAGTAGTGGGGTCCGCCTCATGAGGTTCAAATACTTTCTGTAGATGAGTCGCAAATGCTACCGCCTTATCTCTGTTGCTTCTAGCCCACTTGCCCTGTATAACTCTGAAGGGGTGGTAGAAGTGTTGCGGAGCTTTTAATTTTCTCGTCGCTTTCCAAAGGGAATAACCTGTGTCCTCAGTGGGCGTAAGGGAGCTTAGATAGTCTTGGATGCCTTTATTTTTAATATCTTTTAATAATTTTGTTAGTTCTTTGGTAGCTCTGTTTATTATGGTCTTATGACGTTCGCTTCTTGTTGTCTGCCATTTTTTACGCAGCTTCCTCTTATCTGCGATTTTCTGTTTGATTGTAGGGGGTAGATTACGTTCGTGCTTTGTGGTACTAATAGGCGGAGTTGCTGCCCACGCCTCTCTCTGAACAGCGGACGTAAGGTTTTCCGTTGCTAGTTCTATTTCTCGGGGTGTTTTTAACGAGATGTGTAGGGAGATCTGCGCATCAAGGAGTTCCCTAAATTTTTCCCAATTAGTTTGATGATTATATAACATTGGTTGTTTGTCGTCAGCAATCTTTCTAGATAGGGAGGCAATGATTGGGGAATGATCTGAAGATAAGTCGAAGGATGATTTCACTCGGAAGTAGTTTTTGCTAATCCCTTTTATGATCCGGAAGTCCAATAAGTCGGGAAGTTTTCGTAGGTCACTGGGCCAGTTTGTAGGTTACCTTGTGCTTAGGTATGTTGCTTTATTAGCGAGCATAGCAGCGAGTAATTCCCTGCCTTTGGTCGTTATGATTCTAGAACCCCACTGGCTATGCTTGGTATTCCAGTCTCCGCCAGCTGTGTATCTGTCCGAGCGAGTTGAGGAAAGTTTCAAAGTTGTGCCTTTTGTTATGTTTTGGTGGGCAATAAATGGCCGAAATCACTATTGGTCCCATTTGATCAGTAACACGAACCAAAGTAGCTTGTAAGTAGTCCTGTTTGAATTCTTCCAGTATATGATGTTTGAGTGTTTGTCGTATGATTATTGCTGTACCGCCATGCGCTGTTCCATCAGGATGTTCAGTGTGGTACGTGTTATAACCTGGTATTTTAAGGTGACTTTTTTTTGTATAGTGCGTTTCGCTTATGAGCATAATGTCCAGGTTATTATGGTGTATAAATGTACGAACGTCTTGTGCATGTTGGCTTAAGCTGTTGGCGTTCCAGGCTGCAATGTTAATTAGCCGGACCATGAGATAGTTTGTTAATAAGTATGGAGACCAGATTCATCATTGTTCCATTTGACTTACGAGTTCTTTCATCATATTTTGTAGTTGTCATGTCTTTAGTGTGTTGTGTAGTTATGTCAGGGTTTTCTGTGCGGTGTTGTATGCGTTCGGAATACGTGGTTCCAGGTTGTACTTTCTGAACACTGGAGTGTGCTGGTTGCTCGTATTTCTGTCGTAGTTTCGGATACATTTTCTCTTGTAGTTTATGAACGATGCAGCCCCTGTAGTTGGCTGGATGGTTTTCATTACATTTGACGCATCTGACGTCACTATCTTTTGTTTTTCTGAGGCAGTCTTTTGTGAAGTGGTTTGCTGTACACTACGCAGCGGGGGTTTTTATAACAAAAGTTTTTTGTATGCCCATACCCTTGACAGCATATACACTGCGGTATCTCTCTGTTGCGGCGTGGTGCCTCAAAGATTACAGTCGAATGTAACAGGTGTTTGATAGTATATATATATATATATATATATCTTTGTTGTTATTACCTTGCTTTAAATCTATGAAGAACATCGGCAGTGGTTTGTTGGTAGTTCTTTGCTTTACATTCCAAATATTCGTGGCCTCGTGTCCTAAGTCCTTCAGGCTTTGTTTTATATCTTCAGTGTTCGTTGAGGGATGAATGTTCTTCAATACGACTCTGAAGGTTCTTGTGTCTTTGGTTCAATAGGTATAGTACTGTTTGTTTCTTTTGTTTAGCGCTTTTGTGATTTTAGAGTAGCTTATTCCATCTTCAACTTGGATTTTCACCTGGTCAAACTAGCTTTAGTGCTGTATTTCCCAGCGATTTCTGTATGGAGCAATGACGTGAGTGGGTTTATATTTTCCACTCCGGTGACAAATATTAGTCGAGGTTTGGGTTCGTTCTTCCTGTGTTTTTTATTCGTTTCCATTGATTCATTTGCTTCGTTGTCTGACTCGTCGCGTAGACCACTAAATCTGTTGCTAAGCGAATATTCGTTGGGTTTTGGTTGTCGTTGGGGTCTGTTATTTTCGTTTTCTGGACTTCTGTTGCTTTTCTTATTAGTGACAACTTGCCATTCGGTATTGGAGCTAGGTAATGGAAGGGGCAGAAATGAAGTTGAATATAATGTTTGATAAGACGGTTGTGAGGTAATGGTTGGATAGGAAGTTGTAGGCAAAGCCTGTGTCGTTATTATGTGTGGTTGGTGAGGGCGTTCGCTATGCTTGTAATTATGTGATGTACTCGAAGTGCTCGAAGTGCTCGCCACTGGTTGTGTTTTTGTGTGACCATGTTGATTGATCAGTGTAGTTGGTTGATTGGGAAACATCTGTTTTGACTGTGAAGCGTGGGTCGGCGCGTCAGCATTGATATCCATTAGTATACACTACATTTACGCGCACGCACACTGTAGTTTCTTCTTCTGAGCGTCGCTGCGTTGCGAATGCAATAGTACAATAACCTAGTTATACGTAAGCTAATACACGCGAAGTGCATATAGCACTGGATTCTCTGCGTATATGTGCTGCGAGTTAGGCAGCAGTGCCATTAAACTCGGGCAGCTGCGCGCTAGGGTCATTATATATAGCATTGCACTTATCAAAGAGTACCGGTATCTCAATGAGCGCTCGCTGCAGCGTCGCGAACCTATGCACTCGTATCGTAAGCTGTACTTTCACTATTCACTTATTCACTACTCACTTCGACTCTGTCGTCTTCGTACAACCGCTCTCTACTACGGCTAGAGGCAGACTGTAATTCACTTTTGAAATTACATCCTTAGATATTATATGATACAGTTATAAAACATAGAGTTTCATGCAGCAATATAATACTACCTTCCTACTGCACACAGTTCTAAGTCTCCCATTTTATAGTGGTCTGTGGTAGCATGATAACCACAGAAAATGTTCTCAAAATCAATTGCCTTAGACCTTTAACGGACAAGCACAAATCTGCAGATTACACAATGATCTAATAAGACTACTTTAAACCATTAAAAAAAACTGACAAAGTGTAACAGAACTATTTGTTTTTCCAGCATTTAACATCTCTAAAACTGTGAATGAATGAATGAATTAATTAAATAATGTTAGAAAAATTTCCTCTTCTAGTCCTTAGCCTTAGCTCAATTCAATGCAGTTCCATTCACACATGTTCACATTTTTGATCTGACATCACTGAACCATCTCACGTTTCACCTAACATTACACACAAAGCAATAAACCCTCTCCAAATATAACACTCAGCAACATAATTTTCTGCCACGTTGACAATTGTGGCACAAATTCTTCTGACTGGTCTTCCATGGCAGGCGGGAAGTCATCGCAGGCGTGGCGTCCAGGTGAGGAAAGGCATCCACGGTGGGGAGGTTGTCGACGGTAGGCGGGCCATCCAGGGAAGGCCGGGGGGAGGTTGTTGACGGTAGGCGGGCCATCCAGGGAAGGCATGACGTCCACGGCAGGATGGGCGTTGGGCAGGAGGGGTTGCCACTGCATGTGGGGCGTCCATGGCAGGGGGGTCTTCCACTGCAGGCGGGACGTCCAGGGGAGGCAGGGTATCCATGACAGGGGGTCTTCCATTGTAGGTGGAGCGGCCAGGGGAGGCAGGGTATCCACGGCAGGCGGGATGTCTTTGACAGGAGTAGCGTCCATGGAAGGGAGGTCATCTAAGGCATGGGGGGTGTCCACGGAAGGGAGGTCGTCCATGGCAGGGACGTTGTCTATGACACGGGGTGCGTCCACGGAAGGTAGGTCGTCTACGGCAGGGGGGCATCCACAGAATGGAGGGCGTCCATGGCAGGGAGGTTGTCCACGACAGGAGTGTCATCCACTGAAGGGGGGCATCCACGGAAGGGAGGTCATCCATGACAGGTGTGGCGTCCACAGCAGGCGTTGGTTCTGCATTGTTTGTATTTTCTTTACGTTGAGTTTTCCGCAATCGAAACATTTAAACTGTTAGTCCTCTTACTTTCAGCAATACATTATGTACATGCCATTATGTGTTGTTTACAGCTTTGTTGATCCTGGTGGTCATTAACATTCATTTATGGCCATTCGGTACCTGTGTATGAAGAAATAATACATTAATTGAGGCTCACAATCTGTTCAGGATCAAGGCACCAACTCAGACAGCAATACAGTCTTTTACTTTACCTGATCCTAGACGTGCATTATAACCGTCCTCACTTTCATTCAAATTCACCTACATATAATTTTACGTAATATACAAAATATATCATTTTGTTGCACAGGGAGAATTTTTAACATGTCTAATTAATGTAAATGGGTGTTGCAGCTTCAGCGTCATACTCTAAAATGAGTTGTATTGTCTCATAACAGTTATATTTATGTCTGTCCTAATCACAGCCTAAACAAACTGCACATAACCCTGATCATAATGAATTAATCATAGCCATATGGAAAGGAGTCAAAGTCTCCATAAGCCAGCGCTTCTTAAAAACAACTTTGTACTCCTTTCTCTCGGGATCAGACACAACTACACCGCCATATTTTCTCTTGATTTTTCTCGGATTGTGTACATGCAGCGGTGTGTCTTCCAGAATCATGTTTCTCAGAGAAGTAAAGTTTACAACCCCTGAATTGTCATAATTCAGGGTTTTGCCCTTTACTTTGCATCTAGTTCTACTCTTTCCCGTCAGGGGGCTAAATACTGAAAATGCATAATTTTTAGGGCCACCCGACACAAACTCCTGAATGTAAGAACCCGAACCGAATTCTTCCAGTTCATCTGTGAGGTCACCCAGATAATACCCTGTTTCGACTTTTGGCGGTTCATCCACATTTTGAATGTAAATAACCGAGTCTATCACAGTACAAGACAGATTCACCCAACTTACGCAGATACTCGTACAGTTTAAGCCGAGCTTGTGTGTCACGTAAGCCGCAACAGCCACGTTGACATTTTTTCCTGTGGCCACGTTATTGTCGGAATATTTCCAAAATATCCATGCCACTTCATTTTTTCGAAATATGAGGTTAGTGACCTCGGTACCCGGACTTGTTAAGAGCTCGTCAAACTTTCTCCGAGTCAACAATTGTTGTCTGGGTTTTGTTTTGGTTCTGCGCCCATTTACCCCACAGAGTTTAATTTCAACTGCTAAAGTTCTTTGCCCAGAGCTTTTAGAAATAGATGCCTTGTCTAGAGCAATTTCCTCTGCGCGCCGGTAATCCCCAATGTACCTCTCTTTGTCATCCTCACTCTGAACCCAGGATGGAAAGCCAGATGATTCCCGTTTCAATTTCAGGAACATGTTAACATATTCTGCAAAAAGACCGCCTGAATTGGTTTCTTTGTCGAAACATGTAACAGCATACTCCCAAAATTCAAACACTTCCACTAAGCCATAACCCATATCTACGGCTTTGCGAACTTTATCTGCTAACCAACTCCCAATGATACAGCGCTCTTCATCAGAGTGTGTACAGTTGCCTTGGTTCATCGTGTTGGCGCAAGTAGAACACAAAGGAAACATCAGTTTAGAATTGCACTTGTATGGAAGAACTGGATGGTACAGCTTCCTGGGGGGTAAAACTTTACATTTCATAATCCCTTCCCTATCCAGACAGTCAGGGGGACAGCTTGCACCCACATACACTTTTGGGTGGCCTATAGGAAACTTCCCATATTTACAGATGTAAGGATACAAACTAATTACATCTACATAGTTAATTATTTTCCCCCCTGTTTGACTTTGTAATATGTTTTTGTGGCCTCAGTTCTACCCCCGTACAAGGCATCACGAATATTAAGTGGAGTTCTTAAAGTAGGGGTGCGAACTAAGTTCCTTTTCAAGACCTGGATTTTCACTAATGAGTTTTCTGAACTCGCACCCCCACATTGAAACAACTTAATAACCCGCATTTTGAATTTTATTTAGCCTCGCTGTTGTCTCCTCATACTTACTCAACAATGTTTTTTTGTATTGCCTATGGTTTTGTGCTGATTAGGCATGCATGGACACCCATGCCAGTAACAACCCAAATACTCAAAGACCTCTTGTGTCTTTGGAGAGTAGCCATCAACTTTCTACATTTGGTACCCCTGGCAGATGCACCTCCCATTTCCGGCATGAATTACATCGTCCCTTGTTTGACCAATGTATGCCAGCCATTGAATAGCTTCAGCAGACTGACGGTCACCCATACGATACCCCCTCTCGGGAAAATGCCAACACTGTCAGGTTTTAAAAACATGGTTCGTAACACCTTATTACAAATAGACGAAATTGTTAAAGCCTGTCTGAAAGGATCCATCTTTACCAATTTCAAAAATAAATTTCTTAAAGCACAGCATGCTTGTCTTAGGACATTAACATCGTCCATGCAATAGGCTAACAGTTCTTCCTTATTGTGAAAAATTTTGTCTTTTTGCTCCTCATACCATGCCAGAAACGGCTCGATCATCGCCTGACATAAAGTCTGCCCCATAGTATTTAGGTTCAGGATACGAGCCCACAGTCTAAATTGTTAGCCGTATTAAAAAAATGAGGATAATAACCCTTCTTGCATGTGAGATAAAACGCTTTGGGCATGTTCTTTAACCTAATAGGCATGAAATTTAAAGAATCCAGAAAGCAAAAATTCTCAACAGACATGCTAAGAATTTTGGTACCGTCCATTATTAATTTGGGCACCCATCTAAGTTCCAAAAACCTGCGCAGTAAAAACTGTGCGTCGTATCCACGAGAGTTGTGTGAAATAACAAATCTTATCAGCAAAATGGTCTGGACAGCCGGAGATAATCAATAAATTTGCCTACAGGGTCTTGCCAAAACATGTGGGTATGCTTGATGCACTGTTCACAATCAACACTTAAATCATCCACGGCTTCGCATTTAGAACACATCTGCTGAGCACATATGAGGTTAGGAATATGCTGAAAAGACCCATCACAACTTTCAAGGTCTTGTGTGCACTCCGTATCAAAGAAAACATACAAAAACCTGTTTGTCAGCTTGCTAGGTTTCAGTGGAGCCACATAGCAAAAATGACCAGAGGGTTGTAATTTATTACAGTCAGTACAAAATTTCTTAAAACATTCATGTTTGTTATTAGATGTTACTAAAAAGTTACAATTCCTGCATATTTTTCTCCACTGGCAGACTAGCTTGCCTTTCACTCTGAGTACTAAATGATTCTGAAAACATTTCTCACTGAGAAAACACATTGCATGTACCAGAATACTTGGTTTCATCTTTAGTACATGGTGGTGTAATAGTACAAAGGGCGCAGGTTTTGTCACATTTGTGCGTAAAGTCGTATAAAGTATCACACGCGTTACAAATGTACTTCTTTGCCATAGCAGCCTTTATGTTAGTAATTACGCTATAGTGCGTTGTGTCCGCATTATATAGCAAATACAATTTTTTACTCGAAAGATAATTTCCGGCAAACATCACCTTATCAGGGCTTAGTCCACTAAACACAATTTTATAGTGTGAAAGGTACTCTTGAAACTGCGCAAGTTCCTGAAGGCTTCCACCGTTAGATAAATCCACGCCAGAAGCCTTCAAAAATCAACAGGTTTTTTTATACATCTTCCTCGTCTATATGATGCGTACTTGGGGTCGCCATTAACTTGAGCTATAGCAATAATTAGTGCGTGAGCCAAACACAGAAAGGCAGCTTTTACAGCGACAGTACTCTTAATCCCGCTCAGTACATCTAGCGATCGCCCTTTAGTCTTCTCAGCTGATTTACCATTGCCAACAGGAATTCTAACGTGATCCAGATGCTCCAAGCGGTCAGTCAGCCCGAACCTAGCATTGCTTTGAATTACCTTAGAGAGTACAGCCCAAATTAAATCAGGCTTCATCTAGTCACGACGTATAAAACTAATGCCTACCACATTATCTTGTACATTCTCAGTGTTTCGAATTCTTACCCCCACCAAATCTCTATTAGCAACCGCGTCTACTAAGTGGTTCGTTAATACTGTAATACATTCCTTTAGGTAAGTTGATGGCTCTCGCTCTTGACTTGGTAATTTAAACTTAATAATTAAACTACGTCCTATAGTATTAAATTTTGGAAAAGACCTTGAAGTCTCATCCAGAATTAAGAAGGGTAACTTTTGTTGTTTGTGACTGAAATGTTTCTACTAGTGGAAGGCATCCCTGAATCAGGCTCCTCTCTGCTTATAGAGGGTGCATGAACAGCGGGAATAGCTCTCTCTCTCTCTGTTAAGAAACACTTTTTTTAGCCATTTTTATATTTTGACTTTACCGTCGCCACTTACTTAATCTCCTGCATTAATCTCTTGAACAAGCATAATTTTATAGGGATGTAAACCCAAATCAGCATGCAAAATGCGCCTTACCATCCGATCAGATAATCTCAGTTCAGATGCGTGTTTCTGAGCAGAACGGCCAGGGCTCCTCTGTATTGCTTGCCGCACTCTGTCCACATTTTCCGGTGTGTGCGTGCACTCCTTGGACCCGGTGGTTTCTTATTCGTCAGTTTACCGGTAGATCTTAACGATGTAACCCATCGCCGTATGGTTCTGGGAGAGGGAATGTCGCCATGACGCCCGATATTGATGTGCCGGCGAAACTCTCGCTGAGTGTTAACGATAGACCCACCCGTCATTACAAACGTGTCGTAGGCGAACACGCGGTGATCAAGCGACCAGAAAGGCATGGTGGTAACTGAATGGCATTTCGTAGAGAGCCCAAGGCCACCAACCCCACCCTTCTATCTCTCTTACATGCCTAGTACAGTCCATGTCAAAACAAGTCATCTCCCGCGCCGCACCCTTTATTAGAAACGAAAACTCAAAAAACTTTCGTTTTCTTCCCTAACTGTCACCTCCACTTCTATAAGTCCAAAGAAGTGTGTCACTAATCCGATGAACACTCCACCCTGAAACAAAAGACAGAGAGTCAGCATGAATATTACACCCAAAACACAATTCACTTTTTTTATTACTCCAATCTTAAATTACAATCTATCCGGTTACAGGATAATAAGTAATTTGAATGTCGCTAAATGAAATGTAGATGCTTCCTCCATTAAAGAAGCTTCTTTATCTATTCAGTAGCCAGTAGTTTACAAAGGTATGATGGGCATTTTAGAATCTAAAGGCAGCAATTTGCAAGTCGGGAATTATAAGGGGATGTATCATTAATCTGTAAACCTATGTACGAAGGTAAGTCATTAAATAACAGGAATTTTATAATAACGTTTTTACAAGAGTATTTACAAAAATTGTTTGTGTCTTATTTTTCGACATAGTCCCCCTGCTTCGCAACACACTTGGTCCACCTGTCCACAAGATTGCGGAAGCCATCTAGAAAAAAGCTTTTTGGCGTGGCCTTTAACCAACTTTGCACTGCCGCCATTACCTCGTCGTCATCCGCAAACTTCTGGCCCCGCAAATGTTCTTTCATAGGTCCAAACAAGTGAAAGTCCGATGGCGCCAAGTCCGGACTGTATGGTGGATGTTTCAACACCTCAAATTTCAGAGCACGTAATGTATCCACTGTTTGCACAGCCGTATGGGGACGGGCGTTGTCGTGAAGCAACAGTACTGTTTTTGAGAGAAGTCCCCGGCGTTTCGATCGTATCGCGGGCTTCAACTCGTTCACTAGCATGTCACTGTATCGAGCACTATTCACAGTTCGACCCTTTTCCTGAAAATGCACCAATATAGGGCCACTGACTTCCCAAAAGATGGTCAGCATGACTTTCCCAGCGGAAGCCTGTGTCTTGAATTTTTTGTTGGCCGGAGACGAGGGGTGCTTCCACTGCATCGATTGTCTCTTACTCTCTGGTTCATAATGGTAC
>Ga0082212_10011664_pt1 | contig 11131 bp, 8 predicted proteins | sample TergutNt197P3_FD_71548 | JGI IMG/M metagenome (GOLD analysis project Ga0082212, IMG submission 71548) | Neocapritermes taracua P3 segment gut microbial communities from Petit-Saut dam, French Guiana - Nt197 P3 | ecosystem: Host-associated > Arthropoda: Insects > Digestive system > Gut ... | reverse complement strand
CGTCCGCGACGTGCAGATCAGCGAAATGATGACAACGACCAAAATACCCCGGAGATTCGATAACGGCATGGCATGACCTTCGTGATGTGTTATTAATCCTTGTATTTGACGGTGCTGATCTTGGCGGACAGTGGTTATCAGGGCGTTGACAACTATGATGCCGGGAGTTTGATTCCGATCAAGAAGAGCAGGAACAGGGCGTTATCGGAGGAGGATAAGGCATTCCGTCGGGAGTTGACTCGCCGACGGATTGTGGTTGAGAACATCAATGCCAGGATCAAGGTGTTCAGGATCAATGACACATCCTTATCGCAACCGGCGGCAGAGCCCTCTGTTACGGACGAAACTCGTCTGTGCTATTCTCAACGCTGAAATGGCAGAGTGAGGATTATAGTACAAGTCTTTTTATATCAGAAGAACAAATGAAAAGCAACAATTGCGTAAAGGTTTTTGAAAAAAAGACAAACGGTGTGTCATCATTTATTTCTACGACCAATAAGAGACTTGACGTCTATGATGGCCGGTCAAGGCGTGACCGCCGCCGCTTTTCAAACATCAGAAAATCGATAAAATAATATCAAGTTGATGTTGCGGGTTTTCAACACACGGTGAACTGGCAAATAAAATAAGGTGCATTTATCTAACAAACAATTCCATTTGAAAGGAAAATAACATGGCCAAACTTACGATTCAAGATGTCGATGTTGCGGGAAAAACGGTGTTAATGCGAGTTGATTTCAACGTTCCTCTGGACGATCAGGGGCAAATCACCGATGATCGCCGTATTCAGATGGCTCTTCCTTCCATCAAATCGGTGCTTGATCGCGGCGGCAAGCTGATTCTGATGAGCCACCTCGGTCGTCCGAAAGACGCTCCCGATCCCAAATACACGATGAAACCGACCGCCGTTCGTTTGGCCGAACTGCTCGGCAAGCCGGTCGAATTTGCCACCGACACGGTCGGCCCCGATGCAAAAGCGAAAGTTGCCAAACTAGATATTGGCGGTGTACTCGTGCTTGAAAACGTCCGTTTTCAGTCCGGTGAAAAGAAAGGCGACGCAGCCTTCGCGTCCGAACTCGCCGCAATGGCCGATGTTTACTGCAACGACGCTTTCGGCACCTGCCACCGAACGGACGCTTCGATGGTCGCCGTTCCCAAAGCGATGAGCAGCAAGCCTAAAGTCGTCGGTTTCCTTGTCGCAAAGGAAATCGAGTATCTGACCGACGCGATCAGCTCGCCGAAACGACCGTTCGTCGCAATTCTTGGCGGTGCAAAGGTTTCGGACAAGATTCTCGTCATCAAAAATCTGCTCAACATTTGCGACAAGGTGCTCATCGGCGGGGCGATGGCCTACACGTTTTCGCTGGCTCAAGGCGGCAAGGTGGGCGATTCGCTTGTCGAAAAGGATAAGGTCGATCTCGCAAAAGAATTGCTGGCGGCAGGCGGTGACAAGCTGGTGCTCCCGATCGACAATCATTGCGGCGATGCGTTCCAAGCCGATTGTAACAAGAAAATGGCCAAATCCGGTGAAATTGAAGATGGCTGGGAAGGTCTCGACATCGGCCCCGAAACGGCGAAGTTGTACGCTTCCATCGTCAAGTCGGCCAAAACGGTCGTCTGGAACGGTCCGATGGGCGTTTGCGAGATGCCGCCCTTCGACGAAGGCACCAAAGTCGTCGCCCAGGCGATTGCGGACAGTGATTCGATCAGCATCATCGGCGGCGGCGACAGTGCGGCGGCCATTCAGCAGCTTGGTTTTGCCGACAAGGTTTCCCACGTCAGCACAGGCGGCGGGGCAAGCCTTTCCATGCTCGAAGGCCAAAAATTCGAGGCCGTTGAAATCCTCGACAACAAATCCTGCGGTTGCCGTTGTGGTTGCAACGGGTAGGGGCTGGCTCCAGAAAGCCTTCAATTGAAACAGCAGCCGGGAACGGAGAGTATCGGAGTGACCGGATTGAGGTGGCAACTCACTCCTTTCGTTATGCTCACTGCGTCACCGGCTGTTGTTTCTTTGACTCTCGCTTACGCGTCTTGTTCTGAGTTAATCCTCATCTTCACGCGATTCCCAAGGTTCCTACTGATTCGCCGATTTTGTCCCATGCGGCGAGGCCGTGATCGGTTGGCCGGATTCCATGGGACGTGCCGCCGTCCGGTAGCCGTTGCGATAAAGAAAAGTTTTGACCTTCTGAAACTCGCCAAACGAATCGGGGTAAACCCAGACGGTGACGCTGTACTCGTTTTGTCGGCAACCGAGCAGGCAGGTGCGAAACGCCGAGTTGGGCGACATCGCCTGTTCGAGTGTTTCGCCCAGCGTCTTGTCGTCACCGACCGGCACCATTTCGCAACGTTCCAACATGGCAACCGACCGCATCCCGGCTTCCTGGGCAATGTGCATCGGCAAATCCTGCCTAATAATGCTGTACTGCATCCGAAATCCGTCTATCGGGCCAAACGTTCCGGTGATACGCGGTTGTGTCATCAAATCGTTGCGCCGGCGCATGACCTCGGTTTCCAGTTGCGTCTGAAGATAACGAAACGGCACATGCACGATGCGCCCGTTGAGAATGCGAAAATGCACTTCCTTTTCGTCATCGGCGTTGCGGCTGATCGGCGTCGGATAATTTTCAAGAATGACCGCATCCGGCTTTTGAGCGGCCAGCCAGTTTTTTTTGCGACTCAGGTCTTCGAGCGTGTTATCCAATTCGGCCAACTGCCGTTGCAATTCAAAATTTTTCCTCGCGTCTGCGTCCAGAGTTTGTGCCTGAGACCGAATGGTATGCTTCAGCCACGCGTGTTGTTTCACCGACTCCTGATATTCCAACAAGCCACGTTGGTATTGCATTTGCAACACTTCGAAGTTCTGCGTCAATTCGAGACATTCCATGCTGATGTTGTTGTAAGCAGCCTGCTCTCGATCAAACACCTCTGCGGCAGCGGTGATTTTCGCTTCGTCGGCCTTTGATACCGGCGGAAGATTCTTCACCCGCAACCCCGTCACGACGACGAGAATAATGAGAATGCCGACGATATTCGACACGATGTCGAGGAAAGAATCCTGCCCCGTTTCAGTCGTTTCGCCGTCGGTTGATCGTTTGCGTCTCATGTTTGTGGCTGGTGGTTAGTTTTGAGTTAGCCGCGTCGTCTTGCGATGCGATTTATGGGAAGGGCGCGAGAAGATGGTAATCATCAAATTCCAATTCCGCTTCATCCGTCCATTCCCGGCCATGATCGTCTTCGAAATGAATCGTGCATAAGAAACGTTTACGGTGGAGTTGGGCAAGGCCGACAAGCGGTATCTCACGCGGCTCATTCATACTTTCCGAAAGAAATTCTTTTCCGATTTTTTTGACCGTCGGAACAGGCAACGACACATCCCGTTGTTTGCTTTCGATCAGGTGATTGATATATTCCGCCATCACCCGGCAGTCGCTTGGAAAACGGGGGCACGTTTCCGATTCCCGGATCAACGGCATGGAATTGGCGATGGGTTGCAAACGATTGTTGGAAATCCCGGGGGTGTTCTTTTTTACGGGAACCTCAATAACATGCTTGCCCGGCGGAAAAGAAGTTTCCCATATTTTGCCGGCGTGAGAAACAAATTCCGCTTCACTGGTTTTTTCGGAATGAATGTGATCGTGATCAAAATATAAAAATTCACACCCCTCTTCATCGCGAATTTCATACTGGAACGGCCAAATGACCTCGATCTTTTTGGCGTAATGAACCGTGACTTTGTAGTGCAGATGATGAATCTCGCGGTCGTCCTGAACCATGAAATCCGGCATGGGACCGAGATAATCCGCAAACAATTCCTTCGTCAAACCTTTGATTTCCCGAATGTGCGATCCAAAGATCAAACCTTCACGGTAAATCGTGGAATTAGGATTAGGATTAGGATGATGCCTCGTGACCATTTCCTTCTTGTAGCTTTTGATTTCCCGAAAGGGCGATTCAAGTACCAAAGAAGACCAATTGAGCATTTCGGAATCAGGAATTTCGGAATCAGAAATCGACACAGGCATCAAACTGTCCTTCAAATCGTCCATGAGCCGGGAAACGACGAAGGCGGGGTTTCTCGTCACATCCCACCAATACATTGATTCGTCCCATACATTTTTGATGACAAATAAGGGATGCAAGGGCAAGATCGTTTCCAAGACCTCCCGGAGTCCGGGTTTCGGAGGGGTGGCGGTACATTTCGCCTTGAACGCTTCAAGACATTCGTCGTCATCGGGAAGCGACAAACCGTGCGGATGATCCATGATCGGCATGTCGTTTTGCTCTTGAGCGCAAACGCATGACGCCAGGATGATTGAAAGCACGATCCATGTCATAAAATGTTTTGTCATTGGTATTCCTTTCCATCCTATTACAATGCGTTCGCTGGTTGCTATTTTCCGTACCAGAACCTTTGTTTTGAGTACAAAAAGCCGTGGTTATCGTTGGAATGACCGAAATTTTTTTCCGGATTGTCGTGGTTTTACCTTGGCGGTTTCGAGTTTCAGGGTTCCCTCTTCGAACTTCAAGGTGAAATCCCGGATGTTTTTGGTGAAATCATGGACATTGAAGAATCATCAGGCCGCTTTTCGCTTCCATTTTTGACATTGAACCTTCCAGGCACGGCACTTTGAGCTTCTTGTTTTCTACTTTGCGCACGGCTTTTTGTACTCAAAACAAAGACTCTGGTACGATTTCCGGGGTTTTTAACGCATCATTTTCCTGTTTTAACGAATTTTCGTCCTGTTTTTGACGCATGAGCGGGTTATTCCGTGGTTTTGTCAACGAACGGCGCGCCCTTAGTAGCACGGTTTCGCGCTTTGATGCGCCCTTATACCCTTACCCTTATGCGACTAAGGGCGCAAATGGAATAAGGGCGCGCCGGTCGTTGCTACTAAGGGCGCGCCATCATTGCACTGCGGCGGAATTGGGAATCCCGTCATTGCTGCGCTCCATTCCGGCTGTTGTTCATGATCTCTCATCCGCGCGTTGCAGGCAACGCGGCTACGTTACTTCCGGCGTATTCTCACGCCGCTGTTTTGCATGACCATCTTCAATTCCTCAAACCTCGCTTCGGCGCCGGGCTGAACGGTGACGATCATTTCCGGTTGCCAGTAGGTTCCGCGTGCGGCCATGCCCCAGGTGTCGATATATTTGACGATGTGCGACACCAGCGTATTGGTAACATGATGAACACTCGCACCGGGCGGAATATCGATCTCACGATCAATCCCTGTTCCGCTTGCGCGCCGGATCAAAATTTGATTTGGAAAACATTCGACGACAATCGGCCGGGTCACTTCCATTGCACTTTGTTTGTCATCCGGCGAAGCCCAGTTCGGCGGCGGCTGACCGGCGTTCGGCGACCTGTCCCCAAGTGTCATGCTCCTATTCGGCATTCCCGGCGATTGCGTCAAATCACCTGTGTTTTCCGATGTGTTTTGCGCTTGTTGATTACCATTCTCAGCATGATATCGCGACGCTTGTTCGGCAAGCAGCCATCCTTCTTGAGACAGCGGCTGTAGTCCTTGCGCTAGGTTGTCTTGTTGCATACCACCTTGTTGTATATTTGCCGCCGAATTTCTTGCCCCGGAAGTTGCCATGCCCGACGTATCTTCGACTCCGTATTGTCCGCCGTTTGACATGGTTGCCGAATACAACTGCCCCGGCTCCATGACCGTCGCAAAGTCAGAGCCGCGAGGGTCACCAAGCGGTTGCAGTGACATGAGACTCTGTCCCGCTACGACCGCTCCGTTACCGTCGCGGCTCTGATTGTTACTGCTCTCTGTCCCCTGCTCCCTGCTCCCTGCTCCCTGTCCCCTGTTCCCTGACGCGACACGGGCTTCGCTGGGTTCGCCGTCCACATAACGCACCATGCTCCCGTTGGGGCCAACACGGTATTCGACGTTCGGCTTTCTCGCTTGCCCCGATGCGTTTCCCGTCATCGACGAACCGCCGGATACACCACCGACCGTTGCCATGACATCCTGCCAATCAACATCCTCATAACCGCCGGCAGACATCCCGCCACCCGGCATACCACCGGGTATACCGGGCGAGCGACTTCCCGTGATGTTGCCGTTCAACCGATTGGCCGCCGCATATTGCTGCATAAGCATCATCTTGTAGGGAATCATGCGTTCGCGCGATGCGGCCAATTGCATTTCCATCCGCTGCTTCAGGGCTTCGTTGGCCGCCGGAAATTCCAGCTTCCAATCCTCTTCGACCAGTTCGTAACCGAACTGTTCCCCCCACGATTGAATCGACTCCCGAACGGCATAATAGGCGTCGATACCGCTTGGCCGCACGATGATGAGGGGATACGGCTTCGTCCCTCGCGGCATCAGCTCATTTTCCGTGTAATACAAACTCGCCGCCCGCAGAACCGCGTCCAGCGGATTGTCCGGGTGCGACGCCGTCAAAAAATCGTCTTCCCGCAATACGATCCCCTCCGGCTGAATCACGACGCAATCTTTGCGGCATTCGATATACAGCGGTCGGCGATCCGTCCCGTTCAGCCCGGTATAAGGAACGATCGCGTAACTGCTCTTCCGGTTGGCCACATTTGCCTGCAACTCTTGCAGTTCCATTTCCGCTCGTCGCAAATTTTCGCGTCGGGCGGCCAACGCTACGGCCAGTTGATTCGTTTCGGGATGATTCGTATTGGGGTTGTTTCTGATTTCCTCCAGTGTGTTGACCGCCTGTTGAATGTCACGCTCCATTTTCGCAATTTCACTCTCAAGCGATGCCAGCCGGAGACGCTCATTTTCAATATCCGCAATGGTCAGTTCTTTCGACTTTTGCAAGTCCGAGGCGAACATGGCCAGCGTTTGCGCTTCAATGTCCAGCTCGGCGATGATTTCATCGGCGTTAATCCCGGCGTGTTCGGCGGCCTGCGTTCGCGCACTGCGATTAATCACGACCAGCAGCAAAAGCAGCGTACCCATCGTGCAAATCAAAACCGCAAGAAACGGAAAAAGCGACACGGGTGAACCCGCCTGTCCGCCGCTCCGCGAACGCCTCTGCCGACTCATGCCGCCTGACCTTTCCCTTTTCCTCGCGTGATGTTGATCGGATCACCCGTCGGTTGCGCAGCCTGTTTCGAACTCAAAAGATGAATCGCCGCCGCCAGACTGTTGAGCGTTTCTTCAAAATAGCGAGCCTCGGCCAGCGACGAAAGGTTTTGATTGAGTTGCGATTCCAGTTTGGCAATGTCGCCCGTCGCGTTGATGACATCGCGGAGTAATTCGCTTTGATAAACCATGCCCGTTTGAAACTCGCTCAACGCCGCCACGCTCTCGTGGATCGTTTTGGCCACTTCCTGCACCTGGTGTTTCGAGCTTTGCATCAATTCCTTTTCCGCCCGCACCAACGCCTGCGCGTGCATTTCGACGTTTTCCCGCATCGTCAGTGCCAGCGTCGTTTTCATCTGCGTCGCACTCTCCGACGCCATCTGTGCATAACGCGAATGCGAGGCACTGATCGCCTGATCCCAAATGTCGGCCTGTTTCTGAATCAAATCCTGCAAGGTTTCGAGCACCACTTCGATCATCATGCGCACGGAAACAAGCTGGCTGTCCGTTCCCGTCTCACTTCGCAAAAGAAAACGCCCCCGCAACTCCCAGTCCACCAATTGCGACACCTCGTCGAGTAGTTTCTGCTCGTCCCGCCATGTGGCAAACTGCGCAAAATAGAGAATCATGCTAAGTGCCAATGCCAAAGCCGTCGTGTCGAAAGCCACCGTCAAACCTCCCATAACCAGAGGCAAAGATTCCTCCAACGCATCGGGAGCCAGATTGCCCATTGCCAGCGCGATCCCAATGACCGTACCGAGAAAGCCCAAAATGGGAATCGCCCAGATAATGATTTTCACCAAGCCGTAATCCCCTTCGGCTCGCACAAAATCGTCGTCTGCCGTGCTGCGCAGGTCATCATCGAGCCGTTCGGGTGTCCCGGAATGGCGAATATTGTTCAAAATCGTGCGTAATCTGTTGGTTTGTATTGAGTTGCCGTTTTTTGTGACATGCGAATCAATTTGTGACATCAATCGAACAGCTTCTGACGATTCGAGCTTCCTTTCGTCGATAGCTTCCAATCCTGAACCGGATTTCAAGCGGCCCCAATTCTGGCGAACATCGAAAAACTTGATGCAAACGGAAGCCATTCCCACGAAAAACATGATCGTGATGGCGTATTCGACCGGGTGCATCGACGTGTAACGGATCATCGTCGCATCCGTGATGACCTTGTTGTGAATCAGAGTAAAAAACCCGAAACCGGCCAACCCGCCCCAAAGCAGCGATGACCTTGATATTCTTGAATAGAGCGATCCTAACATGTTATCACGCCTTGATTTGATGAAATTCGCCTGTCTTCCGTCAATTCCGTATGGAAAACTTGACCGTAATACAACGCGGTGAATCATACGAAAAGACGGAAACCGATACCAGAGCAGTTTTTCGGTGAGAAAAATTTACGGAGTCCGTCTGAAACGCAGTAACCGCCTTGGCGATTTTAGACGCGCATTTCATGGTCGCATTCGACATGAACGTAAAAGTTCAGTATCGCGGGATTAAGCATGATGTAGGCCGGGTTGCCCCGAAGGTTTGTGCAGGCGTGGAATGGGAACCACGGCTTTTGGACGCGACATTTTGACCCCTCTTTCGCGGTCGAAACAAACACCAATCGCCATTACTTGGTAATTACCAACTAATTCAAGAGAAACCACTACAAAAATGTCCTGAAAGAAATGTTGTAAGTCTATTAAAATATAGAACTTATATCAATCGGGGCGAGAGGATTTGAACCTCCGACCTTCTGACCCCCAGAAACACTAAATATCCATTTTTTCTCTCCGTAATATATTTATTCTAAACAAGTTATAGAAAACAGTTTCAAGTATTAACCCGTTTTAAGCCGTTGAAATTGATGTTATCCTAACCATATATGTTGCAATGAGTTATGAGTCATTCGCAAAAATACATCAATGAGTTTTGTAGTATGATTCTTTGATTGCGGCACGTTATAAAACGGCAAATTTTCTTGAAAATATTTATGCAGTTGCTGTACAATTATGATGGCAGCGGCAAGCTTCCCTATAATTCAATCTGAAACATTATTGTACTTGTACGATATTTTTCAGCAACCCCCACTTGGAGGAACAAAACATCATTTATCATCATACTTTCAAGATGTAATACCAAGTGAGATGGGATTGTATTAATTTTCAATATATTAACGCAAATACACTATTCCTCCTATTTTCACAGATATTTTTGTCCACTACTCTTGACATAATGGAACTCATAAATCCAGCAAGGATGATCCATTTCAACTTTGTATTTGAAAGGCTCTTTGTATGAAAAAAGTAGTGACAGAATTGGTATTCAGCCGAGAAGAACCGAAGGTCCACCAGTGTGACGAATTCTTTATTGTGTACGTCCGGAGGGATATTCAACTCACAATGCTCCACTGTGATAGACTGAAACAGATCAGTGAGATGTTTTCCGAGAGGATTGATGATTTGGCCATCCCTGACATTGATCCTGATTGGGAACTGCCCGTTTCCAGTCATTCCAAAACCATCAAATATCGGGGGATGCCATTGGTGTATTCGGCAACCCGATTTGGTGTTATGAAGGCAATCATCCTTGCGGGTGGTGAACCTGCCACATACGAGAATCTTTGCCTGCACGGATGGGGAAACGGGGAGAAAATGGTTTACGTTGAGCCCGATGTGATTGGAGACGTCATTTACCACATCAATTCTTTCCATAAAACCAAAGGGATTCCAGTGTTTGTTCATTTCAGTGAGGAACAGGCATTCTTTGGTTCAGGCGAGAGTGGGACAACAGCAAAATCCACGAAAAAGAAATCGAAAAAGAAAAAGGCACCTCGTGCGGTTTCTCCGGATGTTTCCACGGAATCGGAAAAAAACGCAAATTGATCTCTTGTTGCTTGTCAAAATTGCGGATGAAACCGCAATTTTGCTCTCTCTTCTTGCGGATTGGTTTTGTCTTTAATCTTTAGTGAAACAACGATGTTTTCATAAACTACTGATATAAGGCAAGTTCTGTTGACAGCACGGTATTCCTGCGCACCCGCAATCTTGCGGAAATCTTGCGGGTGAAATTGCGGATCAATTTGCGGTTGAATTTGTGTTTTTGTTTTTTACAATGTCCCACACGTTTTTGAGAAAAAACATTTTTGAAAAGATTGACAACCGTTTTTGATTTTTATATAGAAAGGCTTTCCCAATGAGTGACCGTGAAACTCTCCTGAAATTAACCGGAATGCGGGTGGAAGACCTCGTTAAAATGAGGCCGTGCGACATCGACAAAAAGTCGGATGCTTGGGAATACCAAGTTCCAGAAACAAACCGAATCGTCTTTCTGGGATCAGAAAGTCAGGTCATTCTTGGTCGGCTTTTGGAGTCGGCTGTGGATGTGGAAAAACCGTTTTTCAGTGTTGTTTGAGGAGATCGGCAAGAAGGTGGAGTCCTTTTTCGGTGAGACCACCACGAACTTCAAAGGGACGATTTTCGGAAGGTCCCTGGTGGATATACCCATTGTCCGTCAACCAGTCAACATACTCCAACGCCGTTTCCATGTCGTCGGTGTCAATGACATCGGGGTTAAGTACGCAAATGTTGTTGTGCTTTTTTCCGTTCAATAAATTGAGTATGCGCAGTACGACTTTGTCATTGCATTCCATGAAAAACTTTCTTCGAGGGTGTGGGTAAAAGGCAAGATCGTTCGTGAATATCCATTTTACCCGTCCTTGATGAAAGTACAACCTTTATGTCAGGAGTGAATGATATGTCAGGTTTTCCTATCCAACTGGGAGACGAAGAAGGTCTGTTGACACTGCGGGAACTCGCCGACAAACCCGAAATCCAAAGGGCGCGACTCACCTATTCCCGAATCCGTCAATGGGCGTTTATCGGGGTGAACGGCGGCCGGAAGCTTCCCACAATCATGATCGGACGGGTAAGGTACACGACCATTGAGCGAACTCTCCGTTTTGCCGTCGAATGTGGGCAGAACCAGCAGATGGATTCCTCGGAAGTTGTATTTCCCAAAACGATCAACACGCTGGCGGAAACCCATCGTCGCCAACTGGAAGCCATTCTCTA
>Ga0082212_10011663_pt1 | contig 11131 bp, 7 predicted proteins | sample TergutNt197P3_FD_71548 | JGI IMG/M metagenome (GOLD analysis project Ga0082212, IMG submission 71548) | Neocapritermes taracua P3 segment gut microbial communities from Petit-Saut dam, French Guiana - Nt197 P3 | ecosystem: Host-associated > Arthropoda: Insects > Digestive system > Gut ... | reverse complement strand
CTTCCAACCGCAGGTAGAAGTCTTCTTTTGTCACCATATTTGTTCCGACATGGAGTCTTCCGTCGGGTTCGCGGTGAAGATGTTCGCTCATCTCGCTTTTGCCCCCGCCGGAAGCACCTTCATGCATCATAACGATTTCGTTCTCGTAGGGCGTGACAATTTTTACTGCGGAAGTGTGTACAGTCACCCACCCTTCGCGTTCACCGACATCAAGGAGGAATCCGTAAAGACCTTTTTTCGCGCTCGGTCCCGGGTAGAGATTGTAAGAGAAGAGTTCATAAACCGAATCAAGCCGATTATGTACGACTATTTGTTTTCCGCCGAAATGCGTATGCCTGAACGGCGGTGCGAGGTAGATGTTGACTTTCGGTTCAAAAATTCCGTCATATTCGGCGATATTGGTGAAATATTGCAAATCGCTCAGCCCACAGGCGAAGAATCCTGCATTTTTCGGTGCGATTAATGCGGCGGGATAACCGTATTCGTCACCGCCGACCATGACCGGAACCACCAAAAGCTCCTGATTTTTGAGCCATTCGAATGTGTCGTTTCTGAGTTCATCGAAGTCCTTGTTGAATTTTTCGCTGAATCTCGGTTTATCGGTCGGCTTGTTATCGCCGATAATCAGACAGTCGGGGTCGCGTCTTCGCATATACGGGTCGGTGTAATTAATGACCACGCCGTTCTTACAGCGGGTAATAATCGCTTCATCACGTATTTTCCCGTTGACTTCATACCCGACTTTGAACTCGTCGGCATCACCTAATGTTAAATCTAATAACTGTTTCCGCGTTTCGGGAATGGTGACTCCCTTGCAATTGTTCAGAATTTCCGTTGCATCGTTTGTGAACTTAAATTTTTTAAGCATAGTGTTTCTCCTTTATTCTATATTTGTATCTTTGCTTGTTAAAAAGGGCAGGTCATGCCTGCCCTTTTTATTTGATATCAGAAATCAGTGACAACCCTCACACTTAGAGAATATTCTTGCACGCGTTTCGGGGTCTAATTGGTCTTTGCTCAGATTGGTTGAACCTTCTTGAGCCGGTGTACCCAATACATCATCAGAGGTAATTCCTATCTGATAGTTTTTATCTTTAGCATGAATATGAACACCGCTAAGGCTTTCGTGGTTGATAAACACGTCCAATCCCCGCAGACCGATGGCGCAAATTTCGACGTTCAGTCTTGTGTTAGTGATATGCACACCATACAATCCGCGAATGGCGCGCCGACTTGTTTCAAGGGTTACGCTCGCGTTATTAATCGTAATTGTTCCCGAGGCGCTCATCGAATCTTCCGCGCTGTTAATGGTAATCGTACCGCCGTCAATTTGAATATTCGCATCGGAACGCAACCCTTTCATGGTGTCTTCCTGACGCCCCGCTCTCCAACCGCCGTTAACCGTTGCGGTATAGGTGGTGTTCGTAAGGTGGATATTCTGTTCCGCGTGCATTCCGTCACGGATAGAGTTAACGGTGATATTTGAGTTATTAATGGTAATAAAACCGTTATTATTTCCCGCAGCACGGATTCCTTTACTGCCGGTGGTAAGATTGATGTTCGAGTTGTTGATGAATGTTTGAATACGGCTACGCAATCCGTGAACAGGCGCGTTGGCAGTCACGTTCGCACCGTCAATCGTCAGCATATTACGAGAGTGGATGCCGTGTCTTAATCCGCCCTGCGCGTGGAGGGTTCCTCCGCCGGTAATTACAAGATTGCCTGCATGGCTGTAAATCGCACCGTTACGATTAACCGGTAAATCATCGCCGTCCGGCAATTCAGGCGGGTCAACACCGCGGTCTACAAAAGGACGTGCGTCCGTAAGACGATTGTTACCCACGTTGTTAATTGTAAGCGTAAATGCTTCCATATCCCTGGTAGCGCGAAGTGCGGGCCCAATACTGTTGGTAACCGTTACATTTTCGAGCGTGATATTGACATTGCCGGTAGCGGCAACAATGATAATCCCGTCGTTAAGTGTTCCTCTGATTAAGTAGTCGCCGGAATATTCAATCGTTACGCGTGAATCCTCAATTAAGGCTGTCGCGCCGCTGGCTATTTTATTGCTTGTGGCGGAATTGCCGTTCAGTTGTATGGTGACAAAACTGTCATTAGAAATCGCTTCGTTTGTTTCCGGCGGTTGTGTAGGTGTTTCTTCCGGCGGTTGAGTGCCTGATATTTCTTCCGTGATGGCATCCGTTACCGGAACAACCGGTATGGTCGCCCTCGGTGTAGTATTCGCATTTGTTTCCTCTGTGGTGGGCACAAATTCACCGCTCGGTAAAAGTACGCCGCCGGGAACCGCTACCGTTCCCCCTGAAACTTCATCAATTTCGGCACCTTCACCTTTTTTATTTTCATTGTCAACAATGGTGGAAACCGGTGCCATTGTCGGTGTATCTTTAACCGTGCCGCCCGCCGCGACCCAAACAATCGCGCCCACTGCAAAGACAAACACACTCGCTCCCACGACAGCGGCGACTTTAAAAACGCGCGGGTCGATTTTGCCGTAGATATCTTTGATTTCATCGAAACACTCCATGCAGAGGTCTTCAAGTCTGTTTGCAATTTTTGTGATGATTTCTTTCATTACATTCCACTCTCCCTCCTGGTATCCAGCCTCAGAATAATATTCAAGTTACCGTTGCGGGTACGTAATTCGTCGATAAAATCTTTTTCATTGACATCGTTTTTCAGCATTAACGAATAGGTAATCTCAAATGTTGCCCCGAGGTCGATTGTTTTTACTCTTGCGACATCCCAAGAGTAAGCGTACTTTTCTAAAACGGCATCAAATACTTCGCCGTAGCTGATACTTTCCGGTACATTGATTCTGAGAAGTTTAGGGTCGGCTTTCAACTCGCCGTATCCCGCAAAGTTCAAAATAAGAAGAATTGCACAAAGCACAAAAGCGATTGCAAAAGCATAGAACAAGAATCCGATACCGCACGCAAAACCGATTGCGACCGATACGAATACAAACGCCAAGTCTTTCGAGTTGGTGGCGTTACTGCGGAAACGCGTCATCGAGAAGATACCCGCGACGCCGAAACCGGCTCCTACATTTTCGCCGATAGTGAATACAACCGTTGCAACTACAATTGGCAGAATCACGAGCGTTATCGCGAAGTTTCTCGATGAGGGCTGCCCTTTTTTGGTAACTGCTTTATAAAGATAACTAAGTATAAAACCTACCAAAATTGCGCCGAACGCAATCAGGAAAAATGCCACGGTAGGATTCATTGTAGGGTCGCCGTAAATATCCCTGTCCTCACGGATATTTCCTAATAAGGCACGAAGGGTTGCGCCGAATGTCTTGGTGATATCGGTGCTGTTACAAGAAAGGCAAACTTCAGGTTTCTGACCGTTCATGTTGGTTTTGCAGACGCGGCAGACCCATACCGGGTTTTCAATATCTTTATCTGTTATCCAAGTTCTCGCAACGGTGTACGTGAGTTCGTCATTAAAAGAACTGTAATCATATTCGGTATCATAGAGGTCATCATCAAAAGAATCAAAATCCGAATAAGGATTATCGGGGGCGGTTTCGGGAACGGGCTCTTCTTCGGTTATCCCGCCCTCAAGAATCCCGCCGTCACCCCCTTCAACAGGGGGAAACTCCTCATCAGTCTCGTTATTATCGTTATTATTGAGTGATTCATCGGTGATTGTATCGTCGATAATTCCGTTATCGTCTACGGGTTCGGCGCCCGCTCCGGTTGCCATAGCAGCGACTATGGCGAGGGTCATTAAAATGGTTAATGCTTTCTTGAGTATCATGGTGGTTGTTCTCCTTAATTATTTACAATTATAAATTACACAGTTAAATATTCTCCGACCACAGGAGGAAGATTGGGCGTAATGCCGGTTTCGGCGGATTCGGCTATAATCTGACGCCGTAAAAAGCGTTTATATTCTGTTCCGTATTTAGAAACGCTTCCTCGTCTCATGCCGTGCTCGGCGAAATAGTCGAGCAGCCAACGCGGTAATGTGCTCCCCGCTTTGACTTCCATGACATACCAACCCTCTTTCAGGAGCGGTTCGCCGTGGTCGCCCATTTCTAACCTGACATCTTCACGCCTTGTGCGAGTGTTGAAGTCGAACGAAATACGTAAATCTCTCCCCGGGCCGCCCTCTGACGGGTCTTTCCCGAAAAAAGCAATTCTGTCATAAGCTAAGTAAATCATGGGTACCGGTTTGTAGAACAAAAGAGACTGTTGCAGTTCTTTCATAACCTGTGTCTTGACATACTGCGGTCTTTTAGAAGTTTCGGGCAGAATTTCTCTTGTTTCGACAAACTCATACGCTTGGTCAAGCTTGAGCGTCACCCTCCTCTTATAAACGACCCCTAAGTATTTCTTTTTGATTTCAAGGTATACTTTACTGTCCATCTCGGGAACCCCGTAAGCACGAAGCCTCAACTTCTCTTTATACTTCGGTTTTGCTACCGACTGACGAATGATGTTATGGTCATACGTGTCGTAGTAAATGTTGGCGATTGTATAGTGCTGACCGCCGTGATTATGCTCGTCATAATTCATGTAATTCAGCATAAACTCTGTGATATGTTTGTATCTCTCCGCATCCATGATGTACTTCATTTCTTTTCGGGCAAACACCTCTATAGCCATACCATTCAACACCTCCTTTTTTTAAAATAGCAAACGAATATATTGCAAAATCAATCAGATTTTGCCTATTATTTACAAGTATAACACATTTATTCGGCAGTGTCAATTGTGATTTTGTGCAAAATATATAATATTTTTTTGTATAAAATGACCAAGTCTTACTTCGTCAAGCTGCATAAACCTATAACGAACGCAAGCCCGTTCCATGAGTTTGTTTCTCTTTATATTCAGCCTTTTCTGATATCTTTCCTCATAATCTTGCCGCTGATGGTTTTGGGCAATTCCTCCACAAACTCAATCATACGCGGGTATTTATAAGGCGCGGTGTGTTCTTTGACAAACGTCTGCAATTCTTTAATAAGTTTGTCGGAAACCGTGTACCCCTTAGCCGGAACAACTGTCGCCTTTACCACCTGACCTCGCACAGGGTCGGGTGCGCCGGTCACGGCACATTCAAGAACTGCAGGGTGGGCAATCAACACACTTTCAATTTCAAAAGGTCCGATTCGGTAGCCCGATGATTTGATTAAATCATCGTTGCGCCCCACATACCAGTAATAACCGTCTTCATCACTGTAGGCGGTGTCGCCGGTATGGTAAATCCCGTTGCGCCAAACAGAATCAGTCAGTTCATCATTGTTAAAGTACCCGCCGAACATCCCGTCCGCGCCTTGCTCGCATCGAACAACAATTTCGCCGACTTCGCCGATTTCAACCGGATTTCCGTCATCATCAGCGATGAAAATATCGTAAAGCGGAACCGGTTTCCCCATCGAACCCGGATTGGGTGTCATTCCCGCCAGGTTCGCGAGCATGACGACACTTTCTGTTTGCCCGAATCCCTCCATAAGCAAAAGCCCCGTGAATTGTTTCCACTTGTTGAACACTTCCGGATTTAATGCCTCTCCCGCTATGCAGCAGTACTTTAAGTTTGAGAGGTCGTAGTTCTCCAATCCCTCTTTTATGAAAAATCTATACATCGTCGGCGGAGCGCAGAACGATGTAACTTTATAATCATGCAGGATTTTTAACACATCGGCAGGAACAAACTTATCAAAATCATAGACAAAAACGCAAGCGCCCAAAGTCATCTGACCGTAAAGACAGCCCCACGCCGATTTTGCCCAACCGGTATCCGCTACCGTGAAGTGTTTTCCGTCGGGGATGACATTCAGCCAATGTTTCGCCGTCAGAATATGAGCCAGCGCGTATCGGTGATTATGCGTAACCATTTTCGGATAACCGGTCGTTCCCGATGTGAAATAAAGCAGCATCATTTCACGGCAGTGCGTCTGTACACGCTTGAATGAGTCGGATTGTTCTGAAATTTCCGAGTCGAAATCGGTAAACTTTTCGGGAACCTCTGCTCCGTTTAAATTAACGATATACTTGGATTTGATATCCCCGCCTGTTTGCGCGTCCGCCTCATTGACACGCTCGGCGATTTCCGGATTGTGCGCCGTAACAACGATTCCGGTTACGTTTGCCTGCTCAAAACGATAAACATAGTCTTTGACGGTCAGCAGGTGAGTCGCGGGAATCGCTACCGCTCCGATTTTATGAAGCGCGATAATGGCATACCAAAACTGGTAGTTCCTTTTAAGAACCAACATAATTTTATCGCCTTTTTTAATTCCGCTTTTCACGAATGTGTTCGCGGCTTGGTTTGAGCGTTTTGACAACTCGCCGTAGGTCAACATTTTATCGTTTCCGTTAGTATCAACCCATTGTAACGCCGGTCTGTCGGGTTCTGTTTCGGCGAATTTGTCGATAATATCATAAGCAAAATTAAAGTGTTCGGGGCAATTTAACGAGAATTCATTCAAAACGCCGTCTTCTCCGAATCCCTCTTTTACAAATTGTTTATAGTAGTCCTGTACTTTCATTAAATGAACCTTTCTTTGTTAATGTTCGGGCGGGTGAACCCTGCCCTCGCTTTGTTTAAATAAGCACAGCCAAGAATTTACAATCCTGACCGTCAACCGCCGTCATTCCGTGAGGATTCTTGGCATCGAAATAGATACAATCGCCTTCTTCAAGGATTTCTGTGTGTTCGCCGATTACGAATTTCAATTTACCGGAAATGACAATATCCATCTCCTGACCGTCGTGGGACGACAGCGGAACCGGCTTATTTTTGTCTTCCGCAGAAAACGGGGCGGTGACCATAAACGGCTCAACCTTTTTGTCTTTGAAATGATGCGCCATATGCTGATAACTGAATTCCTCTCTTCGTTTAATCGGCAGACCTTTTCCGTTTCTCGAAAGGGCATATTTCTTTAAGGTAGGCGGTCTCCCCGTAAGGAGTTCAATGATATCGACGCCCAAAACGACCGCACAATCGTGAAGGAACGACAGCGAAAAGTCTTTCTCCCCTGTTTCAAGGGCGCGGTAATCTTCGATGTTTGTCCTCGTTTTTTCAGCTAATTCCTCGGCGGTAATGTCGAGATATTCCCGCGTCATTTTCAATCTTGCGGAAACATCTTTAATATCATAGTTCATCTCTATACTCCTTCCGAAATAAAAAATATGATTTATTATATCATGGTTTTTTGGGAAAATCAAGTTGATTTATAAAAAAACACGATACGCCGATGTCTTTGACACTCCGGAGGTCCTGAAACGGTTAGCGGGGATTTAGCGTGTTGTAACAATTGAAATTGATACAAAAAACAGCTTTTGCGTTAAAGTAAAGGTCGGTTTTTGTTAATTTTCTGTAATAATACAAGCAAAACAAGCATATTATTGGACATATACTTTTTATTGTAAGAGAGGAAAAATCATGTTTGTGTATACTGTTACTAAAAAACGGGCTGTGCGGTTATTGCTGTTAGCCCTTGCCCTTATCGCGGGAATCATTATAGGTATCGCCGCGATTCTCACCGCAATCAGCACCGGTGCGGACGAGAGAAAGCTGCCCATTTATCATGTGGACCGTTCGGACAACAAAGTTGCGCTTACGTTTAACTGTGCTTGGGGGAATTCCAACACAGATGACCTTTTGACAATTCTTGACAAAGAAAATATCAAAGCAACTTTTTTTGTGACCGGGGAATTCTGCGATAAGTACCCCGAAGATGTTCTGAAAGTATTTAAAGCGGGGCATGAAATTCAAAGCCATTCCGATAAGCACCCTCACGTTGAGGGGGCGAATATTAATAATTTCATCAGCGATACCCGCGAAGCTGAGAATAAAATTCATGCCATTACCGGTATTAAACCGACGCTCTACCGCGCCCCTTACGGTGAATATGACAACAACTCGATTTTCACCATCAACGGAATGGGATATAAGTACATCCAATGGTCGGTAGACAGTGTCGACTGGCAGGAACACGATGCGAATACGATAGTCAAACGTGTTTTAAGCGGAACCAAATCGGGTTCGATATTGCTGTTCCACAACGATTTGGAGAACACGACCGAGGCTTTACCTGTCGTGATTTCTAAACTTAAAGAAAAGGGTTTTGATTTTCTGCCCGTTTCGGATTTGATTTATTGGGAGAATTACAAAATCGACAATTCAGGAAAGCAGATTCTGTCTGCCGAAAACGCGCCGATTGAAGCGCAGGTTCATATGCCCGGTACAAGTGTCAATTCTGCTTTTGAGATTTTATTAAATAATCTCACGATTGAGGAACTTATGTCTTTAGAATACGGAATTTCTCCCGAATTGGCGATGAAACTTTCGAACATTTTGAGTAAAGACGAAATAGATGCAATTTCATCACTCTCGGAAGATGAGCTGCAATTGGCGTGGGGAATGTTGGTGGAAGCCAAAGCAACAGGTCAATTCCCGCGGTTGACGGCGAATCATGAACAAATGCCGTCTGTCACCACAGCACCTCCCGAGATAAAAGGCGGTAATAATGCGGTTGCCGGGGCTAATGATTACAGGCGTCCGCCGTCAACCGCAGCAACGACACCGGATGTCGACGGTTCCTCGATTAATGACGCTGCAACTTCCGGAGATTCAGGAACTGTCGCAACCGTTCCTGATTTGAGCAACGCCGTTGTTCCCGTTGAGAGCGTGCCTCCTAAGTATTAATCGCGGAAAATAATGCCTCGCCGTCGGGCGGAATCACCCGGACACGCAGTTTAAGTGCCGATTCTAAGTCGGTGGGTGTAACACCATCAAGGAAAACACCGTCCGAGTTAAGCGTATTAGCACCGATGAGCAATTCCTCACCCGGTAAATCTTTTTGAAGAAGCTGCCCGATGATATCTCTGCCGGTTAAAAGCCCTGAAACGGTAACGCCTTCACCGAAAAAGTCGTTGCGAACAGAGAAAACGCTGACATGAGGAAAAGGCGCGACCAATTCTTGAATTAAAGGGAATGCCGAAACCCCTGTAACAATCGAGATTTTACGTTTTACAGGTACTCGGGGGCTGCCGCACATACAAAATCCATGTTTCAAATGCGCCCACATACCCACGCCGTTTTCGTACTGGGGGAATGTACCGTAATGTGCATATTCGGGCAGAGGCGTTCCGGCTGCTAAATAAAATTCATCAGACGCATAGACGCTGTTTCCGAAGCCGCTGATTGTTTTGATAACATCAGCGGCTTCGGATTTGCTGAAAGTTCGCAGCGGGAACAACCCTTCGCGAAATTTCGTCAACCCCGCCGGAACGCAAGCGATACTCTCAATATTCCCGAATTTGTTCAGTGCGGTCAAGTCTTCCAATGAACGGATAAGTTCTTCTCGGTCATTCATGCCCGGGCAGAGCACTATCTGGCAGTTCATTGTAATTCCCGCTTGTGCGAATCGACGGAGAATTTCGAGTGACTTTCCCGCTTTTTTATTGCCCATGAGTTTTGCACGCAATTCGGGATTCGTTGAGTGAACCGACACATTAACCGGTGTCTTCATCTTTATGATTCTGTCAACATCCCATTCGGTGAGATTGGTCAGAGTGATATAATTACCTTGCAGAAAACTCAAGCGCGAATCATCGTCCTTGAAATAGAGCGGTTTCCTCATGCCGTTCGGGAGTTGGTCAATAAAACAGAAGACGCATTGATTTCCGCAATGACGTTTTTTGTCCATCAGGAAAGTATCGAATTCAAGCCCCATGTCGTCGTCGGCATAAAACATATAGTCTAAAACGTCGTTGACAGGGTTACCGTCGATTGCGATTAGTTTTGCTCCCGGCTTTATTCCCGCTTTAGCGGCGGGGGAGTTCGGGGTCACTTTTTTTATTAACACCATACTTGACAAATCCGCTCTTTTCTACTATAATAAAGAAATACAAATAAATTTTACCACAGGAGGGATTTTATGTCAAGTTACAAACAAAAACTCGAAAATATATTACATTCCGGTGAGAAAGATGTGAAAAAGCTTTATAATGCTGTTTCCGCAACTGTTATCAAAGAAATCGCGCCGAATATGAAACGTGATTCCAAAGACAGACGCGCAGCATATTTTTCGATTGAATTCCTGATTGGAAGAATGATTTATTCTAATCTGTTTAACCTCGGGATTCTTGAAGAAACGCGAAATATTCTTTCCGGCAACGGGTTAGACCCGAATATGTTTGAGCAGATTGACGATTGCGCGCTCGGAAACGGAGGTCTCGGGCGGCTTGCGGCTTGTTTCCTTGATTCGGCGGCTACACATCGTCTCCCGCTTGACGGTTACGGAATACGCTATCGTTACGGATTGTTTAAACAATACTTCGATAAAGGATTCCAGAATGAAATTCCCGACAACTGGACGGATTTCGGCGACCCGTGGAGTATCCGCAACGAAGATGAACGTGTCAGAATCGACTTTAAGCATCAATCTGTATGGGCGGTTCCGTATGATATGCCGGTTATCGGGTACAAAAACAACATCGTCAATCGACTCAGACTCTGGCAAGCCGAACCCATAACCGGACAGGAGTTTAACTTTAAGGCATTCAACAATCAGAATTATGCCGATGCTTTCTGTGCGCGTAATGAGGCGGAGGCAATCAGTTGTGTACTTTATCCCAATGACGATACCGACGAGGGGAAACGACTCAGACTGAAACAGGAATACTTCTTCACCAGCGCGTCATTACAGAGCATGATTCGTGATTATAAGAAAGGAAATGACAATGCTGATTTCAGCAAATTCGCCGAGTCGTTCGCGATTCAGCTCAATGACACACACCCTACTGTCGCTGTCCCCGAGTTGATTCGTCTGCTCATTTTAGAAAACATACCCTTTGCCGAAGCAGTCAAAGTGGCGAAGGAAACGCTTAATTATACCAATCACACGGTTATGGCGGAAGCATTTGAAAAATGGAACGTGGAATTGTTCTGTTCGGTGATTCCCGAAGTCTATCCTTATGTGGTCATGGTTCAAAATGAACTGCGGCAGGCTCTTCACCAAAAGAACGTACCGGAAGATGTCCGCAGCGTCTATCACATTGTCGATAACGGAATCATACACATGGCAAGGCTCGCCGTTTTCGGAACCGGTATGACGAACGGGGTTGCTGAATTACACACCGATATTTTGAAA
>Ga0082212_10011662_pt1 | contig 11132 bp, 10 predicted proteins | sample TergutNt197P3_FD_71548 | JGI IMG/M metagenome (GOLD analysis project Ga0082212, IMG submission 71548) | Neocapritermes taracua P3 segment gut microbial communities from Petit-Saut dam, French Guiana - Nt197 P3 | ecosystem: Host-associated > Arthropoda: Insects > Digestive system > Gut ... | reverse complement strand
AATAAAAATCTGGCGCACAGCTTTCTTTCTTATTCTATCCAACCGCGCAAATACACTCGGTAATTGCTTTATTATTCCCTCATGTAATGATAGTTCAGGTTCTTCTAACAAAAGTGGACCTTCTGCACTAAACATCGACCAGAGAAGTGTTAATAATCGTAAAGTCCCGTCTGAAAAAGATGATTCATTCTGATAACCAGCATTTGGACGCCAGTGCTCATACTTAACCATTAAGTGAGGGTGGCCTGTTTTCTTATCCTGCTCCACAGAAAGATTTCTTAATTGGGGCACAGCAATTGTTAACGCTTCATTAATTCGCCTAAGCCTTGCGTCGCGTGTTTTTGAAGGAGTATTCCAAATTTGTGAAACAAGGTCCCTACCAAACGGATCATTCCTACTTGGAACGGGAGAAAAACTCACTGGATCGCGAACTAACTGAGGCAAGATATGCCTATACTGAATTGATGAAAAGAAATCAACGATATCCCTGAAGCTCATATTTACATTGACTTGCTGTAATGCTGTCTGAGTAAGCCGCATATCATCTTCTCTATCGTTGCAATCAGGACGTTCCAGTAATCTTGAGGTTTCCCCATTTCCAGAGAAATCAACATATTCTCTTGTTATTCTTGGTTCCCCTTTACTGTCGGACTTAAATGAAAGTCCATATTCCCATATATCATCTAGATTAACAATAATACTGATGTCAGATGGGTTGCGTGCGCAAAGATATCGTACCGCTTTCATCCCTCCGCGAGCATCAACTGCATTACTTAAACCGTCCTGAACGACATCACGAAGGAACCGTAATGCATCAAGAAAGTTTGACTTACCAGAGGCATTAGGCCCAATAAGGAAAATTCGTTTTCCACAGATGGCATTTACATCGCCAAAATTTTTCCAGTTCTTCAGTTGTATTTTCGTAATTATCAATGTTATTGCTCCTTTAATAGTAATCTGGTGCTGTTTCCAAGAATTCGTCGAATAGCTTATCAGCACTTTTACTGTTTTGAGGAAAAACATGACCAAATATAATTTGCTCTGGCTCGGAAGTCCAATCAACCCCCTTTAACATGAGTTTGAAATCTTTATTAATGGTAATATCGAACTCACTTTCAACAGCGCCAACTTTAGTGAACCATAAAACATAGTCTCTTATATTTTCATGGTTGAATTTCGATGTCTGCCTATTATTGAAGCCCATAATTACTATAAATCCATTTCTGGCATAGAAATTTACAAGTGCAGGAATATCATCACATTCGATGTAGACATATCTGCCGCCTAAATCCATCTGAATCTGCGAAACCTTTTTACACGCGATGTTTAGCAACTCATCGCCGGTAATAAGCTTGTTATATCCTTTAGTATAATTCTTACCGAGCTGTGCGATAAGTGGAGCAGATAAGCAATAGGCTTTCAATTCACTATCATAGGCGGCAAATTTGGATATCCGTTTTTGTGTCGTTTTACTTAGATTCTTTGTCGGAACAGTAATTACTTTATTGGCAAGAGTAAAATAACCGACTATTACATGGCGTTTCTTATGCGGTGCGGTTATTAGATGAGTTTGAGACCATCCTTGAATAGCGAACAAAACAGCTTTGTCTTTAATAAACTGCTCAACATCAGGGGCATTCGTGTGGCATGAAAAACCGGAGAGAATGCTTTTTGCTTCATTCTCTCCTATGGTGTCTATCATACCTTTAAGATTTATTATCGTATAACTCATGCGTCTTTATGAGCGAAAATCTTCTTAATATCTTCACTATTAGCATAATGGTATGCTCTGCTTTGTACGACCGATTCCGAGCTTTTCTGCTTTGACTGTTCAAGAGCAGAAGCCAGTTTTCTCGCTGACGAATTTGTCTTGATATTTACATTTTTTAAGATACTCTTTGTAGCCATTGAGATACACCTGCCTAATCGGTTATGGACTAATAATACACTGCATTAAGCCATATTTCAACTACTATTTTTATGCTAAGCATTATTTATTACAAGCTACTGTCAAGCCAAAGCAAGAATCCGAAGCCGTCACCGATGATCTTAATATCGGTGCGGTTCGGATTACTCGCGGTTGGCACGCCCGACCGGACTCGAACCGGTGGCCTCAAGAGTCGGAGTCTTGCGCTCTATCCATCTGAGCTACGGGCGCGTATGATATTTAAAGCGGTTCGTTCGACTTTTGTCGAAAGGCAGAGCGTCTTGCTAAAAATAGCGCTGTACATTGGCTGAACTTTGTCATATAATATCGGAAAGGGGTGTTTTCATGAAACAGCTTAGAAATTATACCGAGGAAGCCGTGCACCTTTATATGGACAGATGGTTTAAGGAAGCGGACGTCTGCCAATGCGATATCTGCCGCCTCGACGTTATGGCAATTATGCTCAACAACCTTCCGCCGAAATATGTCGTCACCGACACGGGCGCTCTGTACGCGCAGCTTACTGATTTCGACCCGCAAAACAAGCTGGACTACATGGTCTCGATGACGCAGGCCGTCCAGATCGTTAAGGGTTCACCGCGCCACGAACCCGGCTAAAGCGGATAACGCCCTCTTGTAGCCTTCGAACCCTTCCCCGGTGATGGTTTCAACGCACGCGGCCGATGTGAATGAGTTTCTCCTGTACGGCTCCCGCGCGCTGATATCCGTCAAGTGCACCTCAACTGCGGGGATAGCCACCGCTTTGAGCGCGTCCGGGATCGCGATGCTTGTGTGCGTGTACGCGGCGGGGTTGATGACTATGCCGTCAAACGCTCCGTACGCTGCCTGAATAGCGTCGACGATAGCGCCTTCGCTGTTTGACTGAAAAAACGCCGTCTCGACCCCGATCTCCTCCGCGGCGCGCCGGATATACTCCAGCAGATCATCATAACTGCCGGTTCCGTAAACCCCCGGCTCTCGTATCCCCAGCATGTTGATATTCGGCCCGTTGATCACCAGTATCTTCATTCAGCGCCCTCCCGAACCCGGCACCGGCTCGCGCGCAGCGTCCGGTGAGCCATCTGCGGCGCGTTGCTCCGTTTGCGGCGTGTTCCGCCTATCGGCGCGTTGCTCCGTTTGCGGCGTGTTCCGCCTATCGGCTTATTACAGCGCATTGCGACCCGCATCGGTGTGAAAATCCCCTCTCACCGGCTGCCGGAAAATATCGTATCATAAACGGCCCGCGCGGTTTGCTCGACTCCGCCGCCGGTCGTTATTATTTTGTCGCGCCATTTCAAATACAGAGGCGCCCTCTCTCTGTACAGCGCGTCGGCTCCCCGCGATACTGAGAGCGGTCTGCCTTCTGTCGGCAGTTCGCCCGGCGCCCGGTCTAAAAACACGACCACGCTGTTTTGCCTTAATGACCTTCTGTTCGCGGCTCTGTTGACTATCCCTCCGCCTGTCGCTATCACGCGGCCGCTCTGCTTTGATATCTCTCTCAGCGCGGCTTCTTCGAGGTCTCGAAACGCGGCTTCTCCATCCTCCGCGAAAATCCTGTCAATGCTTTTACCGGCGTTTGCTTCAACAATGGCGTCCGTGTCGTGAAACTCGCGGTTTGATAGTTCAGCAAGGCGCTTCCCCACTGTAGTTTTACCGCAGCCCGGCATTCCGATCAGCGCCACGTTCTTCATTTCGAGCTCTATCGCCGCTGAAACGTCCTCTATAAGCGCGTCGGGCAGGTCGATGCCCGCGAAGAGTTCACATGCTCTTTTTGCCTGCGCGACAAGCATGTACAGGCCTCCCGCGCATAAAACGCCCATGTCTTCGGCTTGAAGTATCAGTTCTGTCTTAACGGGATTGTATACGACGTCCAGCACCGCCTCGCACGAAACGAAAACGCTCAGCGCCGCCGGCGTCGCTCCGTTATACGGGTACATGCCGACGGGAGTCGTGTTTACTATTACCGCCGCGTCGGAGTGATTTGCGATATTCCCGTAATTATCAGGGCCTTTGCGGGATACAGTTACTATCTCGCCCGCTCCGCAGTCGTTCAGTACGGTGTTTACGGCCGCCGAAGCTCCTCCGCTCCCGAACACAAGCGCCTTTTTCCCGCTAACGTCGACGCCGGTTTTTTCCAGAAGGCGCCGAAAACCGAAGTAATCGGTGTTATCGCCAAATAAGGTTCCGTCGCTTTGCCTGATTACCGTGTTGACACTCCCGATCCTCTTTGCCGCGTCCGACAGCGTCCGGCAAAGAGTGAGCGCAGCCTTTTTGTATGGCATGGTCACGTTGAGCCCGTTAAAATCGCCGTTTGTAAGGAATTCCGTGATGCCCTCCTGCGGGATCTCATAAAGTTTGTACTCATAGTCGGAAAGCATGGCGTGGATCCCGGGGGAAAAGCTATGCCCGAGCTTCTCCCCAACCAGACCGAACTTCCGCATAACGGGTGACCTCCGGTCAAATCCCGACGTCATCTGCATGTCGTCTTTTCCGCCCCCTTCACGCGTTTCCTCATCTGCAAAAAGACAGAGTCCATGGGAGCGCCGCTGCGCTCATTACTCGTTTACTCTCTCCTGATAGGAGCGGCTCAGTTCGAAAATCTTAGTATACAACGCGCTCACATACTCACGCAGCTCCGGATCCGTCTTACTCAGGACGTCGTCCAGTTTCTGCCGCTCCCTCTCCGAATCGTGTACAGGGAGCCCTTTTTGCGACTTGACCTTCGCGATATCGGCGCTGACACTCATACGTTCGGAAAACAGACCGACAAGCCCATCGTCGATCCCGTCGATTTTCCCGCGTAACTCACTGATATCCATAATAGAAAATCCCCTTCCTTGTCAGGGAATTTGATCCGGTCCGGCCAAGCCGGACTCCGACGTCATTTATGTCGGATAGGATCAAAAACCTGTTTGAACGACTTGTCTTTCAAACTTCCTTCGCGCATCATATCAAGGATCGCTATCGCGGCGGCGCTTTCGACGCACGGCACGGCGCGGGGGACGATGCACGGGTCGTGCCTTCCCGTGATGTTCAGCTTTACGTTTTCGCCGCTTGCCAGATCGACCGTGTCCTGCAGCTTTTCTATAGACGGCGTAGGCTTTATCGCGACGCGGAATAATACCGGCATCCCGGTTGTTATGCCTCCAAGGACGCCGCCGTGATTGTTCGTGCGGGTCCTGACTGCGCCGCCGTCCATGTAAAATGCGTCGTTGTTAGCGCTGCCGCGCAAGAGCGCCGAGCCGAATCCGCTCCCGAACTCGATCCCGCGCACGGCGGGGACGCCGAAAACGATCGCGGCTATACGGTTTTCAGCGCCGTCGAACATAGGGTCTCCCAGCCCGGCGGGGACGCCCGCAGCCGCGCATTCCACGACGCCGCCAAGCGAATCCCCTTCCAAACGCGCGGCGTCGATCGCCTCCCTCATTTTCCCGCCGCGCTCGTCCGATATGACGGAAAACCTTTTTGTTCTGAGGCGCCGGAGCGTGTCGGCGTCTATTGTCACAGGATCAAACGGGACGTCGGCAACGCCGCCGACGCCCGCTATATGCGCGGCGATCTCAACGCCTTCGTTTTCAAGTATCTGGAGGCATACCCCGCCGGCAACGCAAAGCGGCGCCGTCAGCCTTCCGGAAAAATGCCCGCCGCCGCGAGGATCGCTGAAACCGCCATACTTAACATGAGCCGTATAGTCGGCGTGGCCGGGCCTCGGAGTGTTTTTGATTTCAGCATAGTCAAGCGGGCGCGCGTCGACGTTGCGGATCACCGCGGAAACGGGCGCGCCGCATGTCGCTCCGTCGCGCAACCCGGACAGAAACTCCGGAACGTCAGGTTCGGTTCGCTTCGTAGAGTATTCGTCTCTTCCGGGCGCGCGCCTGTCCATGAACTCCTGAAGTTTCTCAAAATCTATCCGCCGACCCGCCGGCAGGCCGTCGATCACCACGCCGACAGCCTCGGAATGCGACTGGCCGAATATGGATATTTTTATGTTTCGTCCGTACATCGAAGACATAAGCAAGACCCCCGCTGTCAGATTATCTCGCCGCCGAGTCTTTGCAGATCCATGAAGAACCCGGGGTAAGACTTTGCGACGGCTTCGGCGTTGGTTATCGTCACCGGTTCCTCGCAGATAATGGAGGCGACAGCACCCATCATCGCTATCCGGTGATCGCCGAACGACGGAATTGTCCCCCCTTGAAGAGGGGGTTTCCCTCGAAGGGGCGGCTCCGCTCGAAGGGGCGGCTCCGCTCGAAGGGGAGGTTCCGCTCGAAGGGGCGGTTCCGCTCGAAGGGGCGGCTTGCCTCTGATCAACAGCCCGTCGCGCGTCTCCGATATCTCCGCGCCTAGCGCCGCAAGCGTTTCTGTTACGGCGCGTAAGCGGTCGCTTTCTTTTATACGCAACCTTCCGGCGTTGTATATCTCCGTCTCACCCTCCGCCGCCGCAGCGACTACGGACAGTGCCGGAACAAGATCCGGAATGTCGCCCGCGTCTATCCGTATCCCCCTGAGCTTTGCGGGCCTGACTGTCACGCTGTCGGCCCCGCGCGTCACGTTCGCGCCGAATCGTTCGAGCAGGCGCGTGATTTCTTTGTCGCCCTGCTTCGAATCATGGTTCAGCCCCGTACATGTCACGCCTGCGCGGAGTATATTCTCACCGCATGGCGCTCCGCCCGAAGCTGCGCCTCGCGCAGCACCACACGTCGCTGCGCCTCCCGCTCCGCCCGAAGCTGCGCCTCCCACTCCGCCCCGCGCATCGCATGACGCGCCGTCCGCGTCCATGATCGCCCCCGCGCAGAGCCAGAAAGCCGCGTTGGACCAGTCGCCCTCGACGTCGATCGTCCCGGGCGACCGGTATCGCTGCCCTCCGTTTATAGCGTATCCGCCGTCATTACGCTTTACCTCTATGCCAAAGAAACCGAGAGCTTCCAGTGTCATGTCAATATACGGCCCGGATTGAACCGGTTCATTAACGGTTATCACGCTGTCGCCGTAGAGTCTCGGCAGCGCAAGCAGCAACCCGCTGACGAACTGCGACGAAACGCCTCCCGGAAGCTCATAGACGCCGTTCTCCAGTTTCCCTTCGCAGAAAAGACTGCCCGCGAACCTCGACGTCTCGCATCCGTGCAGCGCAAGCTGATCCAGGAGCGGCGACGACGGCCGCTCCGGAAGCCGCCCGCGCATGACAAACTCCGCCGACGCGCCGAGCGCGCAGCATACAGGGAGCATGAACCTGAGCGTTGAGCCGCTCTCTCCGCAGTTTTGCGTTATCGTCCCCAACGGGACGGGCAGCGGGATCGGTTCGACTTCAAACCCCGCGCCGTCATGATAGATAGTCGCGCCGAGGCTTTCAAGGCAGTTGACCGTTGCGTCGATATCGCCGGAAGTCTCGCCGCAGCCTATATATGTTACAAAGTCCGCCAGGGCGGCGCAAATCAGCAGCCTGTGCGCCTGTGATTTCGAAGGGATCGCCCTGACCGTACCGCCTCCCGGAGGGCGGGCTATAGTGATATCCATAATCAACTCGTTCCTGCGCCGCGGACGGCAATTTATCGTCGACGGTAAATCCTACTCGTTCTCCAGTCCAAGCCGGATAATGCTTTCCAAATCCTCAACCTTAACGTCAAGAGTGACGCACTTCCCTATTCGTTTCGGTACTATGAGCGTCAGCTTTCCGCCCCTGCGCTTTTTATCCGACAGCGCAGCGCGCGCCAACTCCGCCGCGCTGAAGCGCGTGGTGTACGGAAGGCCTTGTTTATGCAGCAGCGCGGTCAGATCGTTATAGCACTCCGCGTCGCATATCTTCATCCTTGCCGCCGCTTTCGAAATTATCGCCATCCCGACAGATACCGCGCCGCCGTGCGAGATCTTGTAGCCGCTCAACTTCTCTACGGCATGCCCGAAAGTATGTCCGAAATTCAGCAGCCTTCGGACGCCGAAATCGAATTCATCCTCGCAGACCATATCGCGTTTGATCGTTACGCACCTCGCTATGATCCCCTCAAGGTCCGCCGTCCGGCGGGCGTCGCCGATCATCTCAAGCAGTTCCGCGTCCGCTATCATCCCATACTTTATTATCTCGGCGCAGCCCTCCGTAAATATCCTCGGAGGGAGTTCTCCGATAATCGACGCGTCGCAGAGCACGATGTTCGGCTGGTAAAACGCGCCCACGAGATTTTTGCCGGATTCCAGGTCGATCGCCGTCTTCCCGCCGACCGACGAATCCACTGCGGAGAGCAGCGTCGTAGGGATCTGGACAAACGGAACGCCCCGCATATATGTCGCGGCCGCGAATCCCGCGAGGTCCCCGACCACTCCGCCGCCGAGAGCGACGACCACGTCGGAGCGCGCGATGTTTTCGCCGGCAAGATGCTCCAGCAGGCTTATGTATGTTTTCGCGTTCTTCGACGCTTCCCCGTTTTTCATCGTATAGACCGTCGTACGATATCCCGCGCCGTGAAGTGAGGCGCGCAGCCGGTCGAGGTACAGCCCGGACACTATATCGTCCGTGACGACAGCCGCTGCCGCGCTTGCGGCGGCGGTGTTTTCGTACGCAGCGGCGCCATTATGGGCGCTGGCGCTGCCGCTGCCGCCGGCGCCGGTCCCACGCGCGCCGGTCCCACGCGCGCCGCGCCCTCCCGTGACAGCCGCGCTGATATACTCGCCGGCGCGGTCAAGAACGCCCGCGCCGATGAGCACTTTATACTCTTTTGAAGCGTTTACTCTGATCGATCTCATACGCCGTCGATTTCCTTTTTCAATCTGGCGCCCTCGAAGAGCATCTCCCTCAGTTCATCCGTTTCGCCTCCGGCTATGGCGTCGCGGTAGCTGCCCAGGGTACCGATAAAAAAATCGAGCTCTTTTACCAACTCGTCCTTGTTCTCAAGAAACAGCTCGGCCCACATATCGGGGTTCAGCTTCGCAACGCGCGTCAGATCCCTGTAACTGCCGGCGGATACGCCCTTATGCGCCGCAGCCGTAGGGCTCTTGATATACGCGTTCGAAACGACGTGCGCCATCTGCGACGTGAAGGCAATGATCTCGTCGTGTTTTTCCGCGGTCGTTACGGTAAGCCGCTTGAACCCAACCGGTTTCAGCAGAGTTTCTGCGCGACCCAAAAGCCCGATATCGTCGTAGACGGGCGGGACAAGTACCATGACCGCGCCGTGAAACAGGTCCGCCCGGCTGTATTTGAATCCGGAGTTATGAGTTCCTGCCATCGGGTGGGCTCCGATAAACGTAAACCCGCGCGCGGCGGCTATCTCAAAGCATCGCTTGCAAACGTTACGCTTTACGCCGCAGCAGTCGAAGACGACCGTTTCGGGCGATATCATCGGCGCGGCGCCCTCAAGGTACTCGATTGCCGCTATCGGGTTTATAGCTATCAGTATCGCGTCGCAAAGCCCCGTTGTGTTTTCGTCCAGCGTTCCGTCTATCGCGCCGGCGACTACCGCAAAATCTATAATCGACGCGTCGATATCCGTTCCGTATACGGTCACGTCGTCATTTTGCTTATAGGCCTTTGCCAGGGAGCCGCCTATCAGCCCCAGCCCCACGATCCCGACTGTCATATATCGTCCCCTGCAATTGCCCCGCGTATCCTTTGCGCTAAATCCGCGACTTCCGCGAACTGTTCCGGCGTCAGCGACTGCGCACCGTCGCACAGGGCGTTCGCGGGATCGTTATGGACCTCGATCATGATCCCGTCGGCGCCTACGGCTGCGGCGGCCATTGCCAGAGGCTTTACGAGCCTCGCAATGCCGGAAGCGTGGCTGGGATCGACTACGACAGGCAGATGCGACAACTCCCTGAGCATCGGGACCGCCGACAGATCGAGCGTGTTTCTCGTATACGTCTCAAACGTCCTTATCCCCCGCTCGCACAGTATGACGTTATTGTTCCCTCCGGCCATGATATACTCGGCGCTCATCAGAAGCTCCGTCAAAGTGTTCGCCAGCCCGCGTTTGAGCAGGATGGGCTTATCGACTTTGCCAAGCTCCCTGAGAAGCTCGAAATTCTGCATGTTACGGGCGCCGACCTGTATAACGTCGACATGCTCGAACATAGGTAGATGCGCCGTGTTCATTATCTCAGTCACAATAGGCATACCGGTGATCCGCTTCGCTTCGAGCAGGAATTCGATCCCCTCCGCGTGCAGCCCCTGAAACGCGTACGGCGAAGTGCGCGGTTTGAACGCGCCTCCCCTCAGCAACGTCGCCCCGGCGGCCTTAACGCTCTCCGCTATCCCGATTATCTGTTCCTTTGATTCCACGGAGCACGGGCCGGCTATAAGCTGAAAGTGACCGCCTCCCAGCCTGACGCCCGTCCCGGCGCTTGCCTCAACTCCCACGCCGCCGCCCGGCGCGACTCCCGTGTCGAGGCCTGTCCCGCCTCCCGGCATGACGCCCTTCCCGGCGCCCAACCCGGCGCCCGGATCGCCGATGCGGACGACAGTATCATCAGGGTGGAATTTCCGGTTCGCGCTTTTGAACGGTTCCGATATCCGCTTCACCGAATCGACGATGTCAAGCCCCTCGATCAACTCTATGTCGATCAGGCTTGTGTCGCCTATCAGTCCGAGTATCGTCGTAAACTCCCCCTCGGAGAGATGTACGTCGAGGCCCCGGCCCCTAAACCAGTTGATGAGATTGTCCACCTGCGTCTTCGTGACGCCCGGCTTCAGCACCGCTACCATTATTTAACAAACCTTTCCAGCCTGTCTATGCCTTCTTTTATATCCTCCATCGACGCCGCGTAAGTCATGCGGACAAAGTTGTCGCAGCCGAACCCCGTGCACGAGACGACCGCCACCAGGCCGCTCTCGAGAAATGCCAGTGAAAAGTCGTCGCTGTCTCCGATGACTCTGCCGCCCAGCGTCCTGCCTATCTGTTTTTCTATGTTGAGCATTACGTAAAACGCGCCTTCCGGTTTGCGGCAGCTGACGCCTTCTATCGCGTTTACCCGCTCAACTATATAGTCGCGGCGCTTCTCAAACACGCCGCGCATAGCTTCTATACCGTCCTGCGGCCCGATAAGCGCCTCGACCGCGGCGATCTGCGATATCGTGCTCGGCGCGCTTGTGGAATGGCTGAGATAGTTCCCCATGACCTCCGCGAGCCGCGAGTTCGACGCGGAGTACCCGATACGCCAGCCGGTCATCGCGTATGATTTTGAGACGCCGTGAATAATGATCGAACGCTCTTTGACG
>Ga0082212_10011661_pt1 | contig 11133 bp, 11 predicted proteins | sample TergutNt197P3_FD_71548 | JGI IMG/M metagenome (GOLD analysis project Ga0082212, IMG submission 71548) | Neocapritermes taracua P3 segment gut microbial communities from Petit-Saut dam, French Guiana - Nt197 P3 | ecosystem: Host-associated > Arthropoda: Insects > Digestive system > Gut ... | reverse complement strand
TCTTCTCAGTTAGAAGGTGATAGAATTATAATTTAAAAAACAGACGTATTTTTTAATCTTCCAATTTTACAAACTCTTTAACTTTCAACTTCACTATTATCTCACTATCGTCATTTCGTCTATAAGGTGTTTTGCACCTGCGTATTTATCAATAATAAACAAAACGTAACGAATATCAACATTTATGCAGCGTTGCAGTTCCGGCTCGAAACAAATATCTCCGCTCATGGCTTCCCAGTTTCCATCGAAAGCTAAACCAATAAGTTCGCCGTTAGCATTCATGATAGGACTTCCTGAATTTCCGCCTGTAATATCATTTGTAGAGAGAAATGCAACAGGCAATTTTCCATTTTTCATTGCATATTCGCCATAATCTTTTGCTGCATACAAATCTTTCAAACGTTGCGGAACTTCAAATTCGAAAAGATTTTCGGGGTCTTCTTTTTGCATCACTCCGTCGATAGTTGTAATATAATCGTAGTGTACTGCGTCGGCAGGATAATAATCTTGCACTGTGCCATACGTTAAGCGCATTGTACTGTTTGCGTCGGGATACATTGGTTTTACATCTGAGTTCATTTCAAGTAATCCGCCTTCGTACAGGCGACGACCTTTGTTGTATTGTTCCGAAAATGCTTGTGTTGCTGTTCGTTGCGCTTGTAATTTTTCCTGAACAGAGGTAACTATTTTAATTGCCAAATCGGTTTTAAGCAGTTCTCCATCGGGATTTTCGAGAAAAGCATTAACTTTTTCTTGAGAGCAAAACATTGATGCAGCAAACAGTGCATCAACAAATTTATTTACATCACCATTGTAAAGGCTGTCGATTTGCGCAAAACCATCGGGATAATGCTCAGATGGTATGTTTTCAATAAAATCCTTAAACAGCGCTTTTGTTATTTTCAAATCGGTAGGTTTATTATAGTTTTTGAAAAACGATTCGACCGCTGTTTTCAGTTCGTCAAGTATTTTGGCTTGTTTTTCCTCGTCTTTTTCTGCGGCTATCGACTTAATAAATCTATTTACGTTATTAGCATTGGTTAAAATTTCGCTGCCAAGTATCGCCTCGGTGTAATACAATCCTATTTTTTGCTGCTCGGCACGATTTGCAACTGTCGTTTTTATCAGTTCCAATGCCTCGCCATATTTTTGTTTTCTGGCATCGTTGGCATTTACCCATTGGGCAAAATTTTGTTCTTCAACTTGCTTTTTTTCCTGTATTTTCAAGCGTTTTAGAGCTTTATTCATTCCTATCGAATTTTTCCAATAGTTGCTTACTCCGGCATGTTTTGAAGCGTATTGAATACGAACTTTTCTGTCGGCTTCCATATCCTGTTTCATCAAATCAAGTCTGATGCCGCGAATATGAATACGGTTTGCATTTGCAACATTCATGCGTTCGTCAACTTCCCACGAGGTCATATATCGCTGCGTGCGCCCCGGATACCCCATAATCATTGTAAAATCGTCTTTTTGAACACCTTTCATTGATACTTTTAAATGTTGCTTTGGCTGATAAGGAACATTGTCGGGCGAGTATTCGGCGGGATTTCCATCTTTGTCGGCATAAACGCGAAACATCGAAAAATCGCCTGTATGTCGGGGCCACATCCAATTATCGGTATCGCCTCCAAATTTACCAATCGAAGATGGCGGCGCACCAACCATGCGAACATCTCTATAAGTTCTGTAAACAATTAGATAATAAACATTTCCGGCATAAAAATTTGAAACAATAGCTCGTATTCCTTTTTGTCCCTGATACTTTGCAGTAAGTTCATTGATTTTTTTAGTGATTACAGTCTGGCATTCCTTCTCGTCGGTAATGCCTGCCACAGCAGCGTTTATCGAATCTGTAACATCGTCGAAACTTTCGAGAAAATGAACAGCTAAACCGGGCGTTGGCAACTCTTCGGCACGCGACATTGCCCAAAAGCCATCTTTCAAATAATCGTTTTCTACCGAACTGTGTTGCTGTATTGCGCCATATCCGCAATGGTGATTTGTTAAAATCAGTCCTGCTTCAGAAACAAGCTCGCCTGTGCAGCCTCCTCCAAAAATTACAATAGCATCTTTCAAACTTGAGTTGTTGATGCTGTAAATTTGCTCGGCAGTGAGTCGCACGCCAAGTTTTTGCATTTCCGGAAAACCGATTTTTTGCAGCAACGGCAAAAGCCACATGCCTTCGTCGGCTCTAAGTGTGTAGCTGAACGATAAAATCGCAGCTAAGGTTAATGTGATGAGTTTTTTCATTGTTTTGATTTTATTATAGTTATATTTATGAATTACAAGTGTTTTTGTTAGATATAATCGTTTTTTTTGCAAAAATATACATTTTTTGAGATAAAACAAAATATTTTATGAAAAAATGTTCTGATTTTATAATCTAAATACATAAAGCAAACGGTATAGATTGTTTAATTTCATTTCAAATAGTTATGCAAAAAACGGCATATAATGGAACAGATTTTATGCCATTTTCAAAACCAAAATTCTTTTGAGAAATACGAATAACATAAGGACATTTATATCTTTTTGCAAAAATATTTATACTTTTACTGCGTGTATTAACACCGCGTTTTACCTCTACGGGAATCACATCAACGCCTTTTTGCAACACAAAATCCACTTCTGCCGTATTATCGTTTTTCCAATAAAAAAGTGGAATTTTGTTTGCTGTAAATGCCTGTGCCACATAATTTTCAGTAACTGAACCCATAAAAGTATTTCCTTCGTTATTTTCGGCAACAAGCAGTTCGGCAGGCAAACGCGATTTGAAAGTAAGTAACCCTACATCGCTCATATATAACTTAAAATCAGGAAAATAAGCATAAACGGCAATCGGAATATTGCCTTCGGTGATTTTTTGACATTTCAAAACCGTACCGGCAAAATTAAGCCATTCAATACTTTCGCCAAAAATGGTTGCCGTACCTCCTTTTTGTACCATTTTATATTGAAATTTACGATTTTCCTTTGCCAATTGAGCGGGAACAGAATTGTAGCAGGCTCGTATTTTTACGCTTGTTGTCGAATCGGCGTATTTCGACATATCGGCTGTATATTCATTAAAAATGTCATTTTGAATGACTTGCGCACTTAAAAAACTTTCAGTTTCAATAAACCGTTTTACCACCGCAGGCATTCCGCCTACAACTAAATATTTTTTGTACAAATCTAACGCCAATTTATGCAATGCCGTGTTCATCGGATCATCGCTTTCAAAATGATTTTTTATCTCTTCCGCCAACTTTTCGTAGTTCAACGCCCAAAGAAACTCTTCAAAATCAAGTGGAAACATATAATATTCATCAACTTTTCCGACAGGAAACGAGTATTTTTCACGATTAACCGCCACGCCAAGCAGCGAACCTGCCGCCGCAACATAATATTCGGGCGCTTGTTCGCAAAAGTATTTCAACGAGGTCAATGCCCTTTCGCAGGCTTGAATTTCATCGAAAAAAATCAACGTTTTTTCTGCTGTAATCGGTTGTTTTTTAGTCAATTCCAAATGTTGAATAATTCTTTTTGGCGAAATATCTCCCTCAAGAAAATCTCTAAAATCTGCTTCTATCTCCATATTGAGATATATTACATTGTCAAAATTTTCTCTTGCAAAAATCTCTAATGCAAAAGTTTTACCAACTTGACGCGCTCCGTTCAATATCAACGGTTTACGGTCTTTACTGTTTTTCCATGCCAATAATTCTGATATGATTTTTCTTTGCATAATATTTGTGTTTTATCAACGATATTATATTTTTATCTATGAAAAAATCAAAATTTTCTGACTTTTTCATAGATAATATTCAGTTGCAAAGATACAACTTATATTTGAATTTGCAATATAACATAAATAAAAGGCTGTCCGTTGCCGAACAGCCTTATCATTAACCTTTTATAGTGGCTCACTAAAATAAGAATGACAGGAACGCTCCAAAGAAAGTCAATAAAACAATCCACCAAATACCGGAAATAATTAAACCGGCAATAGCTGTTCCTTTCGGTTTCTTAAATACGCCTATGAGTGAAAAGACAAATCCTAACACCCATAAAACAAAATTAAAAATTGGTAACCAGCAAAAAACGAATCCAATGATTGATAACACAAGACCCGCAATCCCTACTCCATTACTGCGTTTTACATCTGACATAATAAATATATTTTAATTGTTATCCTGCTCTTACGGCTTTACAGGTCTTGCCCGTTTCTAAGAGTTTCATCTCTCCCGTTGGTTTTAGACAGTTCAACGTTCTGCTTTATCTTTATTATACTTTCACTTTCAACTTTTTATAACGTTGTCTTTGTTGCACTCGCTTCATTATCTTACAAATTTGCGTACTTTTCGGCGAAACAACGGTGCAAAGTTAAAAAGATTTTTCAAATAAAAAAGCAAAACCGTCATTTTTTTTTGTTGAAATCACACTTTCATTTAGTACCCCCGGCGGGAATCGAACCCACAGCTAAAGAACCGGAATCTTTCATTTTATCCATTAAACTACGGGGGCATTTAACGACGGCAAAAATACGATTTTTTCTGCATTGTGGCTCATTGTTGATAATTTATTAAAATAATCTTTTTTGTGTTAAAAAAAACTGTATTTTTGCAGAAATTTTTAATATAAATATATTCGTACTTTTATTAAAATGTTAAAGAGAGGTTATATATTCTTTATCAGTCTGTTAGCGCTGTTTTTTCTCTATGCTTGCAACGACGCCGAAGTGCCGAAAAGTGAGCCGATAGAGGTAGAACAAGTCGATTGTTCCGCTTTGCAGGCGCAGTGCGACAGTTTGACGCAAGTGGTACTGGAACAAGACAGTATGCTGATAAAGGTATTGTCGCTTTTCGCTGATATTCAAGCCAATTTCAACTCCATGAAGGGGCGTAAAGAGAAAATGTTTCAATATATTCGCGAGGCTGACGAGGAGATGACAGAGGATATAAAGAAGAATTTTTCCACTTATATAAAAGATATTAGTTTTTTATTAACAGAAAATAAACGAAAACTCGACGAGTTTAAGCACCTTTTAGCGCAACGGGATATTAAAGTTGCGTCGCTGGAATCTTCCATTGGCACGATGGAACATGAGTTGAACACGCGCAACAACGAAGTGAAACTATTGAAACAGACGCTCAACGATAAAAATGCCGAACTCTCCCTGCTCGAAAACATGGTGGCGGCGATGAACGACGAATTTAAGAACATGGGAACGGTCATCAAACAGCAACAAGAGCAGTTGAATACGGCGTGGTATTGTGTGGCAGATAAAAAAGCGCTATCAAACGGCGCACTCATCAGCAAAAAAGGGAAAGTGCTTTCCATCGAGGCGTCTTTGGTAACAAAGATTGATATTCAGAAAGATACGGAAATTCCCATTCAATCTAAGAAATATGAAATTTTGACGGCGCACCCGCCCGATTCTTATAAAATCATTCAATCCGGCAATTCTGTCGAAAAACTCCAAATTTTGGACTCCCAAGAATTTTGGAGCATCTGTAAATATTGCGTGATACAGGTGAAAAATTGATAAAAATCACACTTTTTTCCCATACCGGCGTTTTCGGGCGATAGTCCAAACGGTGCCGAAGATGATAATCAGCACGATGGGGGCAACTACGTTGAGAATTTGCCAAAAGATTTCGGAGACGTTGAACCAAAGAAGTTTGGAAGAGTTGATACGTGTTCTGTCTAACTGCCGTATTTTTATTTCGCGCGAGCGAATAGAGATAAGTCCGTCGTCATCGGAGAGATAGCTCACGGCGTTGAGAATGAAATCTTTATTTCCAAACATTGTTCCCATATCCTGGTCATATCCGAGTTCCAAAGGGGTGCCGTTTTTTCGATACAGTTGGTTGCGGATGATGTCGCCGTCGGAGACTACAATCATGGCGGTAGGTTTGCTTTCCTGTTTGAATCCGATGATGGGGTTGTCGGTCAGTTCTGTTGCCATTCGGTTGGCATACAACGACTTAAAATTTCCTTCCAACAATACGGCAACGGGCAGGAATTTTTTATTGTAGAGCCGTTCGTCCTGTTTTTGGCGCGCCATATTCAGGTCAACGACAACGGGCGTTCTCATACTTCGTGAATACGCCGAAGTGGTCAATAGAATGGTTTTTTTAATTCCGGGCGTCTCAATGGTGTCGATGGAGCTGACAAACTGCGTTTTCAGGGCGTTCAAGTTTCGCACGATGACATGGTTGGTGTTTGGAATAATCATCGGGAAAAAGTACCATGGCACCAAACCAAATTGCGGCGTATTGCCGGTATATCCGGTAATCATCCCAATTTTCAGACATGTCAAGTCGGCAATTAAATCGTTATTCAAACGTACTCCATAGCCGAACAGTTGGTCTTCGAGGTTCAAATCCAACGGAGCGGCAAGCGTAACATTCTGACTTTGAAGGCTATCCATGCTCACGCCAACGGGGTCGATGAGCCATAACACCCGTCCGCCGTGCATGATAAACTGGTCGATGATAAATTTATCTTTTTCTTCAAACGTTTCGGTGGGTTGCGCTAAAATAATGGTATTGAATTTGTTGGAGATGCGATATTCCATTCCAATCGAATCTTTCGGGATACGCTCGGTCAGTGCGTTGATGTTGCCGTTGATTTCTACCTGTTCAATGGTATAATCTTGGGAGAGCGTACTGGCAATATCTACCAAAAAGCGGTCGCCCAACACGCCCTGTCCTTTGATAAAGGCAACGCGCGGTTTTTGTATTCTCGACAGTTTGTTAAAGGCATTAAGAAAGGTATATTCGAGGTTTTGAATGGAATTGTTGATAAATTCTTCTTCGCTTACGCCGATTTGTTCCTGCAACAGTTGCACCGGCATTTTACGTCCTTTATAGGTGATGAGAGCGCAGGGGAAAACAATCTGCTGCGACACGCCGTCTTTGCCGTGCTGCGTGATGGTGGTGTATTGCAGTCCTTTTTCCTGCAACAACCGATAGGTGTTGATGCGTTCTTCGTCGTTGGAACTTTCGGACGGATTGACAAATTCGTATTCAATGTCGGGATAATAGGCGCGCAGCTCGTCAAGCATCTCGCGGATGGCATTGCGCAGTCGTTTATAGTTAGATGGAAAATCGCCTTCGAGATAGACCTCAATATAGATGATATCGTCAAGTTTTTTCAAGACTTTTTTAGATGCTGTGGAAAGAGTATAGCGTTTTTCTGCCGTCAGGTCGAAACGGGTGAAAAAATATTGTCCGATGACATTTACGCAAATGAGAATGATAACGGCGATGATTAATTGTACCAACGGGCGTTTTTTTCCGGAAGTTCTGTGAAATTTTTGTGCATTCATGTCGGATAGTTTTTAGCGTTTGTTGTGTTGTAATGAATAATGAGTGAGCAGTAAAAAGAGGACAATCAGGCTCAAAAAATAGGTTAAATCGCGCGTGTCTATGACGCCACGGCTCAACGACCTATAATGTGAGTGCATACCGAGCGATTGAATGAAAAGGTCGATTTTTCCAAACAACGAAAGTCCGTAGATAAATTCAAACCCCATGTATAAAAAGAGGCAGAGAAAAACGGCTATAACGAAAGATACGATTTGATTATCAGTCAGGGAAGAACAAAAAACGCCGATAGAAACAAACGAAGCACCCAAAAGCAGCAATCCGATGTACGAACCGACCGTTCCGCCTACGTCAATATTGCCTATCGGATAGCCCAGCCAATAAACCGAGAAAAAATATACCAGCGTCGGTAAAAGTGAAAAGACAACCAACGAAAGTCCCGCCAGATATTTTGCCAATATGATTTGTGTATCTGTTAGCGGCTTTGTAAAGAGTGTCTCGTTAGAGCCGATACGTTTTTCTTCCGAAAAAGAGCGCATGGTCAGCGCCGGTATCAGAAAGAGAAAAACAAGAGGAGAGAGGAGAAACAGACTGTCGAGCGTGGCATATCCGAAGTTCAAAATGTTGAAATCCATCGGAAAAACCCACAGGAAAAGTCCGTTGATGAGGAGAAAAACCGCTATTACAATATAGCCTATCAATGAATTGAGAAAACTTCTAATTTCTTTTATGAACAGGGTGTACATTATTCTGTAGTTTTTGGAAAGTCAATAAAATCCGGTACAATAAAGGCGTTAGGATAGGCGGAAGCGATTTTGTTGAGACATCTTTCCGCTTCAAGTTTGTTTCTAAAATTGCCCACTCTCACTTTGTAGTTGGGTTCTTCAAACGAGATGTAGGTTTCGATTTCGGGAAAGCGCGTTTCAAACCGTTTTTTGGCGTTCATGGCAGCTTGTTTGGAAGTGTTTCCGGAGTCAAAAAAGATTTGTATCCGGTAGCCGTCCATACCCGGATGGCTCAAAAGCAGTTGAGCGTGAGCGTCTAACAATCTGTTGACGTTGCCGTCGGTGTTCACTTCTATACTACCTTTTTGTTGCGCAAAAGCAGGAAACGCCAAACCTATCCCTAAAAATAACGTTAATAATGCAACACGAATCATATTTTTACATTTTTTATCAGGGGGCAAAGGTACAAAATAATTGACAATGTTAATTTTTTTAGTGCATAGGGGTTAGTGGTGAGATGAAAGGGCTGGTTGGCTTTTAATTTCCCAACTTTCTCCTCACCTCCAGCAGATACCACGCCGAAAGTATTCCGTTGATATTCAGCATTTTTCGATAGTATCCGGCTTGTTTTAGTTCTTTGATAAAACTTTTCAGGTAAAATTCGGAGCCTGTTCTGTCGGATTTCCAAATATTGACAAACTTTTTCAAAAATGGGAATTGTTTTTTCAACTTCGACCGAAAAGAGACTTTGCGAATTAATGCTTCGGAGGGGTATAATTCTTCGTTTGGGAAGAAAATATTGTATTCCGAAAACAACTCTCCCAGCGTTTCTTTGTAGAGATTTTTGTCGTATTTATGTGATAGCGGGACTTTTACAAAGAAGTTAAACAACTCCGCATCCCACAACGGTAACAAATATTCATAACCGAAAAAGTCCCAGATTTTCGCTCCGTTATGTCCAAATTTAGAGGTCGTTTCCTGAAACCGCCAATTTTCATAAATCAGGTAGGGCGGATATTGTTTTTTGAGTTCCGCATCATCTAAAAAACTGATGTCATCTCTGATGAGTTGAACCTCTTTTTTACGGGGAAATACCTGAGACAAGACCGATTCCAAGGCGTAATCAACATACGAAAACGAAGGATCAGCCATTGTTGAAGTTACCAAATCGCCCGCTATCGCCCCTGAATGTCCGGGTACAAACACCGCATTTTTTGCTATTTTATTTAATGAAAACAACTTTTGTAATGCGAAAAAATCTTGCTCTGCAGATTGCGCAGAATAACACGCCGAAAAGTGCGTATATTCCTTAAACACAGAATTATAATTCAGTTTTTCGTTGTAAAATTCGTTGTATTCTATAAAAATCCACTCAAAACCAAGATTTTCGGCAACCGCGCGCGCATTGTTCAGTTCGGCATTTCCGGCAGCGCCGTAGGTGTAGCACAACACATTTTCGTAATTGTTCTTTTTCAACAAATACGCCAACACCCGCGAATCAAAACCGCCACTCAACGGTATCACAACAGGACGTCCGTTCAACGCTTTAACAAGATTTTTTCCCATTCTGAAAAGCGCCTTTTTCAACGTTTCTTTTAACTCTTCTCGCGATAATGAGAAAAAATCGGTCGTCAAAAATTGCGTGTGAAACGTTTTTTTCAGCACATTTTTCTCAAAAGATATAAACCCGCCCGCCTCAATCTGAAAAATATCTTTCAGCAACGTTTTATTTCCGGTAACAAAACCGGCATAACTCAAAATGACCGCATTATTTTCATCGATAACCAACGGAACATTGTCCGCTGTCATCTCGTCCGGACTATCGGTAACTGTCAGAAAATCACCATTTTGATAATAAAACAACGGAAACGCCCTCACCGTATCAACCGCCGCCAGCAAATAATCCGTTTTTTTTATAACCACCGAATATAATCCGTTTGCCTGCTGCAATTTCGTTTTGAAATCGTCGGGCGTTTCCACTGAAGAAAAATAACGCACCAGCGCGGCATCTCTCAACAACTCTCCGTCAGGCGCAAGGATGTAACCCTTCACATAAACGTCGTTTTCGCCGAACCATTTATACCCCTTATCGTGTGATAATCTGATACTTATCATTTTGTTTTATTTTTTGCAAATGTACGAATTTTATCCGTTTATACAGAAGAAAATAAATAACGACCTCGCCGTCAAACAATTTGACCTTTTTCGTTGAAAAAAATGTGAAATTATTTGTTTTTTTCGTTGAAAAAAGTGTACTTTTGCCAAAATTTTTATTGAAAAAATGCATAGTGTAAAGATTAAAGAATTAAAAGAATGGAAGTTAAGCGCTAAAAGAAAATCGCTTATCGTTCAAGGAGCAAGACAGATAATTTTCAATAAAAAAAGTTGTATCTTTGCCGTTGAATAATTTTTAAAAATCAATAATAATGATGTTAACAAGAGCGCAAATATATCATACTATGGAAAAGTTCCCCGAACCTTTTCCGGTAGAGCAACTGATAGAACAATTAGTTTTTATCCAAAAGGTTGAGCGAGGATTGGAACAATCTCGAAACGGACAAATTAACAGTAAAGAACAAACTAAAAACAAGATATCCAAATGGTTGAAATAAGATGGACCGATTTTGCCATTGAAAATTTAATCCATATCGGAAATTATATAGAACAAGATAGCATAAAATATGCAGAAATTGTTGTAAATAAAATTTTTGATGCTACGGAAATATTAGAGCAATATCCTTTCGCAGGCAGAATGGTTCCGGAGTTCTCTAAAAAGTACATCCGAGAATTAATTTGCGGAAGTTACCGGATTATTTATGCTATAGTATCCGAAGTTTTTATTGATATTATTACCATACATCACTCTGCAAAGTTACTTTCGGAAATAGATTACTAAAATCCGACATTTTTTTTGAAAAGCAAATATTAAAAATGACAACACTTTTTTCAAAACAAATTGCTGCCGCACTGCAACTTTCGTTGTGGCAGGTGGAGCATACGTTACAATTATTGAGCGAAGACGCCTCTATTCCATTTATTGCGCGTTATCGAAAAGAGCGCACCGGCTCCGTTGACGGGGGACAAATTTCGGC
>Ga0082212_10011660_pt1 | contig 11133 bp, 11 predicted proteins | sample TergutNt197P3_FD_71548 | JGI IMG/M metagenome (GOLD analysis project Ga0082212, IMG submission 71548) | Neocapritermes taracua P3 segment gut microbial communities from Petit-Saut dam, French Guiana - Nt197 P3 | ecosystem: Host-associated > Arthropoda: Insects > Digestive system > Gut ... | reverse complement strand
TTTATTGTACATATGCAGCTGGTTTATGGAGATGTTCGAAAGCACTGTTTGGATGCTCTCATTTATCTCATGGATTTGCTGGGTTGTAGCGCTAATCGCAGGGCCGGGACTTCCATCCAGCGTTTTGAGCACATATTGAAGCTTTTCGCCTTCAGCATTAATTATATGGCTCATCCCAATCTCTTCCATCGCAATTGATGCAAGAATCTGATAGACTGAATGTTCTAAATCCGCTGGTCTTGAAATAAAATCTGGCAATGACATATATTTGTTACCCCCTGTTTTTTATACCAATAAGCTAAAATAGCTCATAGATTTATATTTTTGTGAAATTATATCTTTGCTGTATAGTATTGAAATAATTGCATAAATGCTACTTAAAAATCGTCGTTCTTTCTTATCGATATAAAATAATGCAATTTATTGTTTATGCCTGCGTATTGCCGCACTTATTAGAGGCATTGTGCTGCATGCAAAAGCTGATGCCGGCACGTTAAAAGAAACCAACGCTGCAAATGCTGTCTCTGGCTGGAATTAATCAATCGAGATCGAGTAGGCGGGGAGGTTGCCCTCCCCGCCCTCTCACTCCACCTAGCAGCGTTTCGTTACTAAAGTAAGTGCATAGAGATATATTTCTTGTGGAGTCTGCATAGCCTCTTCTTTCCAGCAGCTCATTAGTTATCCGTCGTTGAGAGTAACCAGCTTAAGGCTGTTCGCCAATAGCTTTGCCCGTGTTTGGCCATTCCCATGCCTGCTGCCTTCTAGCTCCAAGAGCCATTAAGCTCTTGAAGCGTTTCTTTACAGTTTTCCATTGTTTAAATATACATTCATAGCCTTCTGCTTATCCAGCTGTTCATTATCTGGTTAGCGTCTGCTATGCCATAATAATTAATCCGCCCGTCTGTATATCGCTTCAGCTCAGCATAACCATTGGCTAACAATTCCCACTGCAAAGAATGTAGCGGACTTTCGCCGCCTAGCTGTTGCCCATGCCAGGCACACAATTAACAGCCCCGGCAGTCCATACCGGGGCTGTTATGATAAGGTTCGTGTTTCTCAGTTAGGAAATGCAGAATCACCAGGGTTGCGGGTTATTTGCCTATAGTCTTCTCCAAGCTCGATTATGCACGCATGTAGAATATCTAAGCTGTGTACTTGTTTGGTGCTTAAGCAAGCGCTGCTTGCACTTATTCTTATGAATCTATAGTGAGCACTCTACCGTTCCACTCAGTTACAGCATCCCAACCATTGATGCTGGCTGTTAGAGTGAAAGGTCCTGCAACATATCCGATGCTTGTGAGTGTTACCTCACCTCGATCATTATCTTGCGTTATAGAGATATACATTCCGATTTCGCCAGGTATTTCAAATGTTATATCCTCAGCTGCCACGTCAGGCAAGTCTGTGAGAATCTTGTATGTGGCACTAAATCTAAATGGAAGCCCGATAAAATCGACAGGATTATCACTTTCGTCAAGCAAATCGATCCTGCCCCAATCATCTACTTTAACCTGCCAAGTCTGACTGGTGCCTGGCTCATCCACAAGCACGGCTCCAAGTTGAAATACCGTTTCTGTAAGATCAGGATCATTTGCTATTGACAGCATTGCACCATTTTCGATATTATGTAATTCTATTCCATACGGTGCGCCGATAAGAGAGAATGAAACTGGCGATTGAATCCCATTGGCCATTGTGCCAGTAGCGTCCAGCTCAATTTCGCTGCCTGGGGCGGTGTATAGGCTATTTCTGACTAAATGTAATTGGCCATTGACGAATGTGAGCTGTATGTCACCTCGAATAATTGTATATTGCTTTTTCTTTCTGTAGGCATTGAGTGCCGTATTCAATTTATTGTATGCAGCTGGTTTATGGAAATATTCGCAAGCACCGTTTGAATGCTGTCGTTTATCTCGTGGATTTCCCGTATTGTAGCGCATTCGCAGGGCCGGGACTTCCATCCAGCGTCCCCAGCACATATTGAAGCTTTTCGCCTTCAGCATTAATTATATGGCTCATCCCTATCTCTTCCATCGCAATTGATGCAAGGATTTGATAGACGGAATCTTCTAAATTTGCTGGCAATGAACTAAAATTTGGCAATGACATAAATTTATTACCCCCTGTTTTATACCAATAAGCTTAAAATAGCTTAAGGATTTTTTTATTTATTGTGAAATTATGTCTTTGCTGTATAATATTGAAATAATTGCATATATGCTACATAAAAATCATCATAATATCTATTATTCTTGCGTATTGCCGTCCTAATTAGGGGCATTATGCTGCATGCCAAAGCTGATACCGGCACGTTTAAAAAAACCAATGCTGCAAATGCTGTCTCCGGCTGGAATTAAAAAAATTAACAGCCCCGGCAGTCCATACCGGGGCTGTTTTGATAAGATTCGTGTTTCTAAGTTAAGAAATGCTGAATTATTAAGGTTGCGGGTTGCTTGCCTCATAGTCTTCTCTAAGCTCGCTTATGTAGGCATTCAGTGCAACATTCATCTTGTTGAATAGATGAAGCTGGTTTATAGAAACTGTTTGCAAAAGGTTTGCCACGCTATCATTTATATCCAGCAGCTCACTTACTGTTGGCTGCGCGCCTGGATTAACAGCTGTTTCGTTTGCGTCCAGCGTTCCTATCATGTATTGGATTTTTTCGCCTTCTGCATTGAGAATGTGGCTGAACCCAATCTCTTCCATAGCAATAGACGCAAGTATCTGCATAACTGCGTCTTCCAGGTTGCTAGGCTCAATCGCGAAATTCGGCATTGACATGGTTGTTACCCCCTTATTTCTGTATTCGCTGGCTCGAGCCAGCGAATAATTTTGATTCAAGTTAATATTGGTTGTTCTTGTGGTTTATAGTATTGCTCCAAGCGCTAAAGTGCTACAAAACACAAAGCAAACAGATACTGTTTTAGCATAATGCCTTTAATGCAACCAGAAGGGATGCCTTGCATTTTACGTATAAAGCAGCAATAAAGCGCATGCTGATGCTTTGCCGTGAATGCTGCGCCTGCAAAGCTTCTATGCGAAATTCAAAAGAGAAAGGAAATAAAATCAATCCGAATAAATGCAAATTGATGTTAATACAGCGGCAAACAAACAATCATGGCGCCAAAACAGCAAGTGCGATGATATAGGAAAATGTTCCACAGATAATGCAAGCCAGAAAGCTCTTCGAGTATTTATATGCCAGCGCTGTCAAAACCGCGCTAAGGCAAGCCGCAACGGCTGTTGCCCATGATGAAAAATACCCTTTCAGCGAAAACACTGCCAGAAAAGCAATGAGTGCGTATGGCAGCTTTGCTGAATACCTTTTTAAAAACCCTGATGGCTGGGATACAGATTCAAAGAAGAAGGGCAGTGAACGCGTCAGGAAAGTAACAGCTGCGCAGACGGCTATAATGCCAAGGCTCTCTTTCATTGTGCTTCTTCCCCCTCTTTGAGAGTAAATACGGCAAGCGATGCGGCAATTATGGCAAGCGCTGCAGGAACAAACATATTCCCGCTCACCAAAACTGTGGCAGCAATTGATCCGATTAGGCCTATTATGCACGAAATTCGCGAGCTTTTCGATGAGCCTGCCCACTGGCTTGAAAGCAGTGTTACAAAGAGCGCGCTCATTGCATATTCAATGCCGGAAGCGCTTTTTACAAATGGGAGCGCAAATGCCAGCCAAATGCCAATGAGCGTGCCAACAATCCAGTAAATATGGTTAAGCAGCGTAACAAAAATGGCATAATAGCGCATCTCAGCTCCTTCAGGGCACCCGGATGAAAGCAATGCATAAGTCTCGTCTGTGAGGCCAAATATAAGATATAGCCTAAATGGCAAACCCTTATAGATGGGCGCCATTGATATAGCGTAAAATATGTGCCTGAAATTTATAGCAAGGGCAAGCAGGGCTGCTTCAAGCAGGCTGGCCGCCTCTTTTAATAAATAGGCAGCAGCAAATTGCAGGGATCCCGCATAAACGAACACGCTCATGAGCACCCCGTATATAGGATCAAGGCCAAGGGAGGCAATGAATATGCCGTATGCGGCCCCAAGGGAAAGGTAGCCTGCTGCCACTGGCGCTGTGTATTTTAGCGCCTGTGCTAGCGATCTTTTCAACTGCATACGGAATTATAGCACGAGATTAGGCATAAGTTGCGCTTTTGAACTGTTTTTTCGGATGAAAGACTGATAGACTATAAAAAAAACACTACCAAGCATATCAATGCGCTATTGATAAGGGCATATGCCCAGCAATGCGCATATTGAAAGGAGCAATAAACAATGCAGGTGCCAGAAAGCTTATTGTATACAAAGGAGCACGAATGGATCAAAACTGAAGCAGACACCGCCTATATTGGCGTTACTGACTACGCCCAAGATGCGTTAGGGGACATCGCATACGTAGAGATGCCGGAAATCGGCGCAAAGCTTGAAAGGGAAAGCGTGCTATGCACCCTGGAGAGCCCAAAAGCTGTGGCTGAAGTATTTATGCCTGTCGACGGCGTCGTTATTGAAGTCAACAGCGCCCTTGAAGAAGAGCCTGGCGACATCAATACAGATCCTTACGGCTCATGGCTGGCCAAAGTGCAGCTGAGCGAAGGAAGCAGCACACAGGGCTTGCTAAAAGCAGAAGGCTATATAGAATACTTGAAGACAATAGATGAGGCCCACTGATGGGCAGCTACTTGCCCCACAGCGAATCTGACTATAAACAGCTTCTGGCCGGAGCCGGCTACGAAAGCATAGACGGCCTGTTCAGCTCTGTGCCTGAAAGCCTCCGCTTAAAAGAGCCGCTGGCCCTGCCCAACGGGATAAGCGAGCAAGAAGCGCTCGCCATGTTTAAAAACATGGCGGCAATGAATTCGCCAACTGCAGAGCTGGCGTGCTTTTTGGGCGCAGGGACTTACGATCGCATTATACCAACTGCAGTTGGGGCTATTGCGTCAAGAAGCGAATTTTATACAGCATACACTCCATACCAGCCGGAGATAAGCCAAGGCACTCTTTCATATATCTTTGAGTTTCAGTCAATGGCAGCAGAGCTGTTAGGCCTTGAGGTGGCCAACGCATCCCTGTACGATGGGCCAAGCGCTTTGGCTGAAGCTGTGATGCTTGCCTGCAGGGCAAAAAAGAGGAAAGCAGTGCTTCTGTCCCAGGCGATAAGCCCTGAAGCAAAACGCACTGTCGAGACGTATGCGCATTTCAGCGGCATAACAGTCAGCTATATGGGCTTGGACGGCGGGATATCATGCGTGCCAGATAAAGGCGAGCTGGGCGAGTATGCAGCTATTGCTGCAGCCTCCCCGAATTTTTACGGAATTATTGAGAATATTGAAGAGATTGCCCAGGCTGCACATTCTGCCGGGGCCCTTATGATAGGCTACAGCGAAAACCCGCATGCTATGGCTGTGCTGAAAAGCTTTGGCTCATGCGGCTGCGATATAGGCGTCGCTGAAATGCAAGGCTTTGGCATAGAGCCATACTTTGGCGGGCCGCACCTTGGGGTAATGGCCTCAACAAAAGCCCTTATGCGCTCACTGCCCGGCCGGCTCGCAGGGGCAAGCCTTGACGCAGACGGAAACAGAGCTTTTATACTGACGCTGCAGGCAAGGGAGCAGCACATTAGAAGGGAAAAAGCTACTTCAAATATATGCACCAACCAATCCCTCAACGCCCTGAAAGCAGTGTGCTATATGTCACTGCTGGGCCCTGACGGGATTAGGGAGGCAGCCCGGCAGGGCATGGCCAAGCTTAGGCTGTTTATAAGCTTGCTTGAGCCGAGTGGCATAACGCTAAAGCACAAAAGCGCAGCGTTTTTCGACGAAGCAGTACTTGAGCTTCCAGTGCCTGCCAGCGAAGCTTTGGAAAGCTTGCTAAGCCTCGGCTTTATAGGAGGCTACAGCTTAGGAGGCGGGGATCTGCTTGTTTGCGCAACTGAGAAGAGGACAGAGGCAGAAATCCAAGCGTTTGCGAAAGCGTTAATAGAGGTGTGCAAATGAGAGGCGATTACAGCAAGCTGATATTTGAGATATCAAAAGAAGGCAGGACAAGCTACAGCCTTCCCGGCTTTGACGGGGAATCAATAGAAGAAATGATTGATGCTTCGCTTGTAAGGGATGAAAAGCCAAGATTGCCTGAGGTTAGCGAACGCGATATCGTTATGCACTATACCAAGCTGTCAGAAAAAAACTATGGGGTTGACTCAGGCTTATACCCTCTCGGCTCCTGCACCATGAAATACAACCCGAAAGTTTGCGAGGACATCGCCGCGCTGGAGGGTTTCAGCGCAATGCACCCGTACCAAAGCGAGCTGACAGCCCAGGGGAGCCTGATGCTGATGCACAGCCTGGCCGAAGCATTGTGCGAGATCACAGGCATGGCTGCTTTCAGCCTGCAGCCTGCTGCGGGCGCGCATGGAGAGCTTGCAGGCCTGATGATGGCAAAGAAGCGCTTTGAAACAATAGGCCAGGCCAACCGCACAAAAATAATCGTGCCTGACTCCTCACATGGAACCAACCCGGCTTCAGCAGCTATTGCCGGCTTTGATGTAATCAGCATAGATTCCGGCCCGGACGGCCTTATTGACCTTGATGCCTTGCAGGCTGCTGTTGGCAGCGACACTGCTGCACTGATGGTAACAAACCCAAATACCCTCGGGCTCTTTGAAAAGGGCATAGCCGAGGCTTGCGAGATAGTCCATAAGGCAGGAGGGCTCGTGTACTACGACGGAGCAAACCTGAACGCCATAATGGGCATTGCCAAGCCGGCAGATATGGGCGTTGACATCATGCATGTCAACGTGCACAAAACTTTTGCCGCCCCTCATGGCGGGGGAGGGCCGGGAGCAGGGCCTATCGGCGCGTCAGAAGAGATGGCCGCCTACCTTCCGGGGCCAAATGCAGCTTTCAAAGAAGGAAGCTATATTCTTCAGAGCCCTGCTATGAGCATAGGCCAGGTTAGGGGCTATTACTCAAGCCTGAGCGTGCTCGTCAAAGCCTATGCCTACATTGCAATTTTAGGGGGCGACGGGCTCAGCGAAGCTTCTATAGCTGCCTGCCTGAATGCCAACTATTTGAGGGAAAAACTCTCAAGCGCCTATAAAATGCCGCATAGCGGGCCTTGCATGCATGAATTCGCTGCTGCAGGGCTGCTGGAGGCTGCAGAGGGCGTGCATACCGATGATGTTGCCAAGCGGCTAATTGACTACGGCTACCACCCTCCAACTGTTTACTTCCCGCTTATAGTAGAGGAAGCTATTATGGTTGAGCCTACTGAGACCGAAAGCATTGAAAGCCTTGACGACTTTGCCGAAGCGATGCTCTCAATAGCAAAAGAGGCAGTGGAAAGCCCAAGCCTGCTCAAGAGCGCTCCCGGCAAAGCGCCGGCAAAGAGAATTGACAGCCTTTTGGCTGCGAAAAAGCCTGTGCTGACTTATTGGCAGCTGAAAGGAGAAAATAATGGCTAACCGAACAGTTTTATACGACAAGCATGTTGCCCTGGGTGCAAAGATGGTTGAATACGCCGGATGGGACATGCCCCTTTCCTACCCTGGCGGGCAAATTGCAGAGCATATCGCAGTGCGATCAGAAGCCGGCCTGTTTGATGTCTCCCATATGGGCAGGCTTAATATATCAGGCAGCGGAGCTGTGGATTTTCTGCAGAAAATCCTCTCGCTTAACATCAACAGCGTAAACCTGGGCAGAGCTGCATATGCCATCATTCCAAATGAGAATGGCGGCGCTATAGACGACGCTTTTATATACCGTTTTGAAGAAGGATCCTGGCTGCTTGTTGTCAATGCAGCCAATACGCAAAGCGTGCTAAGCCATATAAGCCCGATTGCCGATGAACTCGGGGCAACAATAGATGATGTTACAGGGGATCTTGCCATGATTTCGCTGCAGGGGCCAAAATCCAAAGACATTCTCTTTGAAGCCTCTGAGAATTTATATTTATTGCCATTTAAAAACTCTACAGGCGAATGCGATATATGCGGCTATCCTGTGAAGCTGTCAAGAACAGGCTATACCGGCGAGCCTCTCGGCTTTGAACTGTTTGTTCCCGCAGATGGGGCAATTAAGGTTTGGGAAGCGCTGTGCGGGCTTGGCGCATCCCCTGCGGGGCTTGCATCAAGGGACACCCTTCGCCTGGAGGCATCAATGCCGCTATATGGCCATGAATACGGCCAGGGCCCTGACGGCAATGAAATACCGGCGCTTGCGTTTTCCCTGGCCGCAGCCTCTGTAAGCTTCTCTGAAGCAAAAGGAAGCTATATAGGCCGTGATGCGCTAAAGCGCCAATTTGAAGCGCATGAGAAGATAAAAAAAGAGGACTTTGCCGGCATTGAGGCGCTTGGGCAGGTTATTCGGCCTTTCACAGCAACCGGCTCGGGAATCGCCAGAGCCGGCGACAAAGTCTTTTTGGGCGATCGCCACGTTGGCTTTGTTACAAGCGGAACTATAGCCCCATATTTTGAGTGGGAAGGCTATGGCATCAATTCGCAAGTGACACAGCAGACAAAGAGGCGCTCAATCGGGCTTATGCTTATAGACGCCGAGTGCATAACTGAAGAGCGCTTTGAAGCAGAGATCAGGGGCAAGCGCACTCCAATAGCGCTTGTCAGCTACCATATAAGATCGGATGCCCCACCTTATTCAAGGCCGATAGTATATGGCTGGAGCGCCGAAAAAGAGCAGCCTAAGCAGGCAGAATATGCCGAGCTTGCGCGTGATTTAGTCTCAAACGCCATAGCCAACCATAACTTCCGCCAGCAGGAAGCAATAAACCTCATACCTTCAGAGATGACCCTTTCAAAGGCAGTCAGGCTGCTCAGTGGAACAGATCCTTCCTTCAGGTATGCAGAGCACAGAAAGCTAAAAAGCTACTACTCTGAGGACATTTTCTACTACCAGGGGACAGGGTTTATACAAAAAGTCGAGGAGCTGCTAAATATCGAGCTCTCAAGCTTTCTGGGCGCCAAGGCTGTTGAGAGCAGGGCGCTATCCGGCCAGATGGCAAACACGATTGCTTTCTCAGCTCTAACCTCATACAAAAACAGGGCTAACCGCAAAGCTGAGCCAAAGAGGCTGGGCTATGTGCTTAACAACCATTTGTCTTTTGGCGGGCATCTTTCAGCCCAACCAATGGGGGCGCTGAAAGATTTTATAGCTTTTGATCCGAATACAGACAGGCGCGCGCTTGTAAATATACCTGTGCGCAGGGACAATCCATACAAGCCTGACATTGAGCAAACAAAGGCTCTTATTGAGCAGTACAGGCCTGAGCTGATAATATTCGGCAAGAGCATGATTTTGTATAAAGAGCCTGTAAGCGAGATAAGGGAGTTCATCGACAGCATTGGCCTTGATGCGTTTATCATGTATGATATGGCCCACGTGCTTGGGCTGTACGGGCCATATTTCCAGGAGCCGCTTAAAGAAGGGGCAAACCTTGTTACGGCTTCAACCCACAAAACGTTTTATGGAACCCAAAGAGGCCTGCTTGCAGGCAACTTTGAGAGCGATGATCTGCTGTGGGAAGAGATACAAAGCAGAGCTTTCCCGGGAGCCACAAGCAACCACCACCTCGGCACAATGCTGGGCCTGTTGATGGCAAGCTATGAGATGAATGCATTTAAAGACACGTATCCGAAAGCGGTAATCAGCAATGCGCGCAGCTTCGCTGCAAGCCTGGCTGATGCCGGCTTTGGGGTGGAAGGCGATCCTGCCGACGGCTATACCGAGACGCACCAGGCAATCGTTCGCGTCGGGTACAGCAAAGGCATAGAGATAGCTGAAAGGCTGGAAGCAAACGGAATTATAACTAACTTCCAGCAAACGCCTGCAGAAGAGGGCTTCTCAGCTTCCGGCGGGCTGAGAATGGGAACCTCCGAGATGACCCGCTTCGGTTTTGGCCCGGAGCAGTTTGGAGAGCTGGCAGAGCTTATGGCTGATTGCGTTTTGCATGGAAAGAATGTCAGAAGCGCGGTAGCAAAGCTAAGAAGCCAGTTTACAGACATGCGCTACTGCCTGGACGAAAGTGTTGGCGCAGATATGCTTGAAAGCCTGCGCAGCCTGTACTAGTGTTTAGAATAGGCTACCATCTGTCGATATCGAAAGGCTACCTTGCTGCGGCAAAGGAATGCCTTTCGGTTGGCGCAAATACATTTCAGTTCTTTTCCCGCAACCCTATGGGCTCGAAAGCAAGGCCCATAAACGAGAAAGACATAGCAAGCTACATGGAATACAGCAGTGAGCATGGGATAAGCCGCATATTGGCCCATGCTCCCTATACCCTTAACTGCGCCTCCTCAAAGCCTGAAGTCAGGGAGTTTGCCGACATGTGCTTTGCAGATGACCTCAGGCGCATAGACATGCTTCCCGGCAGCCTGTACAATTTCCACCCGGGATCCCATACAGGCGATGGAATAAAGGTAGGCATAAGCCGTGTAGTGTCAGCTCTTGACAAAGCGATAACCAGTGAGACAAATACCATAGCCTGCCTGGAAACAATGGGCGGAAAAGGCTCCGAGATCGGCTCCAGCTTTGAAGAGCTGGGCCAGATCATCAGAGAGTCTGCCTGGACAGAGAAGCTGGCGGTATGCCTTGACACATGCCATGTATTTGATGCAGGCTACGATATCGTAAATAATCTTGATGGAGTGCTTGAAGAGTTTGATCATGCTATTGGCATAAGCAAGCTTAAAGCTATCCACCTTAACGATTCTAAAAATGCTCTTGGATCGCGAAAAGACCGCCATGAAAAGATTGGCGAGGGGAGCATTGGGCTTGACGCTTTTGCGCGAATCATAAACCATGCTGTGCTTAGCGATTTGCCGTTTTATCTTGAGACGCCGACTGATCTCGAAGGCTACAGTCATGAAATAGCGCTGCTTGCCTCGCTCAGAGACAGATAGCTTCCTGTGACCTGCTCCCACCGCTTTCGCAAGCGCTCGCGCTTGCTTAGAAGCGGGGGCTTCCCGAATACTCTGCCAGAGCCTTGGCTCAATACGCGGGCATATGCCGTGGGCCCCACGGCAATGGCGCTGGCTCACCAGCGCTATATTGCTTTTTGTATGCCAAGCATTCGCTTAGCCTCGTTTTTTATGTTGATGGCTGCATCGCGTCT